>Ga0247841_10009366_pt1 | contig 13727 bp, 12 predicted proteins | sample LaCruzMarch2015__2_FD_192410 | JGI IMG/M metagenome (GOLD analysis project Ga0247841, IMG submission 192410) | Freshwater microbial communities from meromictic Lake La Cruz, Castile-La Mancha, Spain - LaCruzMarch2015_18m | ecosystem: Environmental > Aquatic > Freshwater > Lake | place: Spain...
TGGCCCGAGTCTCCGGACACGCTCACGGTCAGGGTCAGGGGCTCGATGGCGCCGACCTCGCGCTTGTCGAGCACAGCCTGGACCGCGGCGGCGTGGGCTGCGGCCGCGCCGAGCAAGCCCGACGCTAGGCAGAGCGCAAGGAGGGAGAAGAGCGTAAGACTTCGCATCACCAATCCTTTTCCACGCGTCGGCGCTCGTATTTGGGCACGGCGGCCATGCCAGGCTTGTCTTTGAGCCGGTTGAGAATGTTTTGGTCCATATTTTGGGCCGCTGGTTGCTGCGGCTGCTTGCCGTCTTTGTCTTTGTCCTGGGGCGCCGCGGCCTGGGCTTTTTCGTCTGGGCCTTGTTCCTGCTTTTGCAGGTCGGCCGCGTCGACGGACGAGGCATAAGCAGGCGGCTTGTCAGCGCCTTGTTCCTTGTCTGGTTGACCGGAGTTCTGCTTTTCGTCCTGTTTCTGCTCGGAGTCTTGCTTACCCTCGTCCTGCTTTTGCTCGCCGAACTGGGCCTGCTCTTTTTTTTCTTCGGATTTTTCTTCCTGCGATTTTTTTTCGTCCGATTTCTTTTCTTCCGGAGGCTTCTGCTCCTGTTCCTGCCGCTCGGCAAGCAGCTTTCTGACGTATTCGAGGTTCTTCTTGGCGTCCTCGTCCTTGGGGTCGAGCTTGAGTGTCTGTTCGTAGGCCTTGGCCGCCTCGGGCAAACGGTCGAGCCGGAACTCCGCGTTGCCCAGATTGTAAAGCGCCTTGGGCTTGAGCTCGGCCAGCGGCGTCGAGCTCGGTTTGCCCTGTTTTTCCAAGGTCTGCAAGGCGCCCTGGAAATTCTTGCGCGCTTCATCGAACTTTTTTAGGCGATAGTAGGCGTTGCCCGCGTCGTAGGCCAGGACCGGGTCTTCGGGGGCCTTGATCTGGGCGTCGAGAAAAAACTTGAGCGCTGCCTCATAATCCTGCTTCTCGTAGGCGGCCAGGCCCTGCTCGGCCAGGTTCGCAGCCTCGGCGCCCGTGCTCATCGCCGCAAGCAAGGCCAGCAGCGCCACCCCCAAAACCCGCACTGCCGGCCGCTTGAGCCGCCGCGCCGCGGGCAAGAGCAGGTCCGCGAAGAGCAGCGCCAAGGCCAGGCCCACGAACCAGCGGAAGCGGTCTTCGAACAATTGCTTGCGCCCCGAACTGAGCGTCTTGGCCTCCATGCCGCCGCGTATCTCTTTGCCGTAGATGGTCTCCAGGTCGAAATCGCCAGCCACCGAGCGCACGTAGGTCCCGCCCGTGGTCGCGGCTATCTTCAGGAGAGTCTCCTCGTCGAGCCTTGAATGCACGATATTGCCGGCCGTGTCTTTCTTGAACCCGCCCTTTGGATCGGGCACGGGCGCGCCTTCGGGGCTGCCGATGCCGATGCAGAATATTCGCACCTTCTGCGCCGCGGCCTCTTCCGCGGCCTTGAGCGCCTCGGGCGGCGCGCTTTCGCCGTCGGTGATCAGGACAATGGCGCGTTCGGCGCCGTCTTTGAGGTCAAAGCCGCCGAGTGCAGTGCGGATGGCCGCGGCCAGGTCAGTGCCGGGCACGGGCAGGTACTCGGGCGAAAGCGCGCCGAGAAAGAGGTCGAAGCCGCTGTAGTCGAGCGTGAGCGGGCATTGGACAAAGGCCGTGCCGGCAAAGGCCACGAGCCCGACCTTGTCGCCCTGGAGCATACCTGCCAGGTCGTGGATCTTGCGTTTGGCGCGTTCGAGCCGGTTGGGCGCCACGTCGGTCGCGAGCATGGACTGCGAGCAGTCGAGCGCAAGCATGAGACTGACGCCCTGGCGTTCGATGGTCTGCCAGGTGTAACCGTACTGGAATCCGGCCAGGCTAACGGCCAGAAGCGGGACGGCCAGGAGCGCGAGGACGGTCTTGACGATGCGTCGTCCATACGAGGCGCCAGGCGCGAGCGCGGGGCGCGTGGCTGGGGCGGCGAATGCGGCCAGAATGCGTTGCCGCCGACGTAGGCCGTGGATGCAGACCGCGGCAAGCAGCGGCGCGAGCCATACAAAGTAGAGCATCTCTGGTCGTGCGAAGGTCATGGCAGCCTCAGAAAGCGCGTATGTGTGAGCGTGAGCCAAAGGCCGATCAGGACTAGGGCGGGCAGCACGAACCAGGGATAGAGTTCGCGATAGTCGCCGTAAACTTTGACCTTGGCCTCGTTCTTTTCGAGCTTGTCGATGGTGGCGTAGATACGTTTGAGCCCGTCGGTATTTTCTGCGCGGAAGTAGAGCCCGCCAGTCTTTTCCGCGATCGAGCGCAGAGTGGCCTCGTCGATCTCCACGGCCTGGTACACGACTCTGCGGCCGAAGACCGGGTCTTGGACGAGAAAGGGCGCGGGTTCCTTGCCGCCAACGCCGATGGTGTAGACTTTCACCCCGGCGCGCGCCGCGATATCGGCCGCGGTCTCAGGCGGGAGTTCGCCCGCGTTGGAGCGGCCGTCGGTGAGCAGGATGAGCACGTTGGACTTGCTCTCCACGTCCTTGAGCCGCTTGACGCCGATGCCCAGCGCGTCGCCGATGGCGGTCATGGACCCGGCCGCGCCGATTTCGATGCGGTCCAGGGCCTGGGCAATGGCCTTGTAGTCACGCGTGAGTGGAAGCTGGGTATAAGCCTCGGAGCCGAAGACCACGAGGCCGATGCGGTCGGCTTCGCGGCGTTGGATAAAGTCGTTGACCACGTTTTTGACGGCCTGGAGTCGGTTGAGTACCTTGTCGCCGGCCTTGAAATCGAGGGCAGCCATGGTTTCGGAGACATCGACGCAGAGCACGATGTTCACGCCCTGGCTGAGAATGGTCGTGGAGTCTTGTCCCCATTGCGGCCCGGCCAGGGCGAGCACGAGCAGGGCCATGGCCGCGTAGCGCAGGCCGTCCACAACGGGTCTGAGCCTGAGGGCGAGCGATGGTATGGGCAGGAGGCTCAGGCCTGCGCCGAGTTCTGAGAACCGCAGGGCAGGCTGCACGCCTTGTCTGGCGCGGCGCCAGGCCGCGAGGGCGAGTGGGGCGAGCAGGCCGAGATAGGCAGGCGTGGCGAATCTAAACATTGGGTTTCCCGGGGGAGTTTACGGGAGATTCCGGGGGTTTGGTAGCCTCGACAAAGGTGCGCACCAGGCTAAAATCCTTGGACATGGCCTTGCGATCCACCTCGCGGCCCGCGAATTTGACAGGGTCTGCGTTGCGCAGAAAGCCTTTGGCCTCGGCGTGCAGTTCGGCGGGGACGGGCAGGCTGGCGAGTTTAGGCAGTAGTTCTTCGGTGGTCATTTCCAAGGCTTTTATGTCGAAGGCGTTTTCCACGTAGCCGCGGAAGATGGTCGAGAGCCGAAAATAGAATTCACGCCCCGGGCAATCGAGATCGCTGTTGAGGGCTTCGAGGTCGCGCGTCGCGGCCTCGTGCGGCTTGAGCGGCGCGGCCGTGGCCTGTTTGCGTCGCTGTCGTCGGCGCCAGAGATACCAGGCCGCGGCCAGCGCGAGCGCGAGCAGAATCAGGCCGAGCGCCCAGTAGAGCGTGGTCGGGTCAAAGGCCGGCAGCAGGGGGGGCTTGATATCGCGGATGTCGGCCATGTCTGCTGCGCCTGTCACTGTCTGCGGCGCGGCAACTGTTGCGACAGAATAAAGCCCCCCCCAGGACGTATTTTTCTCTCTTAGACTGCTCACCGTTGCCTCGTGCGCCGGGTGTGGAAAAAGGTTCGAAGGACATCGACGCAGGCGTCGTCCGTGGCCAGTTCGACGGTATCGATGTCTGCACGTTTGAGCGCGCCGAGCGTGACTGCGTAGCGTTGTGTTTGGCGCTCGGTCCAGGCTAGGCGCGAGGCTCTGTCGCTGCAATCGAGATAGCCGCGCCTGCCGGTTTCCAGATCTTCGACTTCGAGAATGCCGGCCTCGGGCAGTGTTTGTTCGGCAGGGTCGCTGACCAGCACGGCGATGCAGTCGTGGCGTTGGGCCAAGCGTTTGAGCGCGGATTCGTAGCCCTGGGTGCGGAAATCAGAAATCACAAAGACCACGGCGCGTTTGCGAAAGACTTTGGACAGATACGCGGCCGGGCTAGCCACGTCGGTGCCGCGGGCCGCGGGCGAAAAGTCCAGTATTTCTTTAATCACGCGCCAGACGTGGGCCGAGCCCTTCTTGGGCGGAATGTAGCGCTCGACCGCGTCAGTGAACAGCAGGGCGCCGACCTTGTCGTTGTTCTTGATGGCGTTGAAGGCCAGGACCGCGGCGATTTCAACAGCCGCGTCGCGCTTGGATCGCGTTGCAGCGCCGAACTCGAACGAGCCGCTCATGTCCACGAGCAGCATGATAACCAATTCGCGCTCTTCGGTATAGAGTTTGACAAAGGGGCGGCCCATGCGCGCCGTGACCTTCCAGTCGATGGCCTTGCAGTCGTCGCCCGGAGCGTATTCGCGCACCTCTTCGAACTCGATGCCCGAGCCGCGGAACACCGAGCGGTACTGGCCCGCGAGCATGGTGTTCGCAAGCCGACCGCTCTTGATGTGGATCTGCCTGATCTTTTTGATCAATTCCGCTGGCAGCATGGCCTAGGGCACCTCGATGGAATCGAAAATCCGGGCCACGATATCGTCGGTGCTCATGTCCTCGGCCTCGGCCTCGTAGGTGCGGATAATGCGATGTCTGAGCACGTCGGGCCCCACGGTCTTGATGTCCTGCGGAGTGACGTAGGCGCGGCCGCGTAAAAAGGCATAGGCGCGCGCCGCGGCAGACAGGCAGATAGTGGCGCGCGGCGAGGCGCCGAACTGGATGTAAGGTACGAGCCCGGCCAGATTGTACTTGGCCGGCTCGCGCGTGGCAAAGACAATGTCCAGAATGTAGTCCAGAAGTTTCTCGTCGAGCATGACCTGGCCGATCAGGGCTGAGATCTCGTCGATCTCGGCCGGGGAGACCAGCGGCGCGACCTCGTGGCTGCGCTCCACGCCGAAGCGCTTGGCTATCTCCTTTTCCTCATCCTTGGTGGGGTAGTCGATGCGCAGTTTGAGCATGAAGCGGTCAACCTGGGCCTCAGGCAAGGGGTAGGTGCCTTCCTGGTCGATGGGGTTTTGCGTGGCTAGGACCAGAAAGGGGTTGGGCAGCGCAAAGGTCTTGCCGCCGATTGAGATCTGACGCTCCTGCATGGCTTCAAGCAGCGCGGACTGCACCTTGGACGGCGCGCGGTTGATCTCGTCGGCCAGGATGATGTTCGTGAACAGCGGCCCCTGCTTGACGCGGAATTCGCCAGTGGCCTGGTGGTAGATTTCTGTTCCAACCAAGTCGGCTGGCAGGAGATCGGGCGTGAACTGGATACGCTTGAACCCGGCTTGGATGGTCGCGGCCAGGACCTTGACCGTCAAGGTTTTGGCAAGGCCTGGCACGCCCTCGATGAGAATGTGTCCCTTGCTGAAAAGCCCGATCAAAAGCCGGTCCACCAGGGCCTGCTGCCCCACGATGACCTTTGCTATCTCGTTGCGCAGGCGGTTGACCACCATGCCTTTTTCTTCGATGCGGCGTGCAATCTCTTCCATCGCGGCCTCCGTTCGCATTTTTGAATCATTCACATGGCCGCGACCCTACACGAGCGTTGCTTTCTTGTATCTTTCGCGACCATTACAACTTTGAAAGGAATGGGGCGTACGACTTGGAATGTTCTATGCATAGACATGCTCAACAGGCTAAACATGCCGGCCACGTCAACCGGCCCAACGACTTTAGCAGCAAAGAGGACCAGGCCATGAACGCAATCACACCCGGAAGCAGGGTCAGAATCAGAGGCTGCGGCCTGGTAGGCAACGTCCTCGAAGCGGTCGACGCAGATCGTTACGCCGTGGTCATCCCAATCCTGGGCGGAGTATTCCGAGCGCCGGCCGCGAGTCTGACGCCGCTGGACAACGCAACGCACAGTCTCTACGGCCGCCGCATGCGCCGCATCGAAAGCGACGCCATGGCCTATCTCGAACAGACGCGCAACAGGAGCTACGCCGCCTGCGCGCAATAAATAAAATTTTAGCCCTCCCTTTCCTCGTCAACAATTACCCGGGGTCAAGGCCGCCCACCTTGGCCCCGGCTCTTTTTACGCCCTCACCACCCGTTGTGATGCACGCGTTCGTCGTTGTACCGGTCCTGCCGCCCGGGCTTCTGTGCGGGCCAGCCTAGAGGCACGAGCGAGTGGGGCTGAATGTGCGCAGGCAGTTTCATGAGCTCGGTGACCGAGGTCATGCGCGCCGCGTCGGGATAAAGGCCGGTCCAGACAGCGCCCAGGCCCAGGCCGTGCGCCGCGAGCAACAGATTCTGCGTCGCGGCCGCGCAGTCCAGCACCCAGTTGCCCGGAAACTTTTCCACCTTTGGATCGGCGCAGACCAGGATAGCCAGCGGCGCCTGGCGCAGCATGGTCACGTAGGGATGTACGTGCGAAAGCGCGTCCAGTTTTTCGCGCTCGGTCACGACCACGAAATGCCAGGGTTGCTGGTTGCCCGCGCTCGGCGCGGCCATGGCAGCGGCCAAAAGCTCTTTGACCAACGCCTCTTCCACGGGCTTGTTTTCGTACTTGCGGATGCTGCGGCGCGTGAGAATGGCTTCGAGAATGTCCATGCTTCCCCTCCTTGTCATTATTTGGCTACCACTCACCTCATGGCGCGTCTCTGGGTAAAAATCAAGTCGAAAGCGCGCTCCGGTTCATGGAAACAACTGGCAGATAAAAGTCTCTAACGTTTTTTTAACCTAAGAGGTTCTATTGGTCGCGAGATAGAAGTCCAGCCCCTTGATTGTTCGGCTTTCCACCGTTCAGTTTCCTGTGGGGATCGGTCGAAGCGAGGCGTCGAGGGGGACGAGCCAGCGGCGAAGCGGGGAGTCTGGGGCGAGCGGCCGGAAGGCCACAACCCCGATGTTTGCGCAGCCGAAACCAAAAAGTTGCGGGGCCTTGGCCGCGGTTACGAGCGGCATAACCTGGTCCATTTCGTATCCGCTTGAGAAAAAAACGAGCAGATCTGGGGTATTGGCGCCAAGCTTGGCAAGGGTTTCCGCCGAAGTGAAGTCAAAAGGACGGAGTGCGGCAATGCTGTAATCCACGACCACGCGGCCAAGCTTCGGCTTCGCGGCAATAAGCGCGTCGAGGTAGGCATCTACGCAAGCGGTGTTGTAAGCGTGGGGGATGGCCATGTCCCGCAATAAATAAGGGAGATTGGCCTCGCGCGAGACCGCGAAGCCAAGTATTGAGCTGAGCGGAAAAAACAGACACAAGAGCAAGGGGCCAAGGCGCCCGCGCAGGGACTCGCAACGTAAAGCAACGTCCATAGCCCCGAAAATACTCAGGATAAACGGAAAGCCATAATAAAGTTGCAGCGCGCCCGACGAGTCACGCGGGCCCAGGAAATTTAACAAGGCCCAGGGCAGATACGCGAGGAAGCAGAGGAAAAATGCAGGCCTTCGGAATAGAATCGCAGCCAGCAGTCCAAAAAGTACGGGGAAATAGACGTGCTGCGCTTGTCCGAGGAAATCGAGAGCGCGTGTCTTCAGAAACGCGGCTGTAAGATGCGCTAAAGGGGGATCACCGAGAAAGGCGCTACGCACGAGGTCGCCGCCGGGAAAAACTGTCTTCTGTATGAGCAGGCAGCCGAAGCCCGCGACCAGCCCCAGCACAGACAGCAGTCCAAGCTTCTTGCGGTCGAGCAGGCCGCCGGCGCGGCCGCCGACACGTTCATAGAGCCAAAAAACTCCAAAGAACGCAGCCGCGTGTAGCCCCGCATCCTCTCGGCCCGTGAGGCCAAGCAAGAACAAGACCATGCCGCATTTCCAATAGCCTCGCCCCCAGAGCGCCAACGCGAGGCAATAACAGGCGGGGATCACAGCCTCGTAATGCGGGTAGGCGACTTGCCCCAAAGCCGGTCCGTTGAGCGCGAAGGCGACGGCGATAACGAAGGCCGCGATCGGCCCGGCGCGATACGAGCGGACGTCTCGCGCGCCGCGCCCGGTGGCCAGAAGAAAAGCGGCCGCAGCGAGCACACTGAAGATCGCGGCGTGAAAGACCGCGAACCACACAACCATGCCAGCAGGGAATAGGCTGCTGGCCAGTGATATCAGCCCCAGCAGCGGCGCGAAGTGCGTCAGATAATAAGAAGCGCTTGAGCCCATAGCCTGAGGATTAGGCAACAGAAAACCGTCGCGATAGACAATCCCGGCCATCCATCCGCTGTCGTAAAGAAATGCGCCGTACCCGTAAAAATGGTTCAAAACATACGTGTAGTTGAGAAAAAAAACCAGGGACACGGCCACACAGCCTGCGAGAGGCGTAAACAAAGGAGCAATCCGGCTCGATATAGAAAATGACTTGGACTCCAACACGCCTCGCTCCCTCGGTTGCCGCCTGCGATCAACCTAATAATCCTTTACCTCGCCCTTGGGCTTCTGTAAACAGCTAGTGCCTGCTTGTAAATCTCTAGACCGAAGTTTTTGTCTATCCCCCCTTTTTTTTATCTGTGTAACACTTTGAAATTTTGAGCTATATGGCGTGCTCGTCCTGCGAAAAGGAGGGCGTACGGTACTTATCCGCCATAGCAAAAAACACCATAAAACCAGTTTTGAAAGAGCCATGCCATTTTTAAACTGACCTGCCCCACGACTCTCCAGCGGAGAATACTTGACTTGCTGGGCACGAAGTTGGTCTGTACCCAGTAGCGCAACATGGCTTCTACGAAAAAAGACATTGTCACAGCATGTTATCGTCAAATTCTGAAAAAATTCGGGTTAGTCGGTCTTGTGCCTACAGGCGAGGATGTGGCGCAGTTCTGGCACCGAGAGGCCGGTTTTCAGAGACAGAGCGGCTAACGCGTCGCTTTCCGGTCGCAGGTAGCGCTGTCCGTCGCACATGAATTCCTTGGCGCGGATTGGGCCGAAAGGGGTTTCGAGCGTCGCGGCATTTCTTTGAAGCGCCACGCGTTCGACGATGCTGCGGCGTAGGCCGAGCGTCAGGCTATGTTTGAAGAAGGCCCGTTGGACGGCTTCGAGGTCAGCTGGCTTGCACATGACTTGGAGCACGCCGGCCGGCCTGTTTTTTTTCATGACCCCGGGCGCGTAGAAGACATCCAAGGCGCCTGCGTCGAACAAGCGCTCGAAAAAGTGCCCGAGGTCTTCTGCGGCCAGATGGTCTACATTGCTTTCCAGGACGCAAATGCGTTCGACTGATGCGCCCTGTTCGAATTCAGCCACAGGGGATGTTTCGATCAAAAAAACACGCAACCCGCCGCCAGAGTTTTTGGCGCCGTATCCCAGGCCGTGGCCTGACAAGGTCCCTTCTGGGCCTTGCGCGTAGGCGTCCACAATCTGGTCCAAGAGCAATGCGCCTGTGGGGGTGATGCATTCGAAATCGAAGTTGCTCGGGTAGACGGGTTTGCCATGGAGCAAGCGCGTGGTAGCGGGCGCGGGCAGGGGCATGAGCCCGTGCGCGCAGGACGCCTGGCCGCGAAACCAGGGGAGCGGGCTCGACACCACGCGCTCTATCCCGAGTTTTTCGAGTCCCCAGAAACAGCCGACCACGTCCACGATGGTGTCTGCTGCGCCGAGCTCGTGGAAATGGACATGTTCCAGGGGGCATCCGTGCACAGCGGCTTCGGCCTCGGCCAGGCGGCGGAAGGCGCAGAGGCTTTTGCGACGAACCACGGCGCTGGCGTCCAGGGCTTCGATGATCGCGGCGATTTCAGGCAGATGCCGGTGGTGGCGCGCCTGGGGTTCAACAACAGTGAGGCGTCGGCCCACTATGCCGTCGCGGGTTTCCTGCGTGCAGTCGATGCGTAACGCGCCGTGCGGGGCAAAAAGTTGTTGCAGGGGCGCGAGGTCGAGTCCGAGGGCGGCCAGGGCGGCGAGAAACATGTCTCCGGCAATGCCGAAGCTGCAATCCAAGTAAAGCGAGCGCATAATCACTCCTTTTCGGGACGCGGCAGTGGAGGAGAGGTGTAAGCAATCTGCTCGCCCCGGTTTTCCCCTAGCAAATCGCCGTAGATTTTGCTAGGGTTTCGCAGTGCTGGCGGCCAAGCCGCGATATACATACATTTCAAAGCAATAAGGAGGAATCCATGCTCATACGCGATTGGATGACCAAGGATCCGGTCACAGTGACGCCCGACACCTCGATGATGAAGGCCACGAAGATCATGAAGGAAAAGGGCGTTCGGCGGCTGCCCGTGGTCGATAGCGACGGCAAGCTGGTCGGCATCGTCACCGACCACGACATCAAGACGGCTTCTCCGTCCAAGGCCACTACGCTCGAGGTGCACGAGCTCTATTACCTTCTTTCTGAGATCAAGATCAAGGACATCATGGTCAAGAATCCAGTGAGCGCATCGCCGACGGATACGGTCGAGCGTGTTGCGGTGATCATGAACGACAAGCGTTTCGGGGGCTTGCCCGTGGTGGACGATGACGACAAGGTTGTGGGCATCATCACTGCCATGGATGTTTTTCGGGTCTTGATTTCCATTACGGGTGTGAACCATGGTGGCGTGCAGCTTGGTTTCGAGTTACCGACCACCGAGGGTAGTTTGCAGATTGTCCAAGATGATTTGAAGCGTCTTGGGGCGCGCGTGATCTCGATTTTGACCTCGTACATGGGCGAAGGCGAGGCGCGTCAGGTGTACATCCGCATTTTTCCGATGGACCGTTCGCGCGAGAACGCGGTGGTGAACGAGATGAAGACCAAATACAAGCTGACATTCTGGGCGCGCGACAACGTGCACCCACTTATTTAGCCCTAGGGCAGTTGAGGATTGTACTGTATTTCCAAGTATCTTTCTCTTTATTGTCCCTTCCCCCCTTGGCAAGAGTTTTTTGCCTCGCTGAGTGGATCAAGAAAAACGAAAATCCGAGACGGCTCGCATAATGTTTTTCTCTATTGTTTTTATTACAGCCAGACGGTTGCCGTACTGGAAAAAGTTTTGTATGGAGCAAGCGATTCAGGAAAAAAAGGGGCGGTTGGGGGACAATCACGGCGCGCTAGGGCACTGGAACGCTCGCCCGGCCTCATTTCACTCTTTAGTCTGAAGTAATGGGAACAATCTTTTTCCATTCCCCTCAAGCGGCGGACGCCACAGCGGGGTGGTGTGCATATGGGCGTTATCAGTGTCGAAGACCTCAAGCCTGGGATGCGTCTGAGGGCGGACGTCAAATCTGCTAAGGGGCGTATGTTGCTGCCCAAAGGCGTCCTGCTCGAGCAGACGCACATCAAGACGTGCAAAATCTGGGGCTTGCTGCAAGTCGACGTTGAGGACGTCTCGACCAAAGAAGTGGCCGCGGCCTTCGAAAGCCAGACCGACCCCGAAACGCTCAAGGCGGCCAAGCGCGTCGTGGCTAGAAAATTTCGGCTCGCCGGTGTCAAACACCCGGCGTTGCTGGAACTGGCGCGGCTCTATCTGGTCCGCGCCGTGCGCGACATCGCGACGGCCCAGACCGCGCCCGAACTCACGCCGCGCCCGCCTCCAGCCCCAGCCCCGGCAACGGCCAAACCCGTCACGCTCGAAGCCGTGCTGCGCAAAGACGTGCAGCTCGCCTCGCTGCCCCATATGTTGGTCCAGATTCTCGAAGCAGTCAATAACCCCCGCGTCGCGGCTGCGCACATCGCTGAAATCATCGGCAAGGACGTGAGCCTTTCCACTCGGTTGCTCAAGCTGGTCAACTCGCCTTTCTACGGGTTTCCTCACACCATCGACACCCTTTCCCGCGCCGTGACGCTCATCGGCCACAACCAGATCGTCAACCTTGGCGTGGGTATCTCCATGGTCTCGCTCTTCAAGGACATCCCCCCCGAGCTCGTGGACATGCACTCGTTCTGGAAACACAGCCTGGCCTGCGGCACAATCGCTCGGCTCCTGGCCGCGACGCAGGGCCCGGTCAACGAGGAACGCTTTTTCATCGCCGGCCTCCTGCACGACATCGGACAACTCGTGCTCTTCAAAAATTACCCGGCCCAGGCCTTCGACGTGGTGCAACGCGCACTGGCGGACAATGTCCCCCTGCATGAGGCCGAGACCGCGGCCTGGGGCTTCGACCACGCCACGCTCGGTGGCAGGCTGCTCAAACGCTGGAAATTCCCAGCCAGCCTCGAAAGCGCAGTGCGCGGCCACCACACCCCTGACTCGCTCGTAACCCCCGCGTCTGACGAATCCCTTGGCGAATCCCTTGGCGAATCCCTTGGCGCTTCCCTCGGCGCATCCACCGGCGCAGACGTGGTCCATGTGGCCGACGTTGCCGCGCACAGCCTGAACTTGGGCGCCAGCGGCAACCAACTTGTCCCGCCGCTCTGCCAAGCGAGCTGGGAGAGGCTCGGCATTTCCAAGACGGTTTTGCCCACGCTCCTCGGCCAGGCTGAAACGCAACTCGCACGCATCGTCGAAATATTCACAGAGGCTTCATGAGCAACGCAGCGCCGGACACACATGCACTGCAACTGGAATCGCAGCGTCTGAGCCAGGAACGGTTGGAGGAACGCGTTCGGTATCTGGAGGAGATCGTCCGCCATACCACCGACGCGCTCGAAATCGCCTCATCGCTTGGTGACTACCAGACCAGCCTGAACAAGGCGCACTCTCCGTTGGAGATATTACAAGAGACAGCCTCGCGCGCGCGCCGCATCTTGCCGCTGGGCGCAGTGGCCTTTTTTCTCGTGGACGAGGAAAGCGCTGCCTTTTTCCCGGCCTATTGCGACCCAGGCCAGACCGCCGACGATATGCAGGAGCTTTTCGACCAGCTGGCCGAAGAACGGACCCTGGCCTGGGTGCTGAACCGCGAGCAGCCCGCGATCATTTCCGTTGCTAAACGCAAGCAGGTCATTGTGCAGCCCATGTGCACGGTCTCGCGCTGCCGGGGGCTGGTGCTGGCCATTCCCGAGCTGGTTGCCGCGGAGATTCCCGCCTCCGCGCTCTCCCTGCTGGCCATTGTGACTTTGCACTGCGCCAACGCCCTGGAAAGCTACGAGCTGTACAAGCTGAACCGGGCCACGCAGCAGCGGCTGGAGGAAAAGGTCGTTCAACTGACGCGCGCCGAGCGCAAACTCGCGAAGCAGAATACGCGGCTCGAGGCTCTAGTCGCGGCCAACCGCCACGAAATCCTCGAGCGCAAACGCGCCCAGAAAGTCCTGGCCGAGCTGAACGCCTCGCTCGAAACCCAGGTCGCGATGCGCACCCACGACCTGGCCAACAAGGCTGCGGAACTGGAAAAAAGCAACAAAATGCTTGCTGAGCTGGACAAGTTGAAATCCGCGTTCCTTTCCTCGGTCTCACACGAACTGCGTACCCCGCTGACCTCGATCCGCGGCTTTGCCTGGCTCATCCTGCGCGATTTCGACAAGCTGCATCCCGCCTCAGAGCCGCCTGCCGACGACGACAAGCACTCACGCCGCGTCCGGCGCAACCTCGACATCGTCATGCGCGAATCTGACCGGTTGGCCAGACTGATCAACGACCTCCTGGACCTGACCAATATCGAATCCGGCAAGGTGGTCTGGCGTGACGTGGTCGTGGGGCTCGACGAGATCGTGCGGCCGGCCGTGGACGGCTTGGCCGAGGTCTACTGCGCCAAGCCAGAGGTCAAGTTGCGCGTCGAACTCGACCTCGGTCTTCCCCCCGTGTTTGTCGATCCGGAGAAAACCCGGCAGGTGCTGGCCAACCTTTTGAGCAACGCAGCTAAGTTTACTGACGCGGGCGAGGTGCTGGTCACGGCCGAGCCAGGCCCCCCGGGGTGGATGACGGTCATTGTC
>Ga0247841_10009368_pt1 | contig 13726 bp, 11 predicted proteins | sample LaCruzMarch2015__2_FD_192410 | JGI IMG/M metagenome (GOLD analysis project Ga0247841, IMG submission 192410) | Freshwater microbial communities from meromictic Lake La Cruz, Castile-La Mancha, Spain - LaCruzMarch2015_18m | ecosystem: Environmental > Aquatic > Freshwater > Lake | place: Spain...
TATGTCCACTGCATTTCGGGGAGTGCGGGCGTAATTCAGCGGTAGAATGTCAGCTTCCCAAGCTGGACGTCGCCGGTTCGATCCCGGTCGCCCGCTCCATTAAGTAAATCAAGGGGTTAGGGGTATATTCCCGGCCCCTTTTTACTTTTCAAGAAATGCAAATCCCCACACTATTCCCCACCACCAGAAGACATTTAGGCTAAAATTGATTACCGGCCATTCTTGATCTGTCGGGAACAGATTCAATGAAATGGCGCTTTGTTTCCTTTTCAATTGGGCAATATGTGCCCTTTTGATCCGTGGTGCTTAACCCTTGATTCGCTGTTATCTTCAAACATGGGACAATTACATAATTAAAATGGTGACGCTCAACTGTCGAAAAGAAGTAATCCGGGATTTTTACCGTAATTGTTTCTTACCCCTATGGTAGCCTGGACATCATCCCCGGCATGATCGCCTTCCCTGTGTCATCACTGATGCGTGTAGGGTGGTAGGTGCCTTATGGGGGGGATAGCGGCCCAGAGGCGCGGGGTAGCAGCCTGGACGTGAGCGGCGGCGGACGGCCCGGCCCTGGCGTCGTCGACGCAACAGCGACAGGGTTGGTAGGCAATCTTCTTATAAATTTTTATTTTTTTTTTGAAAAATTTAGGGTTGCCATTTCTCTCTTCTTCCCCCCCGTTGCCTTTTGTTGACTAATTGTCTTATTGGTGGTAAAAATATTTATATTCGTAGTCATAACTTAAAAGAGGCATTTCAGATAAAAGAAAGGATGGTTTTTTATGAAACGATTCCTGCTTGCCGTTGTAATGTTCATGGTTCTATCCCCTCTCCATGTATCGGGCGAAATTCGGACGTTTACGAAAACAATAGAGTATCGGTATGGTGGGAATGAAACAATCATAGCTGCAACAGCAGCCGCTCAAGAGGAGGCATCACGGCAAGTAGGGCTTGAAGCAGGAGCATACATTCAAAGCATGACTGTGATGAAAAATGCGATGCTGGTTAAAGATGAAGTTACTCAAATAACTGCTTCAACAATAAAAAACAAGTTGATTGATGTTGAGCACCCGAAGACATTTCTCTTGGTCGCGACATGCGAGGTTACAGTTGACCCTGAAGAAGTAGAAATGAGGCTTAAAGAGATTAAGGAGCGAAACACCGCACAACGGGATATAATAGAACTAAACAAGCAGATAGAGAGTTTGAAAATAAAAACCTCTGAATCAAACTATAGGGCGAAACAATCAAGTGAGCAGCAAGCAGAATCAGACAAGAAATTAAAGGAAAAGGAAGAATCGCTTGAAAAGGAGCGAGCCGCCAAAGAAGCCGCACAGATTGAGAACGAGATTCTGAGAAATCAACTATCTGGAGTAAAACAGAGTAGTGTGGACAACGTGGCAGCTTATCAGAAATTGAGGGCGCAAGATAAGGAACTTGGTGGGAAGGAATCTAAGGAACTTCAGGATAAATTTATTAAAATAGCACAGGAACTCGAATCTGATCGCTTGCATCGCGAGGGATTGGCTTACTTAACTGATGGAACGATCTCAAGTACTAAAAAAGCCATCGAATACTTCAACCAGGCAATTGATAAATCAAAAGGCAATGCAGATGCGTATGTTTCAAGGGCTTTTGCTTATTCAAAATTGGACTTAATGGATAAGGCAATTAGTGACTGTAGTGAGGCACTTCAAATAAATCCAAAATTGGCAGTAGCGTATGAAATGCGTTCTTCCATGTACTATCGGAAGAATGAACTCTATTTGGCAATTATTGATTTGGACGAAGCAATCAGATTAAATCCAAATAATGCGAAATACTACATGTATCGCGGTCTCTGTTATGAAAAAAAGAGCGATAAAAAAAATAGGGAGAGGAACGAATTATTCTCAGCCATCATGAATTACAACGAAGCTATTCTAAGAGACCCTGAATTATTGACGGCCTATGACTATCGGGCACGGGCCTATTTTAAAAAGGAAGACCGCATAATGGGGTGTAGGTCAATGTTCATGGGACGGGGATATATTGGCAAAAGCATACCTGAAGGAGATTTCACGAAGTGTGTGAACACTTACAGGAGCTACGACTGATGTTAGCTACGGGAAAATCTGCCTGCCATTGTAAATATGCTCCGCGGTTCGGTCGGGATCAAAGTCAAAATATTCTTCCGGTTCCCCCGATTTTATTTAAATAGGTAAGGCATCGTTTTTTTCTCCTTTCATTGGGGGGTTATGTCGATAGCGATTAATCTTTCCTTAAGACGGGTGATCTCGTCGTCTATCTCGTCGTCTGACATGCTACCGACAGCGACAGCAATATTTTCTGTGGACTGTCCGGCCAGCAATCGAGACTTGTCAACGCTGATACCACTTATCGTTGCTAAATCTCTGGGGCTTGACTGATCAAGTGTCCCAGGCTCAAGCAGCCTGTCGGTGCATTTCTCAGCGATAGCCTGATATTTCTGAATAAGCCGCTCGCGAATGTCCTGAATTTCCAACTGAACCTCTTCAGGGGATAGACAACGTTTAATTGCATGAGCGCTTCGCCTCATTGCTTGTGCTATCTGCGCGATCTCTTGACCATTCGCATATAACACCTTCGCCGTTTGTTTCTCTTCTAAGCTCATATACCTTGTTGTTTTCATAGTTTACAGCACCTCCATGATTACTTGACTTCGCGAAGTCAAAGTGACGTCGATTGAAGTCAGTCAATAAAAAAAGAACATATTTCTTACCTTTCCGGTTCCGCTTCATTTCTTAAACATTCCTGTACGAATTTTATCTTTTCCAGTATCGGCGTCAAGACGCTCATGTCCTGCTTAACGTAAAACTCTTTCAATTCCTGGTTGTCTTTGCACTCGTACAGCAGACAGGCGCGGGGGATGTCCAGACAAAACATATAAACATTGACCTGGATAAGATGATCCGCTTTCGGTTCATAGGCGCTGTAAAACTGGTTACTGTTCATCGACTTGATTTCAAGGACGCCGGAAGCGCCGTTGATGTCGATAATTCCATCGGCGTGGCCTCTGATTTCATAGTCCGTGTTTTCAAGCTGGACTTCCTCTCGTTTCAATATCCCGATGTCGGAAAGGTAGCCTTGCAAGCGTCGGTGAACATCATGACCGTTGCCGAATATCCTCAGTATCCGGCTGTCAAATTGCCTGTCGGCGTCGCCTTCAAGGTAATGGTGGTAGAGTTCATAGGCGCTTAGGTGAAGGCTTGACGGGTGAAAGCATTGTTTCGGCCTGTCATCCCGTGGCCTGGTCTGCAAATAACTGTCGATTGCTTGAATAATCATGTTTTATTTCCTCCATACGGAATCGATTTTAATGTCCACTTCTACGGGGACGGATTTTATATAGTCCCTGCCTGCCTGAATCATGTCACGCTTTACAATATCTTTGACGGCTTCGGCCTGATCTTCCTTCACTTCAATGACTATCTCATCATGAACGAGATTGACGATTGCCGCGTCATATCCTCTGAGGCTTTCCGATAGATAGAGGATTGCCTTTTTCAGGATGTCGCCACAAGTCCCTTGGATCGGTGTATTCCGGCCTTTTCGTTCAAGTGACTTTTGGCCGCTGAATGACTCCGACGCGTGGTAATACCTTTTCCGGCCTCCCAGAGTAATTGAACAGAGGTCATTGACGGCCTTCATTCCTAACATCTGCAAGGTATTTTTCACTTTCGGGTAAGCTCGGAAATACTGATTGATAAAGCTTTCCGCCTTTTCGCTGGTGATGTTCAGTTTTTCGCTTAGCCCTTTTGCGCTCATCCCGTAGCAGAGGCCGAAGTTGATTGTTTTGGCAATGCCGCGTTGATCCTTGCTCACCTTGCCGCTTTCAACATTGAACATTTCTGCCGCTGTCCGGTTGTGTAAGTCCTGGCCGGTTCGATAGGCGTCAAGGAAAGCGGGGTCTTGGCTGAATTCTGCCAGTATTCGCAATTCAATTTGACTATAATCGGCTGTAATAATTCGCCGTCCTTCCGGCGCTGAAAACAAGTCCCTCCATTCCTGATCATGGGGAATCTGTTGCAAATTGGGGTTTTGGCAGGTGAAACGCCCGGCCTCTGTCCCAAGCTGAAAGAAATCCGGGTGAATCCTTCCCGTCTTTTCGTGGATATGTTTCGGCAGTTTGTCACCGAAGGATGACAGCAGTTTTGAAACTTTCCTATACTCAACAAGAGCCTTCGTGAACGGGTGATTGATCTTCTCAATGACTTCAATCCCGGTTCCAGTAACGTCAAAACCAAAAGCTGATAATGCCTGTGTAACCTGGACGGGTGATTTAAAATTGGTGGTGCTTCCATCAAACATTTCGGTTTGTTTAAGGTTTCCCGCTGTTTTGATGATGATGCTTAGTTCCTTTTCTATCCGGCCTTCCTCTTTGAGTAGTGCTGTCTTCATCGTTTGCAGTTTGCCGGTATCGAGGTGAACGCCTGCCAGTTCAATATTGACGATTGCCGGGATGATGCCGAATTCCAGTAAGGCAATATCCGTAAGGCCTGCTTTGGCTATCGCGTCCGCCTGAATATTGAAGATTGTTTCCAGGTGCTTCACGTCATCGGCAGCATAGCGAAGCTGGTCTTCAGTGAAAGGCTGTCCTACTTTGAAAGATGTCTGTAAAGCCTTGTCCATTTCGATATTGAGGTATTTCCGGCAAAGCGCCTTCAAGGAATGGTCGCCGCGTTGCGATATACCGGCGGTCAATAGCTGTTCGGCTAACATCGTGTCGAATAGGTTGCTGAATCGGATACCGTTATTATTGAACGTCCGATATTTTAGAAACTTCATGTCGAAAAGGCCGTTATGAAAGACTTTCAGAATGTTTTCATCTTCAAGGATGCGTTCCAGGCCGTCAAAAAAGAATGGTTTCCGGTGATCCGCTGGAATACTGGGTACATCAATCAGGAATATTTGATCCGCTGCCATTACCTGAATCAAGACAATTTCCGCGCTGAAGGGATCAAGGCCGTTTGTTTCGCTGTCTATGAAAACCTTTTTGACGTCCGTCTTGTAAATGAAGTCTTCCATGTCAAAAAGTTCATTTTCATGACGCACAACCGTTATTTCCCTTTGTCCGTCTTGAAGTCGCTTAACAGTTGATTCCCTTTGTCCGTCTTGAAGCCGCGTCAGATAATCAATGACGTCGGCTTTACGCTCCTTGATTGCCGGGATAAATGTTCTGATAACATCGTCCGGCCCGTCAATGACAAGCCGACCATGATCCAGCGTCACTTTAATGCTTTTATTCTGCAATTCTCTAATAATATCCGACGTCTTCATAGCGTCACCCTTGAATATTGTCGTCCTTCTTTTTGATAGGTCGTAACAGCAACGTCCATTTCCTGGCTTTTGGGGTGAAAATCGCTGGTAGAAGAAAAGGAAGGAGAGGAAGCGTCACAAGCGTCACAAGCGTCACGGCTACCCTTAACATCTGAATATAATTGAATATCATCTTTTTCAATCCGTGACGCTTCGTGTGACGCTTCAATAACTCCTACTTCGGAAGCGTCACGTTTTACGATGCTGATCGTTCGCTTTCCATAGCTTTTCCGAGAAACACCAATTTCGATCCCGGACGTTCTTAACGCTGTTGCGGATCGTTTCAATCTTCCTGTCAATATGTGCGCCGCCTTCGGCCAATGTTTTTGTCGTTTAGTCTTATCGTCGGCCCGGTCATCAAGCAGATTCAACAAGTCCGTCGCGTTCCCTTCCCAACCTTCAGGACGATCTTCAACCAATGATCGGACAGCGGAAGCCAGGACATCCGCATCAAGCGACAGTTCGACAACCTCCTTGACGTTCTTTTGATACTGATTCATGAATTCGCCTTGTTTCCAGGGTAAGGCCGGTTCTGCTGCCGTCACCCATAACGCGAAATCTGCCATTCGAGGAAGTCTATCAAGCTTTGTTGTTTCAATGTTTCGTAAGGCGCATGATACCGCGTCAAGCAATGCTCCAAGGATTCCCGGTTTGTCGTCTTCAAAGTCACTCCACAAGTCTTTTTCAGGGATACGCTGATCTTCTGGAATAGGCTTTAGATTGACGATGATACTCCTGTCGGCCAGATCATGGCGCGTAACAATATCTTCGATGCCGTTCAGAATAACGCCCCTGGTAGCGTTGAAAATGGTTTCCTCGTCATCGGCGTAAAGTGTCCGGGTAGAGAATCCGCCGCCGGTTGACAGCCTGCAAATGGCGTCGCTGGCCCATACAGGAAGGTGTGAAAGGTTGTCAAAACAAAGCAACCAACTGTTGTTTGCCGCTATCATCAGGTCTCGGATTTCCGTCGGCGTCGTCCGTAAAGGGGATGTTGCCGGGTCAATTAAAGCTTTCAATATCTTTACCGCTGTGCTTTTCGCGCTCCCCTGTTCTCCTGTCAGGACAAAGACGGGGTAAGGCCCGGACGGCTTCAACGTAGCTATCAGCCAGCCGCAAGCAAGCTTGAAATCTTCAGGATTGGCAAGGTTCAGATACTTATTTAAGGATTCCAGAGACCCTTTTACCGGGTAGGGTAGCGCCGTCATTCCCTTTGTCCTGCGGAATTTTACCGGCGGGTTTTGGGTAACTTGCCAACCGGTCGCTGTTATTTCGATGACGTCCCATTGGTCATTTACCATATCAATATAAATTGACTCGCCCTTTGTCGCTACTCTGATGAAAACACTATGCTCTTTTCCGTCATACTGACACTTGGCGTCAATTTCTCCAAGCGCGTCTTGAAGCCCTTGACTGGATGGTGTCTTCCCGGTTTCTTGATAAAATTTGTGGCGTAGGTAATTTCGATAAGCTTTAACTTTTGTCGGCCAGGTTTCGTAATGATCGCCGACCTTGAAAGTAGAATAGGCGTCTTTTTCCGGCGTGTGAAATAACTCGTCTTCCTCTGCCTTTTTGATCAAGCGTTGTGCCTGCGTCGCGTCGTCTTGGGGGGTTGCCTCTTTCCGCGCCTTTAGAAGATCGTTTACTGTCTGCTTTTTCAGGTCTTGGGCTTCAAGGAATGTTCGCGCCGTTTCCCGGTCAACGCCGGCCAGGGTATTCGTGGCAAATTGACGCATCTGCAAAAAGTCCTGAAAGCTGTCGCCGGATAGTTCCAAGGATGAAAACAGTTCGCTTAAGTCCTCTGGAAGGATACCAGCAAAGCGGATCGGGGAAGGTTTCCGGGGATTGCCTGAATGATCACGGGATACAGGAAGATTGCATTGACATTTTGAAGCATCGAAGTCTTTGAAGTGCTGTTTTACCAAGTCCCGCAGGGCGTCGCAACCATAAGGCGCGGACTTGTCGTGGTTTAATTCCAGGTAGCGCCGCGTCTTGGATTCGCTGAAATCAGGACAGCCTTCGAGGATACGCCGAATGAAGTCGAGGTTGTTGTCAAGATCGTTGAGGGACAGGCTGAAAGTTGATAGTGCCAGGCGGACATTGTGCGGCATGGATACCCCGCTTGATCCTTTATCGGCAAGGAATTTCATCAGGAAGCAGCGTTCAAATATTCGGGCGGTGTTGCGGTATGATTCGCCGACAGGAATTGACGTCGTTTTCCGTTCAAGTGGCACCTCAACAGGCATAGTCAAGAAGTCTTGCCTTAACTTTTCATCAGGTTGCGGCGCTGCATTGGAAAGAAACGCGCTGATTCGTTGCGGCCTGTCGGGTTCGTCAGGGTAGCTAAAGACTTTTGTTCCGGGTATTTTTGTCAGGCGGTGAAGCTCGAAGATGCTTTCATCAATCTCAATTCCTTCCCGCTGAAAACGTTCTTTGAAGCGCCGTCCCCAAGTCTTGAGGCGGGTCATAATTTCCCGGCGGTTGCTGTCGTTTATTTCAATTTCAGGGATGCGCATGAACAGCCAAGAACCAGAACCGGAATCCATCAAAACTGGTTCCTGATAAGTCATATTCCCATTCGTCAAAGCTGTGCTAATATTCCGCGCCGCTGTTAGGCAGGCCAGCTTTTCCGCGTCCGTTGCGTTCACTTTCAGCTTGTTCCCGGCCTTGTCGCGTGGTTTGCAGGCATCAAGGTCGACGGCCATTATCCGCATTGCGGGTACATCATCCCCGCTTGCGGATCGGTCTGATTTGAGTAAAGCCGCTTTCCTTGGTTGAATTCCCGCATAACAGGTGAAGCCATGATGGTTATATGCCGTCACGCTCTGAATAAAAGCCTGCTTATCGTTGAAATATCCGGTGATCTTCTGTCCGTCCGACTTCAGGAAAAACCCTTCAATGACGCCGGTGTCGGATTTTATAAGCTCATAAAAGGCGCTAATGTCGTCGTGCTGTTTTCGTGTTATTTGAATTTGTGTCATTTGATATGCTCCACTTCATACGCTGAATATATACGCCGCTTCCGGGTGTAAAACTGGCTCTCAGCCAAGCTGTTGATGTCAAGAAAGTCAAAGACAAAGGCGTCCTTTTTTCCGGGGAAGGTTCTTTGAATTCGGCCTATCTGCTGCGTAACTTTGTTGATTGCTCTAACTGGACAGGTAAGGAAAAGCCTATCAAGTCGCCGGATGTCTAAGCCTTCATCCGCTAATTTTGTTGAAAAGAGAACGTTGCCGGTTCCCTGATTCATGGCTTCAATGGCCTGTTGCCGGTGTTCCTTTGAATCTTGGCCGGTAATACAGAAGGTTTTTGTATCCGGGTTAGCTTCGCTGAACAGTCGATGAAGCTCTTGAACATGGCTTACGCGTTCTGATAAGCAAAGACAGTAATGACCGGCCTTCGCTTCTTGCGTCACAAGATCAACAATCAGGCGGTTTCTGCCTTCATCTTTGGTGATCTTCGTCAATAATTCCTGATAGCTTTCGACATTTGAGAAGTAGCTCTTAGTATGCACCACTTTAATTTTCGGCTTTAAGATGCTTCCGTTTTCGATCAGGACGGTGTTTTCAACCTGATGGATAACCGGCCCCAGGACAGCAGTCATGATGAATCCAAGGCCGTCCGTCCTGGTCGGTGTGGCTGTTGCTCCGTTTCGGTTTGGTGCCGGAAACTGATCAACAAGCCGTTGAAAAATAGATGCCGGGCAATGGTGCGCCTCATCAAGAATAACCATCCCGAATTGCCGTACAAAATCCTCCGGCAAAGGACGGCAAAGGCTTTGCACTGTGGCGATAGTTACGTCACGGACATCGAATAGATCACCCTGAATGATGCCCGGCCTAATGTCGGTGAATTCCAGGAAGCGGGTTTCCCATTGGCGAAGCAAATCTAAAGTGTGAACCAAGATCAACGTCTTTTGGCCGCGCCTAATTATCAGCTCAATGAGAATTATTGTTTTCCCGCTGCCCGGCGGCGCTACCAGGACGCCTTGATTTTTCTTTAAAAGAGAAGTCAAAGCGTCCCGCTGGTAGTCCTTCAGGATGATTCTGGAAGGCTTGAAGCTGGTAGGGTTGACAACCGTCGCGTCAATGATCTCCGCGCCGGGGTATATTTTCAGGATTTCCGCGATAAGGCCACGGGGTAAAACCAGACAGTCAGGGTGAAGCTCTACAAGGCAAATGTCGCGCCGGACGCCGTAATTACTGAATCCTAACCACTCATTTTTGTAAAACTTATGGTTCGGATAGGTGAAACGCTCTGTCAGTCCCGCCGGGTTGAATCCGGGGTTTTCTTCCCGGCGGATACAGACACAATTACTCAAACGGATAGTCCTCAACATAGCCTTCGCCTCCTAAATCACCGGATCGGCTACGCCCAAGGGTTCGCAGAGGTTTGAACAGGCCGAGGCTGTGAGGCTTCTGTTACAGGTACGTCAATGATGTACGGGTCAGGCGAAGCAGGTACGGCCTTCATGTCGTGGACGCCGCCGACGGAATCGAACACACAAACGTTAAATTTCCCGTGGGGACTGGACACGCCTTTGACACGAACTCTGGTAAAGACGTCATTCGGCCTCAGACCAGATTGTCTCAAGAATTTGATATAACGTGCAAGATGTGTTTTCGTCGATGTTTTCGGCAGAGACAGGCCGAGAATGGTTTCTTGGACGTTAATTTTCAAGTCACACCTTAATTCGTACCCTTCAGGCGCGGCCTGCCCTTCAAAAGGAATCTTAGAAGGCTTTTTATCGACCCACATGACATAATAGAGGTAAACATTAACGATGATTCCGATGATTTCGGCGATTATCTTATCGTTGATCAAGAAACCCGCGTCATTAATCTTAATCCACATCGCGTTTTCATCGGACAGCCTTGCAAACAGGTCAATCGTTTCTTCCGGGATCGTGACGGTCATCAGTTCATTTTGGTTCGTAGTTTGCGGTAAATTGTTTTCTTTCATTTTCTTTCTCCTTTTTTAATTTTTAATTTTTGTTTTAATTTTATGGCTGTCCATAAAATCCTGACAATCCTGGTCGCCGTACAAAATCGCGCGCCCAAGTTTGGCATAGGGTATTCCCCGGCCCAACATGCGATCATTCCTCAGTGTGGAAAGCCCTATCCCGTACTTTTTTGAAACTTCGATATCTTTCAAGAATACTTTTTCAGGCATGTTTTTTATTCACCCCCTTCCTTGTTGTTTTCTGATTTTCTTTGCTCTTACTTAGGAAGGGGCGACAAACAATGTCGAAAAATCGACATCCCGTGTCGAAATGCGAATTGCTGTGTCGAAAAAACAAAAAGCCCATGACTATTGTCACAGGCTTTCAACTCAGGTTATTAATAGGTAGGATTAAAAAGAGATGTGCCAACCTATATCTTGGTCTTTAAATCTGTACCCCGATCCTTTATCAAGATTATCGTCGAGATACTTTGAAAGTTCGGGGGACTGCTCGTCGATCTTCTTGATAGCCCGATCAACGGCTTTTCCTACATTATCCAGCGATTGCTTGACAGATTCATTTAGTTTCCGTGGTGCGTTATGATGCAGAGGTTTCTTACCAAATTCTTTTTCGAGGATTTCCTTAATTTTTATTGCTTCTTTAACAGCCTCTTCTTTTTCAGATGCTAGCGAGTCAGGCTCTGAAATAATCTCTTTCAATTCGTTGAGGCGTTCAGTAAAGCGCCTTTTTTCATCAACACTAAGGCCCTCATCCTGCATGGTGGAAATACTCATGTTTCCTGATTGTAATTGTTGCTCTAAATCGTCCTCGTCTATCTTATTTGACGACTCTCTCGGATGTGCTTTATAGGGCAATTCTCCAGGGTTTAATTCCTTGTATAAATCAGATACGTGAAGGTATTTGCCGGGGTTATCTAAAAGTTTAGCGAGATAAAACATGCCTTTCATGTTGGCAATAGGATTCAATTTATTACCATGAAAAACTATTTCCCAAAAATCGCCTTTTCGGGTGAGAGCGTTTTCTGGTGGTATTTCAACAATCGGTGCGGGTTCGTGTTGTTCTTCCTCTGGTGCTTGTTCTTCAAGTTCTACGGTCGGGATTATGTTGTTTTCCTGCTCAAAATTTAGAATATCCCCGAAATCGAAATATGAAATCTTGTATGAAAGTATATTGATGGGGAAGATGTCTTCCTCTTTTTGCGTGTCGTACCATATCCCGCAATGTTTAACGTGCTTATATTCTGCATCATAGCTTTTTAGCTTCCCTTGTCTGACAAGCTGCATCAATTCGTTTTCTTCTATACCCCATCGCTTTTTTACCTGCCATTTGTGAATCCATTTTTCCATAGTGCGCCTCCTGGTTGCGCTCCTGTTTGTTAAGTCGGGGAAACCGGCCAGGATAACCGGCTTGTCGGGTGCGCTCCCTATCCCCGTTTTTGCTTGTTCACTTTGCCAATATTACAAAAAATGTAATATTTAGAGTAACCCTCCTTTATTTTTTACGCGGTTCAATTTTGTTCATTGCCATAACCTTATGGATGTCATCCTCGTCATAAAACACGCGACGGCCAATTTTTATATACGGAAAGCCTCGACACCTCCACCTGTCGCCTCTCAACGACGATAAGCCGCGTCCGGTGATCTCCGCAACTTCTTGTTCATTCAGATACCTTTTTGCCTTCATATAGATAACCGCCAGTTTTTTTGTGACGCTTCGTAATTTTCAGGGCGCTCCGTGACGCTTCGCATTTCATGAAGCGTCACAATAATAAGTTGAATGTTATTCACATATTAACGTCATTTCTTTGCTGTTGTGACGCTTGTGACGCTTCTGTCCCTCCTTTAATCTTGAAGCCTGTTTTTCCATGGTTGTTTTTCATTCAACGGCCTCTATCCGGTTTGACTTCAAGTTGAACAAAGGGAAACACCCCCTTGGAAGCGTCACAAGCGTCATATTGGTCATCGGTTGTAATTGACTACGTTGTTTCCGTTCTGCTTCGCCTTCATCAATTCCTGGTCAATCAATCCGCCGGTTAAGTTTGATGCACTTTTCAAAGACTCGTCCCGAAGGTGCGCGTAACGCTGACTCATTTGTGGCGATTTGTGGGTTAAAAGCTTTTGTAAAACATACATATCGACTTTACCGGATGAAGCCAGCATTGAGGCGAAAACGTGTCGTAACCCGTGCAAAGGCCTGAAGTCTTTAGGCAACCCTGCTTTTTCTTTTATCTTGTTGACAGCTTTACCGACGTCAACCCTCTGCTTGCCTCTCTCCCCTGGAAATACAAGCTTGCTCCGCGTTGTGGGATGCTTTTTCAGTAATTCCCGCGACATGTTATTTAAGGGGATAGTTTGATCTTTTTTGCCTTTAGGGTCTTTAAGGGTGATGTATCCTTTTTCAAAATTAATGTCGGCCCATTGTAGCCGGAACATTTCAGACCGGCGCATACCAGAGTAAAGCGCCAGCTTCATCATGTTGCCGACTTGAATGTCTTCGCTTTCATCAATCGCTTTCAATAAGGCCGCCAGTTGATCAGACGTCAAGTCCTCTGTTTTTTCATTATGCACTTCGGGTAGTGTGATTTTAAATTTTATATTGTCACATAGCTGCTTTTCAATCCCGAAATTGATCAAGCGCCGGAGTAAAGCGAGGATGTGCTTCACGGTTTGGGGTGACAGCTTCTTCTTAAGGCTGCTGCCAAACCAGTCAACAGCCTCTTTCTTTAATTCGTGGGGTTCCTTGTTACCGAAAGGTGTTTTCAGGTGCTTTTCATAAAAGGACTTGTCCGTCGATAAGCTCCTTGTCTTCCGCTTCTCTTTACTGTTTACTGACTTCTCTTCGCTATACTTTTCCCATATCCGGTTTATTGTCAGTTTACCTTTTTCCGCTTCTTTCGCTGCCTTTTTCGTCTCGCGCTCCTCTATGTTTGACAGTTCTTTCCCCTTGATCCGGTCGGAGCGTTTTCCTGAAGCTCTGGACGGCGTCATGTCGTCCTGAAACTGTCTCCCCGCTTTTTCCTCGATCATCTTACCTTGACGCCGGTATCGGATGTAATAAATCTTTTCTGTCCCTGTCGGCCCTTCACTTTCAATAAAGAAAACACCGGCATATTTTGTTTTACAGCGTTTCAACGTCGGCATGTCAATAACCTCCTTCATTTAGCTAAAACCTTGTTCCCCACATCATTCCCCACACCTGATTTGATTATAAGCATGATTCCAAGTAAGTCAAGAGAAAAGAAACATGTTGATATAATTTATTTTTATTAAGGCAGGAAAAATGAGAGAACACGAAAGAAATTTACTTATTCAGCTTCCCAAGCTGGACGTCGCCGGTTCGATCCCGGTCGCCCGCTCCATTTTTATCTCCCGGAAAGCCCTTGATTTTTGCTTGCATTTAACGTGCGGTTGTGTTAGCTGGGGATCAACATTATCG
>Ga0247841_10009369_pt1 | contig 13726 bp, 7 predicted proteins | sample LaCruzMarch2015__2_FD_192410 | JGI IMG/M metagenome (GOLD analysis project Ga0247841, IMG submission 192410) | Freshwater microbial communities from meromictic Lake La Cruz, Castile-La Mancha, Spain - LaCruzMarch2015_18m | ecosystem: Environmental > Aquatic > Freshwater > Lake | place: Spain...
CACGGGGAACTGGGAACCCGCCGCCCATACCGAAAGGGGGCGTGTCGGAAACCCTCCACCTAAAACCGCCCGCACCGAGGTTCTACTCTACTCATGCGGATGCCTGTGGCCGTGCCGCCATCGCGTACTTGCGGAAAGCTGATCGTCAATGTATCGCCATGCTTCTCCATCCGCGGCGCACCTGCCAAATGCGAATAAAGCGGACGGGCGAAGTATTCACCCTTCGGCCCAATGAGTTTAACCAGCCGATATCCGCGCGGGTCATTAAGATATTCCTTGCCGGCCTTCAAATCCTTTATTTGGCAAAGACTACCGGTCGCTTCATCAAAATCAAATTGTACCAGGCCGTTGCTGAGCTTCATGGACGCCTCCTCATGAGATTTGATTTATTTGAAATTTAAAAGTAGAAACAAGGATATACTAAAAAAACATCCAACATACCAGGGCTGCGCCCTTTAACATGACCGCGCGAAGAGTCCGTCGGCAACCAAGGAGTGCGGGTGGGGGTGATGTCCCCTTTTTAACCTGGAACTGATAGCAACGGATTTCAAGGTTCTTTTTCCAGTAAATATTCCACGAGTTTCAGGTCATCCTCAAGGTTAGCGACAACATTCTGATTATAGCGGAGCAACAGGTATTTTTCCGTGGGATTTTGGCGCCAGGCTGTCATTGCCCGAGCCTGCTCGCGCGACAGATTCACAGCCTGCTTCATCAGATCCTTGCATCGGATCAGTTCCTCCTGGGCCTTGCCAGCATAGCCGGTCTTTTCGAGTTTCCCGGCTTGCTCGAACGACGCGACTGCCTCCCGGATTGAATTGAGGACCCGGAAGTAGAGGATGAAGTCTTCTGTCTTAAAAATCACGTACTCCAATTCCGGACACGAACCTTTTGGAACCCTGGGCAGCGCCTTGCGAAACAGATCAAGAGCCGGGCCACATTGCTCCGCGCGCTCAAGCCAGAACGAAGCCGGTTTGATAGTGAAAAAATAAGGTCGGCCACTTTGCCCTGATAGGTCAGAGAGAGTAAACCTGGCATAGCCGCGAAAAATGCCGCACCGGCCTTGCCAGCCCAGGGCTTTTTCGTTCTCTTCAAGAATAAGGAAACCTTTGACCAGCTCATCGCGCACCTCAGGGCCGTAGAGACGTCCCAAATAACCTTCGTAGAACGACTTGGCATCGATATCCGCGCGCCATGCGCCTTCAGCGATGTAGCGGGCAGGGCATTCCAATCCACGTTCCTTGTTTAACTGCCCGATGACACCCGCAAGACCATACCGCACGGCGCCGGCGATGATTAAGTCCTGGTCGTAATGCACGGCGTTGAGTTGCATGTGCAGCTCGCACCCATCGTCATCGATTCTTGGCTGAACCAGGAGTTCGCGACCGGTTACGCCGCCATAAAAATGCATTACCGGCCCCGTGGTAAGGAAGTTCTCCATGTTCATCAGCCAGACATCTTTGGGCAATACGGCGTCCAACAGCCGAACAAGATAGCCCCTGAATATGATGCAAACACCAAGCTTTACGTTGGGATGACTTGTCTTGACTCGGTGGATCACCTTGTCCGCGATGGCAATCTGACAGAAGTCGGAGTCGAGTTCCTGCGCTGACCGTGGATGAACGGAGCCCTGCCGGTTAATCTCCTCAATGGGAGGAATCGACTTGCGCAGGTAAGCATATTCGTTTAGATAAGCCTGGCTTTTGCTATCATCGGTTGGGCTGGAATGCTCAGCCATCCAGATGCTGTAGGCATCAGCATCAGGGTAATTCTTAATCATACTCAGGAGGGCCTCTTCCCAGATTTCCAGCACGGCCGGTTCGCCGTAAGGAATCGAAACGCCGCTCCAACGACGGCTGTGCTCTTTGACGCCATTCGGAACCAGATTGGGTGGCACAGCCGGGATCTCTCCCAATGTCAGCCAAACTTGAATTTTGCGCTTGTGAGCGTATGAAATGATCTCACGGAGGAATTCACGGGCTACGGCGAAGGCTTCCCCGGGTGTCCGGACATTTGCGAACTCTGGCGCCCCTAAATACTCATTAGGGAAGCATTCCCTCCCCACCCGCACATCTTTTGACGTGGCACTCGTATTGTGACCTAAGTCCCAGGCCGTGTAGCCGCTTTCCGGCGAATAGATAATTTCCGTGGTCTTGCCGTTATGGGCGTACTCCACCCATGGTGAACCCATGCCGAAGTAGAACTGAAGGCAGTTCATCTTAAGCTTTGCCAACTGATTGATGTGCTTGCGGAAGTCCTCAACACCCATGTGCCAGCTCAGCCCGTGGCAGCGGCCCATTCCTCGGTACTTGAGCTCCGGCTCCATCCGGATGTCAAGTGCGGGTAGCGGGAGGTCAGGTTTCTGTCGGGGAATGATGTCATTGGTGAGCTGGAATACTATTCCCAAACGCTCCAACAACTCGTAAGCGGCGTACATCGTTCCGGCCTCATCATTGCCGCCGGCTACGATCACTGGCCTGCCTTCCAGTTCGATGGTGCGAACAAGGAAGCCTTCCGGTTTCAGTCCGGCGAACCGCACGAGTCGCTGTTGTTCGGCGGAGGCTGCCAGCGGATTGATTCCTGGGCCGCCCAGCAGGATGAGGGTCTTGTTTCGCGGCAACGCATCATCAGTCACCACGTGCAGTTCTGCGCCGCTTAACTCGCGCACATAGCGTTGCACTTCACCAGCCACCCATCGATAAAAAGGCCCGCTTTCCTGCCTGATGACAATCACCGCCTCCGCCTGGCCGCCCCTCGTCAGGAATCGATCCTGCAACATATCCGACATAGTCTGTCTCCTGAATCCGTGACAGGAAATCCTGTCACTTGGGTTCATCCGGTTAAGTTCATTTCAGCGCAGACCACCGCCGGATTTTTCGGTGGTCACACCGTTTTGGCCCAATTTCAAATCAATGGCACACAAATCTATGGGTAGGGGCCAGCCTCCGGCTGGCACTCCTTCCGGCTCAGCCGGAGGCTGAGCCCTACCTGAATACAACCGACGGCGCCATCAATACGCATTTCATGCAAAACACCAATGCTAATCAGTCAGTCGCTTTTATTTGAAGCGGCGCCTTGCCGGCGAGTTTTATATCCAAAACCTGGATACCGCCCGGCGGGATTTCGAGCGCAAAGACCGTCTGCTCGATTTTCCCCTGCCGCGGCGAAGTTGTTACCTTGGCGCCTACCAATATCTCGGACGCGGTCGCACCCTCCGGCGCAACGACGCGTACGTTGGCCGTGTATGGCTTGATTTGATATTCCGTCTCCGCAAAGGGGTGCTTGATAACCCCGGCGTTGTTCATCAGAACCACCTTCCAATGATTATCGCTGATCCGGTTCATGAGGAATTGGCACTCGGACCCTTCAAGCTGGAAAGGCAGGACTTCCCGCTGCAGCGCCAGGAGCAATTGTTCGATGAAAGGATTCATTTCCTTCCGGTCCTTGAGCAGGAGATACTCCGGAGTGGCCAGCAAGACGTGCCCTTTTCCGACAGAATTGACGGTCAGTAGCGGCAATCCTTTCGCTCCCTGGCTCAACATGGCCGCCTCCGCGCCCTTCAACGTGACCGCGCGAAGATCCATGGGATATACTTTTGCCCCCACGGTAATCGCCTGCTGAGGCAGGCGCGCGCCGATCGTCAACCCGAGAAATTCCGGATCATCCAGTCCGGCCTTTGCCTGGGCCGCATTCACGACCAATGTGCCGCCCTCGCGCACATAGGTTTTCAGACGTTCAACCAATGCGGGAGTCAGCGCAACGTCGCCCAGCAGCATCGCCACCGGGTAGCGATCAAGGTGCTCTTTCTTGATGGCGCCGCCATGCTGGGGCGGATTGGCAAAGAACATGTCAAACACATCGCCCAGCCGGCAATTGAGCGTGTTGACGCTGTAAGGCGGCTTAAAGATTTCACAACTGATTTCTTCAATCGGCGGGTCGGTGGCGCGGATGACCTGTTCGGTCATGTAATCGCCGTCTTCCATCGGCAGCTCATTCCAGATCTTCCAGGCAAGGCCTCCGCCCCAGCCCCTCCGGCCCATACGCCCATGATGGTAATCCACCAGGAACAGGATCGGCGTATAGGGCTGTCCCCGCGCGCCCTGTTCGCTTTTCGACCAGACGTGGATTTCCTTCAGGGTCCGGCCGTGCATGGTGAGCGCGCCCTTTTGGATCGCACCCCCCTCCTCATTCAGGTAGGTGGCGCCCATGTAATAAGCCGCTAAAAATTCACGCCGCGACTGGCTGACAGACTTGCCCAATTCAGCGCTGGTCGCCGCAGTGGCCGCGCCCAAATAATAGGCATTGTAGTACTCCCAGGGCACGTCGAATTGGCGGGACCCCCCGCGGGTGGCCAGTAGCATGGAGCGAAACGGCATGCAAGCCAGATTGCCGGCGATTTCCATGGTGATCGTTTTCGCGCCCCAGGCGGCGGCGTATTGAGTAAACGCCAGGTTGCCGCTCAGCGCGTGGACGGTGTCGAATAACGTGGTTTTCTGGTAATCGAAGAAATGCTTCCAGGCCGCCAAACCTTCCACCCGATTGGTGTACGCCGGCAAGTAGCTCAGCATTGCCGCGCGGTTCATACCTTTCACATTGCTATCCCATTCACTCATCAGGAACCCGGTGAACGTGTCCCGGTATTCGTTCAGGAATAACTCAAAGGATTTGACATCAAAGTTTTCCTTGCTTAATCCCAGGCGATCAGCGCCGCTAATGCAAGTGAACGGGTATTTTTTGATGTGGTCCTTAAGCGGCAACCGTTCCGGGCGGAACGTGATCAGGTAAGGGCGTGTCCGCAGGTCCAGCCGGTATTTGCCGGTCTTGACCGGCTTGTCGGGAAAGAGGGTATACACGTTGGCGGGTTCATTAGTTTCTACCCGGCAGGGGATTGCGCGCCATGCGCCGTCCTGCCAGCCAAGCAGGTTCGGCGCTTGGATCCTCGCGTCCTGGCGGATCCCATGATGGATTCTGATTTTTCCAAGTGCCGCCGCCTCAGGCAACTCGATCTCAATGGCCGCATCCAGGGGCTGGATGCGCGCCGCCAAGTTCGAGACGTTGCCGCGGACAACTACCGCCGTGCGGGTCTGGCCATCGTTAAGCGCTTCCGGCTCATAGATCTTAACCTCTTCACCGCTGCCGGCAACCTGCATAGCCGCGCCGGGGCCCAAGTCTTTTTTGGGGTCCTCGCCGAAAAGCTCCAGTTGGCGAATCGCCAGCGTCTTAAACATGATGTTTTCCTTGATGATCGCCGCCGAACTGTTTACCGCCGCGCTGGACGCCTCGAGATGCGGGACCCCGGTGTCCTGGACAAAATCATCATTATTAGTTAGCCATTGCCTCTGCCGCTGATCGATCATGATCCAGAAATCGCGGCCTGCAAACGACAGGTTGTTCCAGCATGCGTTTAACCCGCGGCCGGGATCCGCCACCAGGCGGTCCGCTGCGCCACAAACCGTTCCCGCCATGAACATCGAAATCAACAAGAAAGCGTTCAATATCCTGGTCATCTGTTGGTCCTCCTCGTCTGCTTCTTCGTCTGTTTTTATGCTTCGAGTGTTTCGAATTCGGTTCGCAAAACGCGGCGGCGATTCCAGCCCATCTATCCCGTTGTAGCCCTCGCGCATCCGCGAGGATAGCGCTTCGTGCGACACCGGAATATCTGGGCCGGACTTGCCTTGCTTCTGCGAACCCCTCGCCAAGCTCGGGGAACCGAATTCGACCCACGCCGTCATCCGGCTTCGCTCAAAGCTACGCCGGACAGGTCGTGGTGCGCGAAACACGCACCCGAGATCTGATTTCTCTGATCGGCGTATCGGATACCTTCGAGGAGAGCCGCAAGCGCTCCTTTCATTTCTGCGACGGCGTTGCGGCTTTCGCGTTTGGCGCCGTAATGGCGCGTTTGTCCTTTTCGCGCTCGTATTCCGCGGCGATTTCGGCGGGCGCCAGCGCGCACTTATACATCTTCCAATCATCCACATAGCCCTTGTACATCTGGCCGTGACGGGGAAACGAAATATACAAATTATCCCACATCGTGGTGACCCAGCCCGATGTATCGTAGCGCAGGTACTGGCCTTCTTCCCGGACGATTTCCTTGCCATTCACATAAAACCGGGCAAAGACTTCGTTCCAGGTCAGGGCCAGGTGGACCCATTGATCGTTCACGACGGGCGGTCCCAAAATATACTCCACGCGGCCGTCATACGCCAGGCCGCTCCAGTGGCCATCGGAAATCCCCACTTGGATCTCGCTGAGCACGGCCACCCTGGCCCGTTGTGTAGGACCGCCATCAACCGCGCGTGCCCATACGGAAATCGTGCCGCACCCCATGATCCCGGCATAGCCGAGGACGCTATCACGCTCGCCATAAACGGGCCGCTCGAGCGAGCCGTCAAACAGCAGGCAATAGCCGGAAGCGTTTTTGGTCCATACGGGGTTGCCGACCAGGTCCAAGTCGTTTTTACCCGCCTGGTCGCGCGCCGTCACGCCGGTGCCTTCATCGAACGGCCAGTACCCGATCAGATCCTTGTCCGTTTGCGCGCTCGTACCTTGTAACAAGGCCAACGCCAGCGCCGCGACCAGCCAGCCCATCCGCCTGCCTGCACATGCCTTCATTTTGTCCTCCTGATAAAAACGGTGCAGAAAAGAGCAGTGCTAATTTGCCATGAACAGGTTAGAACCCCGAGATTAAAGTGATCGTATGGATAAACTCATAGGCGCCCATGTCCACGCGACCGTTGAGCTGGTCAAGCCGCCTGTTCCCATCCAGATCAACCGTGTTGGTCATCCAGTACTTATTTAGGCCGGTATTGACGCACGGCGAATTGGGGCTTAACCGATAGTTGCCGGAGTTGAGACCAGCCAGAAACGGATCGCTTTGAATATTACCCTGCGTCGGCGGCAAGCTGACGGTGGGACAGCAGCAATTGGTAAAATTATTTATGGCGTCGGCATTCGCAAAGCCCAGGTCGCTGGAAGTGCTCCCCACATTGCTGGAAATAACGGTATTGTAGAAATAACATTTACTGCCGGAATCGGCATAAACCCCGCCGCGCGTTGTCCCGCGATTGCCGGCAATCGTGCAGGACTCCACCGTGCCGGTGCGATTTGCGATAACATACAGACCGCCGTACGTGCCGCTCGACTGGTTATTGGCAATCAGGCAGTTGCGATACAAAACACCACAGGACACGTTTCCGCCCGCCGGATATGATCCGGAACTATAATTGCCGATGATTTGACAATTGACGATTTGAGAGTAAGTGTTCCCGGTAGAGTCATAAAAAGCAATCGGTGTGCCATTCGTGTTGCCCTGGATCACACAGTTGCTGACAACCCCATACAGGCTGATGAGATAAATCGTGGAGAGGCCATCATTGCTGACGATACTGCAATTTTTTGCAGAATCGCGATAAGCATAGAACGCCACACCGGCCCCGTCGCCACTGGTATAATTCCAACCGACCAGGGAATCCTTGAGTACGATGTCGGCTCCCCCCATCATGACTCCACCTCCCCAGGAGGCGGCGCGATTTCCCGTAATCCGGCAATTGGCGATGATGGCCAGGGAAGAGGCGCTGACTCCGCCGCCAGTTTGATTGACATTAGTGGCCGAATTACCGCTGATGATACAATTGGTTAATATAACCGTGCCTGATATGCCTGCGGGTATGCGGCAACCGCCGCCGCTGCTGTTAAGCGCTCTTCCATTGGTCAAAGTCAGCCCGTCAATCGTGGCGGCGGCGTTGGTGACGATGAGGCAGCGGTTGGTCACCGGCTTGCCGGCGTAATTGTTGCCGTCAAGAATCGTGTTTGTCGGGTCGGTTGCGCCGTTGTTAAAACTGCGGATAATGACCGCCTGGGCCACGACCACCTCGCCGGTCAGGTAATAATGGCCGTTCGTGAGATAAATCGTATCGCCGGCAAGACAGCCATTGACCACTTCCTGGATATTTGTCGCCGCCGTGGGCCAGTCCGTGTAGGGCGGAGTCGCCCCGGCATTGTCCGGCACGACACAATAATTAGTCGCCGCCTGACAGAATGCCGCGCCGAGAAACAGAACCATGGCAACCGTTGATTTTATCGCGTTTGACATGATGGGTTCTCCTGACTGAAAACAGGTAGAGCCGACTTCATGTCGGCTCTAGCCGGTATAAAACCAACTCTACCATGTATGGACTATTATGGACTGACTGTCGAGTAAGGATTGAATATTTTCATAAAAAAGTATGCAATTTGGTTCATTGCCAGCGTGCCAAGAAACGATCAACGTTGCTTCAGGCCATCCTGGTAATTTTTTACGTATCATCAACACATTTCAACCATCGGCGGGCACTCGGCACATGATTTCCCCGGAACAATCGACATCCCCCCGGTCCGTCGTCTCGTTAAAATTTTCATTATTACTACTCCAAAGTCTTTTCCCATTCTTTTAGTTTAGTAATCCCGGTTTTATACAAATCACAATCGTTCTTGCTAAGCTGGGCGAAAGAAGAAAACACCAAAGGGTCAGGGACCTTTTCGGCGCAGAGAGATAATAGGTTCTTTGCTGTTACCACGTCACGCCACTTCAATCCCAGAAGATCCAAAGCCAACTCGGATTCTTTTCTATCGGAATCAGACATTTGGACGGGCTGTGGAAAAACTTTGCCATAACCGCCATATTCCGGATGCGACGTGCATCCATCAGCGGCCATATACCGACACAGATAACAAAAATCAGCAAATTTATCGGTAAATTCGATTTCTACGTCAGGACATTTAAGCATCTTCTCTGCATTTTCCACCACTCCGTTTTGTTGGGTGGCAGGAATGTATGCTTTTGTATCCTTAGAGGCTACAGCCCAAACAATCCAGGGAATGTCATAAGGGCGCATCATGATGTGCATTCCCTTCTTTTTGCCATCATCACTTTTATCGAACAGCCATCTTATCCGATCCAACCGATTGCTTTGATACAGTAACCACCCGCTATCGCAGGGAGAAATCAATCTGTCCCGCAGTTCCTTTAGATATTTTCCCAGTCTTTCACGACCCCCCGGACATTTCGTTAGATACGTTTCCATTTCCTCGATATTCTTACTTAAGTCTGATTTCATCTGTTCCTCATCATTTCCTTTTATCCTGGGAGAAATGTTTTCGTGAGTTTTATTTTGTTCGTTTGATCCCAAGCCGGGGGCTCGCTCGCCACCAAAAAGCGATCGTATTTCGAGAAGCACCACACTTCCTGCTATACCAGCAACGGCTTTCAGAAATTCTTTCCGAGTCATGACCTCCTCCTATGAGGATTTAATCCGAACACGTGTGATTACTAACGTTCTCATAATAGTCCAGACATGAAATTGCCACCGGTTCACACCGGCGGCTACGTAGCCGCGCCTGTGAAGGCGTGGCTCTTCCCGGACCATGTCCAGTCTATTTCGGGAATGTTAATAAACCTTAGAAAATGTCGATGACGGCGCATCCATCGGCGTCTAAATCCATCTTAAAACAATCGGAAGTTATCGTATTAATGCGGGCGCAATTCAGCCTGTTTTTATCCTCTGAAAAGAGGGTATACGCGATGCTTTCCAAGGCTGATCCTCCGTTTGTTCGCGTTGTTTTTCGAAGAATGTTCCTTGCCCAAGGCAAAGCGCGCCGGGCCCGCTGATCACACCTTAAAAACATCAGGATCGCGGCGCACCATTCCGCAGTTGGACACCGCACATGGCGCCGGCCAATACCGGGCGGTCCAATCACTCCTGATTATATTTTTTAAGCCCCTTCGAATAATTAGCTTTGATTTTATCAGGGGCCAGAGCCTTTCTATAGAATGTAAAGTCATCGAGTTTGCCGTGGTATTGGAAGGTATTGACCCAGGCTCGAGTGGCGGAGCCGAAATGAATCAGGCATTGATTATAAAACGTGTCATTGCCGATTGTTCGGAAAAACTTAATCGGACCGGTGGGCAATACGACCTCCTCGCCATTCACGAAGAGACGGCAGAAATAATCCCGCCACACCACGACGATATGCGCCCATTTATTGGACGTCACTTCGGGTCCTTCGGCAAGTTTTCCGTAAGTATTGAAACTGCCCGCGGCAACCCTAATGCCCCAATGCTTCTGATAGATGCCCACCAGGATTGACGGCTGATGAATGATGACGGAAACGCCTTGTTCGGGCTTGGCCAAAAGATCGGGACACGCCCAGAATTCATAAGCGCCCTCATTGACCGTGTAATCAACCGGGAAATCGATCAGCCCGTAACTGTTTTCCTGTTTGAGGTCGAGACAATATCCATCCGGTGTTTTTGCGAATTCCATTCCATAAAGCTGCATGTCGCGCTTGTTTCCGGAAGAATCACGGCCGGTTTTATCGTTGAAATCCCATTTTGCCAGAACCGGTTCTTCCGGGAGCGATCTTCCGAAAGGAACGTTCTTTAAATCCAGCACCCTGATCCCGGCGGGGGGCACCTCAATCGTAAATATTTTATTCCCGTTCACTTGCGTTACGGCGATCTCAGCTTTGCCGAAAACTTCGGCGGCTTCGGCATCGGCTGGAGCCGTGATTTTGACGGTGGCGGTGAATTCATTGAAGTATTGTTCCACGGATTGATTGGGCGCCTTTACCATTCCGCGGTTATTTACGAGAATGAGCTTCCAGGAGCCATCATCCATATGGTTGAAGAGAAATTCGATATCCCCTTCAACTTTGACCGGAATGACCTCGTTTTGAATCGTTTCCAGTATCCGGGAAACTATCGGCAAGACTTCTTTTTTGTCATTGATGTTCAAAAGATAATAGGGCGTGCTGAAAAGAACGTTACCGTCGCCGTAGCGGTTTTTAACAAGCAACGGAGTTCCTTTTTGAGTCTTCAACAGCACCATGGCGTTGGGGGCAAGCGAAACTTTGGATATCTTCATGTTTTCTTCATTTATGAAGGCGTCATGAACCTGGAGCCCCAGGAAATTCGGGAGCTTGGCAAATGCCTCCGATTGTGCGGCATTCAAGACAAGCGTTCCTCCTTTTTCGACATACTCTTTCAGAGTATTGACACCATCGGCAGTAAATCCGATTTCACCGGCGGGCTGGACAACCGCATATTTTTCAAGTTGTTCAAGACGAACTGAGCCGGACGGCTGATTTGCAATGTATACATCAAAAATGTCGCCCAGTTTGGAATTGCGCAGATTACCGGTGTATTTCGGATCAACGAACTTTTTTGTGAAAAGCGGCTCGGACGGAAGATCGGGATAGACGGGGTCTATGGCCTGAGTAATATGATCCGCCATATAGTCGGCGTCGGTAAACGGGAACTGCCCTTTCCATGTATTGAAGGCATGCGCGAAAAATCTCAGGAATCCGTGATTCCAATCGATTAGAATGAGCACCGGAGTATAAAGATTTCCCCGCTTGCCCTCCGGTTTATTCGCCCATGCATATATATCACGGACGGCTTCCCCGTTTTTTGTCAGGCTATGGCTGCCGTCCTGATTTTTTACGATCTGGCCGTATGGCTCACATTCGAACGAAATAAACGAATTACCCATATAGTATGAAAGGAAAAACAGCCGGCGGCCGAGGGATGGCGGGATGCCATAGTCAAGCCCCATAGTGCCGCGCGCCTGGCTGCTGGCCGTGTAATCAGATGCGTAATATGCCAGATAGACTTTCCACGGCGCATCATACTGCCTGGCCGCTCCCCGCACATACATCAGGGACGTACGCCACAGATAGTCGGGGTTTTCGCCGGTAACTTCCACCGATGAAATCTCCCCTCCGGCTTCCATCCCGTAATGTTCTCCGTTGAGTTGCCCGCTCATCCCGAACATCTTGCCGTGTATTGACTTGAGAAGCTTGAAATAATCATAAAGGTTTTTTGCCTGTCCATCGCGATCGGCCGGCACACGCATATATTCTTTCAAATCCCGAAACAATGCGGAGGACGGGCGCAGGTATACATTCAGATAATTACTGTCCCATTCCCCGATTTCGTATCCGATAAAATTATCGGCATATCTCAGGCGGAAGGCTTCGCGCGCTTTCGTATCCACATTTATATCGGAAAGTCCCCAGATATTCTGAACGCTCAATCCATGGATTGCGAATGGACGCCCCTTCGCGCGCGCCTCCTGTTCGGGCGATAAGAATCTGAATTTGTAAATCGGATATTCGGAAAGACAACGTATTTCAAGCTTGTTTCCTTTCGGAGCTTCCTGGAAATCGGCGGACAGGATGCCGTTCAGGTTTTTAACGCCGGACGCCTTTAGCTCCTCGCCATCTATAAAAAAACGCGCGGAAGCAATTCGGACATCGTTGCTGTTGCTGTATCCATGATTAATTGCGACCTTTTCAAGCGGGGTTTCATTTGAGATATCGGATAAAAGCGTTGCTTCAACGGGCGTATTGCGCAATTTGACAGGCTGCGGGTTGGCGGAGATCAGGACATGATTTTCCCGCTTAATTACGGCCGTGTCCTTTTCCGGGGTGTTGACCGTAAAATCAAGCGTCTTGTTTTTCCCGGCCTGGGTGACTTCCAAGCTGTTTATGCGCATGGTTCGCAAATATGTCGGCGTCTCCAGCCCCATGGCCGAACGCGGGAAAATAACCGCCGCGTTTTTTACAAACGGTTCATCCGGAAGATATTTGCCCCAATTCACGTCATCGCTAAGGACGATCCAGAAATCGCGCCCACAAAACTTTTGCTGTTCCCACTTCACGCCGGCGGAGCGTTCCGGCTGAGCCACCCAATCGTTGGTCGCCCCGAGCGGCAGCGTTGCCAGCACCAGCATCGCCGCAATAAAACGCAACATCTTCGTATGGCTCATGGTTGTCACTCCTCCTTGATGTAAATAACGAGCGCTGTCGTTGTCGGCAGGATCACGCAGTTGCCCGGTGGTTGAAGAAAGCGCGCTTAAATCTGGCATTCCCGCCCCTGCATAATCCAACAATATCCTAAAGAGGCGGGTGGATTTCAGGACTCGCCCGCCTCTTTTTATATAGATCACTTTCCGAAATCAAATTTCTTCTGGAACTGTCCGGCGACGTCTTCTTCCGTCAAGTAGTGCCCGTAATAGCGGACGCCGCCGATCAGACCCTTGAAAAGCGCCTGACGATTGTAATGATGCGTACTGAGGTAAAGATGCGATCCGTCATTTACACCATATTCAAGAGGGTTGATATGGACCAGCGGGCCTTCCGGGCGTTCCACTTTAACGCCGTCCATATAAAAATTCGCCGTCATTTTCTTCCAGGTGAAGACGAGATGGTGCCACTTGCCGTAATCGACTTTTCCGCCGCTCATCTCGTCATGCTTTGCCCTGTCGAAGAATGAAACGTTCCAGCGTCCGTCCTTGATGCCGAGTTTGATCCACTGGCTGGTCATGATGATATGAGCCTTCTCATCGCTGATGGCGGGATCGGGGTTCGCCCAGCATTCAAGGGCGCCTTCCGAGACCGGGTTCTGCAAAGTCGAAATAGGATAGACGACATACGCGCCCTTCCCGTCGAATTTGAAGGCGTTGCCTTCATAAACGGCGCCAATGATCTTTCCATCGTTGTCCTTGCCGGAAGCATCGGCGGCAATATCGCCGTTCCTTTTCGTAAAATCGCTGTCGAGATGGATTCCGCGATTGGGATCGTGTCCGGCGAAGAAGCCGCCCTTCCTGTTGATTGGCTCGGTGTTCAGCGGAGCTTCATCGAAATTGACGTTGTCAAGATCGACGACGCCGATCTCGCCGGACGGGAC
>Ga0247841_10009370_pt1 | contig 13726 bp, 10 predicted proteins | sample LaCruzMarch2015__2_FD_192410 | JGI IMG/M metagenome (GOLD analysis project Ga0247841, IMG submission 192410) | Freshwater microbial communities from meromictic Lake La Cruz, Castile-La Mancha, Spain - LaCruzMarch2015_18m | ecosystem: Environmental > Aquatic > Freshwater > Lake | place: Spain...
TGACCACGCAAGCCTTCAGCAACTGCTACCGTGTACAAACCGTAGCCGGCGGAACGGCCCGCGCCATCATCAGAATCGAATGCAACATCTCCGGCTTGCACCTTGCACCCGGCACCTACTGGGTAGAAGTGCAGACCACCGGCAGCGGCGCTTCCGGTCCATGGGCAAACCCCATCACCATCAATGGCACTCTGGCCACGGGTAATGGTTTGCAATGGACAGGTACAGCCTGGAACCAATGGCTCGACGGCTCCTATCAACAGGGATTACCGTTCATCATTGAAGGTCCTGGCGGCGGCGGAACACCCCCGGGCTTGGTTGGATACAACATCTATCGCGATGGTCCATTCCTCCATTTCGTAGACGATCCTGATGTTCTCGAATATTACGATCTGGGTCTGAACCCCGGAACCTATATCTATAACATTACTGCCAAGTATGACCTCACTCCTTACGGATTCCCGGGATTGTTCGACGAATCACTCCAGGAAGGTCCGGATACTGTGATCATCAATTATGGCCGTTATTTGCCATTCTATGAGCCCTGGGATCAGGGAGCGTTTGCATTCAACGAATGGAGATTTGAGCCTGTTCAGAGCAACTGGAACATGAATACCGGCTTTGGCAACCCGGCTCCTTCTGCCGACTTCAACTGGCAGCCGATGATCACCAACTACGAAAGCAACCTTGAAACCCCGGTGCTGAATGCAATCCAGTACCAGTGTGCCAATGTATGGCTTGATTTCGACTGGAAACTCGTGAACAGAAATGCCACCGGTGAAGAAAAGCTGGAAGTAGGCATATATTATGATGGTTCATGGCATAAGTTAAAGGAATTTATCAATGATAATTCCTATGACTGGACTGCCGAGCACATCGATATCTCTGTAGCAGTATCAAAAGCTTTCCGCATTGGCTTCAAGGCTCATGGCGAAAATTCTGCCGACATCCTTCATTGGTATGTTGACAATATTAATGTCTATGGCATTTGCAAAGCTCCGGAAGATCTCGCGATTGATGTTGATGACAACGACGTGTACCTGAACTGGAATCCTCCGACATGCGGACCTTCAGGCGTTCTGAAGAAACTGTTCCAATGGGAAGGTACCCCCGACAACGGATATTACCAGAGCTATGACTTCGTGTATGGTGTGGTTTATGACCTCGCTGCTTATCCCGATGCTACCCTTGCCAAGATCGATTTCCACCATGCTTCATGGGGAACAGTCGGTATTTGGGATTACAAGGTACGCGTTGTGGATTGGACAACCTATACCGAAATCGCAGTTCTTGGTCCATTCCAGACCACCGGTGACGACAAGTGGGAAGAAAACGTTCCTCTTGGCAACATCATGGGCTTTGGCGGTGGCCAGATTGGTATCATGCTCGAACCTATGAGCAATGACCCGACCGATGCATATCCTTGCTTCTCTTCCGACAATATTGGCCCTGACGGAGTTTCCATGTATGGTGCGTTACCCGATTATTCTGCACTGGGTGCCTCTACCATCGGTGACTTCTTACAGAACCTCTGGATCCTTACCAACTTTGCCGATGCACCGGTGGTTGCTCCACGTCAGATTCCGGTTACTGAACTCCAGGGTATGAAGCGCGTTGCCAATACTCCTGCTCCGTTCACCGGCTTCCTGACTACCAACCAGAGTGTTGCAGAAGGTCCTCTCACCATTGGTGATAACGCAACGGTTCTGGGTTACAATGTATATCGTTCCGTGGATGATGAAAGTAACTACATCAAGCTGAATACATCCCTGGTTACCGATACCCTCTACAATGACATGAATCTGCCGTACGATCACGATTACTTCTATTATGTGACCACGGTATTCGATGCCATTCCGACAGATTGCGAATCCGATTCATCGAACGTTGTTGACTGGCGCATCATCACCGGTATTGATCCGGTGAAGAACGGTGGCATTTCCATCTACCCGAATCCTGCAACATCGTTTGTCAACGTGAAGAGCGATAACACGATCACTTCAATCGAAGTACTGAGCTTTATTGGCCAGGCAGTTTACACCAACAGCAATGTTGATGCCAAAACCACGAAGATCAATGTTTCGAACCTGCAGTCAGGTGTGTACTTTGTGAAGGTTACTACCACACAGGGTACCAAAACTGTGAAGATCACTGTTACAAAATAATCCTTAATCGGAATTCTTCGAAAAAGGCCGGTCTCCCGGCCTTTTTCTTTTCCCCCATCTGCCTTCCCACCTCATCCGCTTGTCAGCCAGTCTGCCTTTATTTCGTATCTTTGCACCTCCATGATCTCCATCAATAACCTTTCAGTTCAATTCAGCGGCGAATTTCTGTTCGATCACATTTCCTTTATCATCAATGAAAAAGACAGGATAGGCCTGGTAGGGAAAAACGGGGCAGGAAAATCCACCTTGCTCAAGATCATCAAAAAAATCCAGCAGGCCGATGAGGGAGAGGTGGTTATTCCGGATGGATTTACCGTGGGTTATTTGCCCCAGGAGATGGTGACCCGGAGCCGAAAGAGCGTTCTGGATGAGGCCATGACTGCATTTGAGGAGGTGCTTTTTCTTGAAGCCCGGATCCGGGAATACGAACAGGATATCAATTGCCGTACGGATTATCACTCATCGGATTATCACCTGTTGCTGAAGAATCATTCCGAGGCCATTGAGCGGTACCACATGCTGGGAGGTCAGGCCATTCATGTGGATATTGAGAAGGTGCTTACCGGGCTTGGCTTTGAGCGCGATGACCTGGGGCGAAACCTTTCGGAATTCAGCAGTGGCTGGCAAATGCGTGTCGAAATTGCCAAGATATTGCTTCAGAAACCTAACCTGGTGCTTCTCGATGAGCCAACCAACCACCTCGATATCGAATCGATTGAGTGGCTGGAGGAGTTTCTGGTCAATTACAATGGCGCCGTTGTCCTGGTTTCTCACGACAGGGCATTTCTCGACAACGTGACCAAACGTTCCATCGAGATCTCCATGGGAAAAATTTTCGATTATAAGGCTAACTATTCGGGTTACGTGGAGATGCGTGAAGAGCGGATGGAGAGTCAGCTGGCTACTTACAATAACCAGCAGCGGCAGATCCGGCAGATCGAACGGTTCGTGGAACGGTTCAGGTATAAAGCATCCAAAGCCAGCCAGGTGCAGTCGCGGGTGAAGATGCTGGGCAAGATCGACCTGGTGGAGATCGATACCATCGATGAAACCGGAATCCATTTTCGTTTTCCCCCGGCCCCGCATTCCGGGAAAATCATTCTCGAGGCCAAAAAACTGGGTAAGGACTATCCGCAGAAACGGGTTTTACAAGACCTGAATTTTTCGGTGATCAAAAGCGACCGGATAGCTTTTGTTGGCAAGAATGGCGAAGGGAAGACGACCTTATCCAAAATCATCACCGGGAAACTCGATCATTCGGGTGAACTCAACTTTGGGCATCATGTGGTGATTGGTTATTATGCCCAGGATCAAAGCGACTACCTGGACCCTGAGAAAACGGTGTTTAAAACCATCGATGACATTGCTGTGGGAGATATCCGTGCACGGATTAAAGCCATCCTCGGGGGATTTCTTTTCAGTGGCGACGATATAGAGAAGAAGGTCAAGGTGCTGTCGGGCGGTGAAAAATCAAGGCTGTCGCTCGCCAAACTTTTACTGACACCGGCCAACCTGCTTATCCTCGATGAGCCTACCAACCATCTCGACATGCGTTCAAAGGACGTACTGAAAAACGCGCTCCTTCAATTCGACGGAACCCTGATCATCGTGTCGCATGACCGCGATTTCCTGCAAGGACTTACCAATCGGGTTTTCGAATTCCGCCACCAGGCGGTGAAGGAATACATCGGCGACATTTACGATTTCCTGGAGCAGCGCAAACTTAGAACACTGGCCGAACTGGAGATCAGCCAACAGAAAAACGCATCGGAGATCATGCCGGATATCGTTTCTCAGAACAAGCTGAACTGGGAAAAACGGAAAGAAAATGACCGGGAGATCAGGAAACTGAAAACCCAGATATCGAAATGTGAGAAGGAGATCGAACGGATTGAAGCCGAAATGAAAAACAAGGAGCACATGCTTGGGTTACCCGAAAAATTTCAAAAACAGATTCAGGATGGAAGCCTGTACAAAGTGTATGAATCATTGAAGGATGACCTGAACCGTGAGATGAAACGATGGGAAGAGATGCACTCGGAACTCGAAAAATTATGATTCCCGTATCAAAAGCCGCTCCGTGAATTTTCTCAGCTCCGTTTTTCGTGGTGCGCTTACATCGAGTGAATCGAGCAATTCAAGCGCCTTATCAAGATACATCCTGATCTCATTCCTGGTGATCTGATCGACATTCAGGCTCCGGTAAATGCTGGTGATCCGGCTGGTTTTCTCATGGAGTGAAAGCTCCCGGTCGAACATGTACTGCGTAAGCCTGATCCGGTCATCGCCCCTGGCCAATTCGAATGCTTTCAGGTACAGAAAAGTCTTCTTGTTGGTGACAATGTCGTTCCCGATCTGTTTTCCGAATTTCCGGATATCTCCGAAAACATCGAGAAAGTCATCCTGAAGCTGGAAGGCCAACCCCATGTTGATCCCAAAATCGTAGATCTGATCGGCCTCATCCGGCCTGGCATTGGCCAGGATGGCTCCCAACTTGAGGCTGCAGGCGATCAGCACTGCAGTTTTCAGGCGGATCATCAGGATATAGTCGGGGATTGTAACATCGGGTTGCGTTTCAAAATTCATGTCGTACTGCTGCCCTTCACAAACCTTCCGTGCGGTATCATTGAAGAGGTGAAGAACCTGCGGCAGCAGTGCAGGATCGGTTTTGGCAACATATTCATACGCCAGAACGAACATGGTATCGCCGGATAAAATGGCCGTGTTGGTATTCCATTTCTGAAACACCGTTTCCTCTCCTCTTCGCAACGGAGCCTGGTCCATGATGTCGTCGTGCAGGAGGGTAAAGTTGTGAAAGATCTCCAATCCCATGGCCGGCTGGATGGCATGTTCAATGCTCCCGCCAAAAAGATCGCACGAAAGCAGTACCAAAACCGGTCTCAAACGTTTTCCTCCCTGTTCCAGGGTATAGGTAATGGGCGAATAAAGCTCGGGTGGTTCGTAGGTAAAACCAATGGAGGAAAAGGCTTTCCCGATGACCTGCTGAATGTGTGAGATGGAATGCATGAAATGGCGGCTAATCGGAAAGGTTCATCAGGTATTGTCCATAACCACTTTTCAGCAAGGGCTGGGCAATTTTATTCAATTGTTCCCGTGTGATGAATTTCATGCGGTAGGCAATTTCTTCGATGCATCCAATTTTCAAACCCTGACGGTTCTGCACCACCTCCACGAATTGAGCAGCCTGAAGAAGCGATTCAAAAGTGCCGGTATCCAGCCAGGCGATGCCCCTGCTAAGCACCCCCACCTTCAATATTCCATGCTCCAGGTAATACCGGTTGACATCGGTGATCTCATATTCTCCCCGTGGGCTGGGTGTGATGTTTTTAGCCACATCAATGACTGAATTATCATAGAAATACAGACCCGGTACCGCGTAATTCGATTTGGGAAGCTTTGGTTTTTCTTCAATGGAAAGGGCATTGAACTGGTCATCAAATTCTACTACGCCATACCGTTCGGGATCGTTAACGTGATAGGCAAACACTACTCCTCCTGCAGGATCATTGTTTTCCTGCACAAGCTGCGAAAGTCCATTGCCATAAAAAATATTGTCCCCGAGGATGAGGGCAACTTTATCGTTTCCGATAAATTGCTCCCCGATTACAAATGCCTGCGCGAGTCCATTGGGAACAGCCTGCTCCCGGTAACTGAAAGAGCATCCCAGTTCATGACCGTCGCCCAGCAGTTGCCTGAAGTTTGGCAGATCCTGCGGCGTTGAAATAATGAGTATTTCCCGGATTCCCGACATTAACAGAACCGAAAGCGGATAATAGATCATGGGCTTGTCATAGATGGGCATCAGTTGTTTACTGACCGCAAGCGTCAAGGGATGAAGACGGGTGCCGGCGCCACCGGCAAGTATGATTCCTTTCATGGGATTTGTCTTTATAAGCGTAAATTACAAAGGTTTTTCATCCGGCGCTTTTTCAAAGTCAAGATCTTCGAGTTCAATATCCTCCCCGTCATCGTAAAAATCTACGAGTGGTTCTTCAAAAGCCTTGGTGGTGCTCCATTTGTTCAGCGTGAGCAGCATGGATGGCAGCACGAACATATTCAGCAACCCGGCCACGAGAAGGGTAAATGAAATCAGGAAGCCAAGTGCCTGGGTGCCTCCAAAGGTAGAAAGAGTAAAAATAGCAAAACCAAAAAAGAGTACGGCCGAAGAATAGATCATGCTATAACCGGTCTCATGCAAAGCTGAAAGAACGGAAGAGGGGATGTTGTGTCCGGTATATTTGAGCTGCAAACGGTAACGCGATAAAAACTGGATGGAATTATCGACCGAGATCCCCAGTGCAATGCTGAATATCAAGATGGTGGATGGTTTGATGGGGATGCCTAAAAAGCCCATCAGCGCTCCGGTCATAAGCTGGGGAATAAGGTTTGGAATGAGGGAAATAAGGATCATTCTCCACGAAGTAAATAAAAATGCCAGCAGGAAGGCGATGACTACCACGGCCAGGGCAATGCTTTCCCAGAGATTCCGGATGAGGAAATTGGTGCCCTTGAGGAAAACCACGCTGGTTCCGGTGACGGTCACCTTGTATTTCGCGGGACTGAAAATGGAATCGATTTTCGGCTGAAGGCTTTTCTGAATGCTGTCGATCTGCTTGGTCCCGATGTTGGCCATTTGAACACTGATCCTCGTCACCTGGTAATTGGAGTCGACGAAATTTTTGATCAGGGTCCTTTTTTTGGACTTCATCTGTGGTATATAATCGGCCATGAAGGCCAGCTCGCTGGAATTCGGGAGTTCGTAGAATTCCGGATCTCCGCCGTAGAAGGCCTGTCTGGCAGTTTTTATCACCTCAACGATGGAAAGCGCCTTTGAAAGATCAGGATAGGCCTTAAGACTGTCCTGAAGCCGGTCAATTTTTCGCAATGTTGTCAGTTGCAATACACCCTTCTTCTTTTTGGTATCCACCGTGATTTCGAGGGGCATAATGCCCTTGAAGTGTTTTTCAAAGAAAAGGAGATCTTTGTAAATCGGATCGCGCTTGGAGATGTCGTCCACGATGGTTCCGGTAGTTTTAAGCTGAGCGGCGCCGATCACCCCAACAACGATGCAGGCAGCCATGATGTAATAAATCGGATTCCGGTAATTGGAAACGATGATCACGGCCCTGTCGATGATGGATTTCGCGATGCTCGCTTCAATATGCCTGGTGTGCTTGCTTTTTGGAGCAGGAAGGAAACTGAAGAAAATAGGCACCATGGTGATAGAAAGAACATACACCACCATGATGTTGATGGCTGCAATCAAACCAAATTCCACGAGGAGCTTATTGTTGGTGATGACGAATGCTGCAAATCCCGTGGCTGTGGCAGCATTCGTAAGCAGGTTTGCCATGCCTATCCGCTGGATTACCCTCGATAAGGCCTTGGCCTGGTTGCCGTGATGGCTGTATTCGTAATGGTATTTGTTCAGGATGAAGATGCAGTTCTCCACCCCGATAACGATCAGCAGAGGGGGTATGATGGCCGTCAGCATGGTGATCTTGTATCCAAAGAGCGCCATGAACCCCAAGGCCCAGATCACACTGACGATGACGATCAGGATCGGGAAAAGAACGGCTTTAAAGGAGCGGAAAAAAATATACAGGAAAAAGGCAGAAATGAGGATGGCCAGGACGACGAACAACTTCAACTCGTCCTGCAGTTTTTTCGCAACAAGAGTACGGATGAAAGGGAGTCCGGAATAATGAACCTCCACCTTGTTTTTTTCAGAGAACCGGTCCACGGCAGCCTGAATCTCCCGGATGAGCCTTAACCGGTCAACGGATTGGATCAGGTTTTTATTGAGGGTCAAGGCCAGCAGCACAGCAGAAGTACTTCGGTTATAAACCAGTTGATCATACAATGGCAGGGAATAGATCACGGCTTTGATGGAATCGAGTTCGGCCTGGGTTACCGGTTTTCGCGGAGAGATCGGGAGAAATTCAAACTTCCGCAAGGAGTCGTTTTTCACCAGTTTGTAAAGACGTGTAATGGAAATAATCTCTTCCACGCCACGGATGCGCTTCAGGGAATCGGAAAGGTCGTAAAGATCGTTGAAGTGATGCAGGGAAAAAAGGTTGCTGTCGACGATGCCCAGAAACATGATGGTTCCGTCTTCGCCAAATTGGTGAATGAAGTTCTTATAAACAATATTGGTGGAATCGGAAGCAGGAAGAATGCTGGTACTTTCATATTGCAACTTGACCTGGGTGGCCTTGTACCCCATGAATACCGTGATCAAACCGATGATCACCAGGATGGTGATCCTGTTCCTTAAAATTACTCTAACCAGGAAATTCCACACGACATGTAAATTGGAACACGAAATTAAGATTTTTTCCAGTGCTGGCAGTAAAAACCTGAAAATATCCCCCTGGAATTGTACTTTTGCAGTTCATGCAAAAAGTCCTCTTTATCGATTATGTTCATCCCATGATCAGCGCTGAACTTACCAATCATGGATTTCAGTGTGACTATTTTCCGGATTATCAGCGCGATGATTTTATGGCGATCGCTGGTGATTATTTCGGCATCATCATCCGTAGTAAAATAAAACTGGACAAAGAGATCCTCGAACGGGCTTCACACCTGAAATTTATAGGCAGGGTCGGGGCCGGCATGGAGGGTATCGATGTTGTGTACGCATTGGGGAAAGGGATACAATGTTTCAACTCACCGGAAGGAAATCGCGATGCCGTGGGGGAACACACCCTGGGCATGTTGCTTTCGCTGATGAATTGCATGAACAGGGCTGATCGGGAGGTTCGGCTGGGAAAATGGATTCGGGAAGGCAACCGGGGAGTGGAGATCAAGGGAAAAACGGTCGGGATCATTGGCTATGGAAACATGGGAAATGCCTTTGCCCGGCGGCTCCGGGGGTTTGAAGCAAATGTCAAGGCGTACGATAAATACAAGGATGGGTACTCCGACGAGTTTGTTCATGAGGCTACCCTCGACGAACTTTTTGAAACTACCGATATCCTGAGTATGCATGTCCCCCTGACCCCGGAAACAAGATTCATGGTGAATGATGCTTTTCTGGACAAGTTCCGGAAGAAGATCTGGTTGATCAACACCTCCCGGGGAGAAGTGGTGAAAACCTCCGATCTTGCCCGTCATTTGCAATCGGGGAAAGTTCTGGGTGCAGCGCTCGATGTGCTGGAATACGAGGATGCTTCATTCGAAGCCATATCCCGTTCCCTCCCGGATGATTTCAAATACCTGCTGGAATCAGATAATGTGATCCTTACTCCGCACATCGCCGGTTGGACGGTTGAATCAAATTTGAAACTCGCGCAGGTATTGATCGAAAAAATCAAGATAGCCTTCCCGAAACGCTGATGGTATCCTTTTCTTTCCAAAAAATCTTTGGAGAAAAATGGTAATTTGCCTATGTTTGCGTCACTAAAATCCACTGTCTATGAAGCTTGAACATAAATTATTTAAAGGAAAAACCCTGGCCATTCTATCGGGCGGGGGCGATACTCCGGCCATCAATTCAAGTATTGAAGCGATCAGGAATCGTGCTTCCCTCCTCGGTTTTCGTGTTTTCGGAGTGTTAAAGGGATGGAAAGGATTGCTGGGCGACGGGGATATTGTTGACCTGACAGATCAGCCCTATGATGGGTATTATGGCGGTACCGCGTTGCGTTCAAGCCGCACGAATCCCTTCCCCTCGAAAAAGAATCCCGAAAGCCGTGTCCCGCAGGTTTTACGAAACCTCCAGCGTTACAAGATCGATGTGCTGGTAACCATCGGGGGTGATGATACCAACGGAGCAGCCAAAAGACTTTTTGAGACAGAGGGAATTCCGGTGATCGGGTTTCCAAAGACCATCGACAATGACCTGCGAACCCGCACCATGCACCATTACGACGGGAAGAAGATAGAAGCCGTAATATGCCCGGGTTTTCCGTCAGCGGCAAGAGCCATTATGGAATTTACAGCCAAAATCAAAACAACGGCTGAATCCCATTCGCGTATCATTGTACTGGAGGTGATGGGGCGCGATGCAGGCTGGCTTACAGGGACATCCATTTTCGGCGGAGGAAACCTGGGATTGGTGCCTGAATTTGAAATTACCAAAGCCCGGAAGGAGGTCTTTCTCGAAACGGTCAAAGAGGCCTATATGAATTCGAAGAAAAAATGTCTGGTCATCCCGGTTTCCGAAGGCATCCGCTGGTTTGATGAAAAAACACAGAAGGTGGATGTAGTCTATGCCAGTTCGGAAGTGGATGAATACGGACACCCCCGGTTTGGAGGCGTTTCAGGCGTTGTAGCCTCCGAGATTTACAACAAACTCGGCATCGAGGCCCGTGCCCAGATTTCGGGATATTATGCCCGATCGGGTCATTGCCGGCATTATGACCGCCGGTTGACCGCCACACTGGCCGATAAAGTGGTTGATTTGCTGCTTCGCGAGGATTATGGCCAGATGCCCGTGATGAAAAATGTTGTTCCTTTCGTGGAGGTGGAAGAATTCAATACCACTGCCATTGACATGGGAGCGGTGGGGAATAAACCGTTATCAGACGACTACTATGATATCCAGAAATTCTCCTTCACCGATGCCTATGCCGATTTCCTGAACAAGGTCCTCGAGAAACCCGAATATGAAGATTTCAGGTATGATTTTCCGGTGGTGATTCCCGATTAAGCGATCAAATCACCACCAGGTGAACGGTGTTCCTTGTTTTTTGTTCGAGGAGCACCGTTTTGTTTTTGGTGATCCTGGTGATGGCGGAAGTGTTGTAATGGCGGATGGTGTACAACTCAACATTGTAATTGTAACGGATGGAATAATTCCCCGATAACTCCTGGATCAGCGGTTCGAGGGCATGTTCGCTCCTGTCGATACAAATGGAAAAAGAAATGGCAGAGTTCTGCATCACGTTGACCCTGATGCGGTACCCGGCTAGGATGGTGAAGATCTGCCCCAGGTTTTCCTCGATGATGAATGAGAAATCGCGGGGAGAGATCGAAATCAGCACCTGGTTCTGCTTGCGGATATAAATGGGAGTTTTTATTACCCATTCATGGATATTCTCGATCCGTGTACCCTCCCCGTCGGGATGCCTGAAGTTCTTCACGAATAGAACAATATTGGCATTCTCTAAAGGCTTGATAGTTTTGGGATGGATTACCGAAGCCCCGAAATAGGCCAGTTCGATGGCTTCACGATAAGAAAGCCTGTCAAGTTTTTGTGGATTTTTAAACCATTTTGGGTCGGCATTCAGCACCCCCGGAACATCTTTCCAGATGGTAACCTCTTTCGTTTTCAAGGCATATGCAAAAATGGCTGCTGAATAGTCGGAACCTTCGCGCCCAAGTGTAGTGCTGTGCCCTTCGGCATCACCTCCAATGAAGCCCTGGGTCAGTGCAATTCCAGGGGCGCCTTCACTGTTGAAAAAGGCCTGAATCTTCGATTTGATCAGCGACTGACTGGCGCTCCAGTCAACCCGGGCATCGCGGTAAGTGGAATCGGTTTTGATGAGCTCGCGGGCATCAAACAACCGGCAAGGGAAACCGCTGATCGTAAGATAATGGCAAAGGATGCAGGAAGAAAATAATTCGCCGAAACAAACCAGTTGGTCGTACTCAAAATCATATCCACGACGGGAACCCTGTTTCAGGTATGATCTCAGATCCTCAAACAAGGCATCGATCTCCCCGAAGACCACACTCTCTTTGTTACTGAACAACTCATGAAGGATATCCAGATGATAATCACGAAGCCGGTAAAACGATTCTACCATGGCCACTGCATCACCTGCCCGGAAATTCCGGAGTATCTCTTCCAATGCATTGGTGGTTTTTCCCATCGCGGAAACCACGAGCAGAAGGGGATTGCCGGCATATTTTTCCACAATGGTGGCAACGTTCCTCACGCCATCCGCACTGTTTACCGACGCTCCGCCGAATTTGAAGACTTTGATTTCCATGAAACAAAATTCCTTATTAAAACGATCTAAAATTAACTCACATCCTCGCATTAAAGTATTTCATTGACCACTTTTTCTCGAAAACCTCTCACCTTGCCCTTTTATTTGAATCCCCGCGAGCGCATTCCCCGCTTGCGGCGAGGTTCTTCAATTGCCCCGGACTTCAGACCGGGGTTCAGGAAGCCGGACATACCAGGGGCTTTAGCCCGAAATAAAGGCATTAAAACCGTACTTGCTAATATATTCCTGATATTCCTCATGAAACGTTTTCTTCTGATGATGATCCTCTTGATTTTTAATATAATCCCTGACCCGGTTTACTGCAGATTCACTCACAGAAACGGCAAAATATTCATCCTGCCATTCGAATTTAGTTCGGAACAGGTTATTTTGATTAATCCAATGGGATGATTCGCCTTTTAACAGCATCATGATTTTGTCAATATTTTGACCACTTCCCAGGGATATAAGACAATGTACATGTTCAAGATGCCCATTGATAAAATCGATATGAATTCCTTTCTTTTCAGCATTTTCCCTGATGTGTTTGAAAATTTTCCAACGGTTCTCCCGGGTCAGGAACGGTTCACGTTTTTTTGTGGTCCAGACAAGATGAACCCAAATTTTAACAAATCCCATAATTCATAAAGTTTCGGGCTAAAGCCCAGTTTTGTTGTGCCTTTAACCCACGCGCTAAAGCGCGTGGTAATTCATTTTATTTACCTGTTTCAGTTTCTTCTGAACAGCAAAATAAGTCTGCCCCATTGCAACTACCTCCTTCGAAGGATCAGCATTTTGAACAATAAGGTAACAGGCATAGCGTGAAAGCTTTACACTTTTCATTTTGCGTTCTGCTCCAGAACCAATAGATACCATCTCGTGGTAATCCACGAAATGGTTTTCCTCATTTTGATTACTCTTAATACAAGCTTCTTTTGCCCGTTCAATAACCGGATAAAAGTTTCTAAACTCAGTATAATCCAACACTTTGGAAAGTTTCCTGGCTCCCCAGAATTCATTTCCATTTTCGTCAACCTCACGTATTTGTTCAAAAACAGTTTTTGATTGATTTGTTAATTTATTTTCCATAGATCCGGCTTTTTTCAATTTCAAAAACAGATAATCACTTGTGGGATAAAATTCGTTTTTTTATGAGGATATTGATGCTCACGCCTTGCATGATATCGAACACATTCTCATCTTTTTCCTCACCGGGTACAGTCTCCTTTTTTTGGCATTGCCGCAGAGGTCGAAGCGAAAGAGCTTTGCGTGTTTGGGATTATCAGGGTTAGCGAGCAAAAATACAAATTCCTATGGGATTGAAGAAACCTGGCTCGTGGCGAGGTTCTTCAATTGCCCCGGACTTCAGTCCGGGGTTCAGGAAGCCGGACATACCAGGGGCTTTAGCCCGAAATAAAGGCATTAAAACCGTACTTGCTAATAAATTCCTGATATTCCTCATGAAATGTTTTCTTCTGATGATGATCCTCTTGATTTTTAATATATTTTCTGACCCGGTTTGATTTGTCGTTACCCACGCGCTAAAGCGCGTGGTAATTCAGTTTCATCTGGGTACATAACTGGCAAAGGAGGTGACAG
>Ga0247841_10009371_pt1 | contig 13723 bp, 11 predicted proteins | sample LaCruzMarch2015__2_FD_192410 | JGI IMG/M metagenome (GOLD analysis project Ga0247841, IMG submission 192410) | Freshwater microbial communities from meromictic Lake La Cruz, Castile-La Mancha, Spain - LaCruzMarch2015_18m | ecosystem: Environmental > Aquatic > Freshwater > Lake | place: Spain...
TGAAAAGTATGATCCCGCGAATACAGTCACTTCTAAAACTTTGTACGAAACGGAGTAAATACCGACTGCGGTTGCGCCCTTAATGGCGTAAAGCATGAGAGTATCTAGTTTAAAGTACAAATTATTTACAATGAATACGAGACCGAGTGGCCACGCCATGTTGAAGATTAGCTTCATAAATTTAAGATCATACTGTCGAAGGGGCTCTACAAATTTTCTTGCAAAAAGCCACTTGAATAAGAAGATTAGAATTCCCGAAAGAGTAACTGTGGAGATGATCCAAAGAAAACTGCCATGATTGATCACGATTATGTAGAGCGCGATAATGGTTAGGACTTTGCTTAAAAATTCAGCGATGGCAGAGTATTGCATCTTCAGTCTGTATTGCAAAACCGCGTCGTAGACGCTGCCGAGGAGATTGAAGATCAAAAATCCGGTGGCGACTAAAGTGCCGAGTTTGATATTGAAATTATACTTAGTTAGAAAGACTATGAAGATAGCAATTGCCGACGCGACTAAAACTGACATAAGTCTTATGGCTAAAACGTTTGAGATAATTTTTGATTCGTTCTCCGGTTTTTTGGAAATTTCACGAACAGTAACTGAGAACAGGCCCAAATCAGCTATAACAATAAAGAAGTTTATATAGGTCGTTATAGTATTGTATTCGCCAACTCCTCCGGTGCCCAAATAGGTCGCTAAGAGCTTAACTGAAACGAAAGTTAAAACGATCGCCACAATTCTGACAATTATCTGCCAGGCGGTGTTTGAAAAAACTGCTTTCTTGTCGAGTTTTATACTCATTTATTTAAAGGCCGTTTTTACTTGTCTGCGTCTAAAATACTTCACCGATTCTAGCACAATTAAGACTATAATTGCTAGTGCTAAGGTGATTGCTAGGTAGTTCATCACGGAGAACTTTTTCTCTAAAAAAGAACCTTTCACTTGAGCCGTGGCTTTTATAACTGGGGCTGTGGCATCACTTGCGGATAAAATATTAACTCCGCCACCCTTGCTTTGGGTAATTTCAAAGTTGACTACATTAGAAACCGGTGTCAGAACCTTTTCCTGTTGTCCTTGAATACTTAAAGTGTGAAATCCACTTACGATGGGAAAATCTAGCAACAAACTAAATTTACCACTACCATCTGCTACTGCGGTCATTAACTTTCCTTCTGGTAGTGTTGGAGCAGGTGTTAATGTAACATTGGCAGTGAATCCTGCTTCGAGGGTACCTGAAATAACTAAGCCACTAACGGTGCCCTTTTCGACATCATTTACAAAAGTTGAATCTTTTTCAATTTTTATATCACTTGGTGCGCTCAATCCCTCGTTTATTTTAGGATCAGGCTCTTTAATATTAATCTTGAAATGAGTTGCACCGCCCCAGCCGTCGGCATTTTGGGCTCGAATGTGGAAATAATAAATACCCACGGCTTTATCGGGGTAGTCTACAGCAATATCACTCGAAGTTGCTTTGGCTGCAGGCGTGGTATCTGCTACTTGATCTAAAAGATATGAAAAGGCCGTAACACCTGAGGCTTTCGTCCATGCGAGTGCAATAGTTGTTGCTTCGTATGGGGTGTTCTGATCAGGATGAGTTGTTGAAGAGACCTCAACTTGCCCAGGAGGAACGAGCGCTTTTGATATTGTATAGGACGCACCGCCAGATCCGCTTCCAACCACTGTGCCGGCGTTCTTGAGTGAAGCCCCAGAGACAGAAACCGCGCCGCTTCCAACGCCTGTGGCTTTGAGCTTTATGGTTGCTATGGTGAAAGATGTTTTTTTACTTCCTAGAAAGGCTCCATCAAATGTGCCTCCATTCGAGGGCTTGGACATCCAGGTTGCGTCACCTGCTGAAAAAGATGACACGCTCACTGGTCCAGAGACAGAGATAGTGCCGTGAATTGTGTCAAAAGTTGCTCCACTTGCAGTAACCGTAACTGTAAATGTCTGACCGACTGTTTTAGCTCCACCTCCTGAAGCATAGATTCCTCCGGCAGCATTTGCACTGAATGGTAAAGATGCAAAGGTGATAACGGCGATGATTATGGAAGATAATATCTTTCGCATGAAACTCCTAACCTTTAAATTGCTCTAATTTATTATATTATTGTCATTTCGATCCATTGCGCGAAGCGCAGGGCGAGAAATCTACCAATTAAGAATCTCGTCATAAAGGTCTTTCATTCTAGGGTTATCTATGGATATTAATCCAATCTTTTTCTTCTGGCTGTATTTCTTAATCTGCTTTTCTCTCTCAATTGCAGATCTTGGATCTGGACATTCCTCGAAGTGTAGAAGCTTGTCTAAATTATACTTCGCTGAATACCCATCCGTTAACTTATTCTTATGCTCGTACATTCTTCTGATCAAATTGTTTGTTATGCCAGTGTAGAAAACTGAATTATTTGTACAAGAAATTATATAAATATAATACGATTTGTTCATGTGGGCTCATTAAGTTGTATATTTCTCGCCTCCCGAATTCTCGGGATGGATCGAAATGACGATTTTACTTATTGTATCTTGGCTATTGTAATCGCTTTGCGATTACTTTCCCCAAGCGTCAGCCAATATTGATAAATCCGTGCTGTCAACTACTCCATCGGCGTTGAAATCTGCTCCAGTGTTTGCGGTAACAGCCTTGCCCCAGCTATCGGCCAGTATCGATAGATCTGTACTGTCAACTGTACTATCTCCATTGCCATCCCCAGCTTTTCTTGGTGGAGGTGGTGGCGGAGTTACCGGTGTCCCGTCGTCGTTAACTGGGGTTGCTGAAGGATCGCCGAAAAAGCCGGAAAAAAGATTGAAGAAGCTTGTTTGAATGTGCGGAGTATACAAGTAAAGTATTCTGGTGCCAGCTGTTTGGCAGGTGATCGAATTCCCATCAATTGAAACGGGCTCAGAGAATTGTTCATATCGTAGAACATTTCCATTGCCATCCTTGATCGGCCGACCGGTACTTTTGTATTGGCTGTATTTTAAGCCGAACCAAGCGGTGGAGTAAGCGATCTGTTGTCCCATTCCACCGTAGTTGATTGATGTGTTCCTGTAAGCACTGTCGTTACAGTTGACCCCACTGTTTAAGCATCCTGCCATAGTTTCATCGTACATGTAAAACATCGGCCAAGCAGCTACAGTTGTACTTCGAAAAACATCGCCGGTTATAGCAGAACTTTCTTTTTCGAGAGTCGCAAGCACAACCTTTGGATTAACTCCATGTTCAATACATTCGTCAGCAATAAGCTGGGCAACAGTTTTGCCGTAAAAGATTCCGCCGGTAACATCATATTTCTGCTCAACTGAAACACTTGTCAGGCCTCCACTAGCAAGTGGGTAGGGCACGTCGACAAATTGAGGTATTACGTAGTTAGCGAATTTACTGCCTTTGGTAATGAAAAAATCATTAATTTGAGCAGCACTCATAGAGTCGCTATCAGAAAAATTTACATCACTTATGATGGAAGCATTATCTATGGCAAACGATAACGAAGGAAAAGCTAAAAGTATGATCCCCGCCGCTATCAAACATATTTTTGATTTGAATTCCCTCATCTTATTGTGGTTGATTTCCAAACCATTCTTTATTTAATATATCTAGTTTTGTTTTGAGCAAGTCGCTATCTGGTAAAACTTTCAAACCATCTTCCACTGTCTTTATGGCAGCCTCTTTCTGCCCAAGATTGTACTGCGCTTCTGATTTTTTTGCGTAATAAATATCGTTGGATGGGTTTAAGGCAATTGCATTATCGAAATCGGAAATGGCTTCAGTGTAATGTTGATTTTGGAATTTTATGAAACCTTGGCTATAATAATCAGTTGCTGAAGTAGGCGCAACTCCTCCTTCATCTTCAGGAGGAGTAACATCTGGTTCTTCGCCGATCTCAGTAGTGGCTGGCTGCTCGGTGTTGGTTACTATAGTATTGGCGGCCGGTTTTACAGAGTGATTTTTGTAAATTAAATAAGCGATAATTAAAATAATTATGATCAGGCCGACGATCGTAAACAGTATGCTTTTCTGAATTTTGCCAATAGATTTTATCATGTTTTATTACAACAAAAATTAGCGGTTTATATCCACCAACATTATAGCATAATTGCTTTGCCAATTTTCAATTATCAATTTTTCCTTCTCTGTTATATATGAGAGAAGGATCCTACAGACAATTTTCAATCCAGAATTTTGAATTTCAAACTTTAGTTTATAATTTCTCACTTTATGCTTTAACCTTCCACTACCTAAGCATCCTCAAAAATGTTAGAATCAAAGTGTGAAAAATAACATTCAAAGATACTTAATTTACGCACTCTTCTTATCGTTACCGTTTGAGCGCCTCTTAACATTCGAATTTTCCGGATTTACGATAAAGCTCTCATACATGTTCGCGGTACTTTTGATTGCTTATTTTTTGTTCAATATTAAAATACTCCCAAAAGAAAAAGTGGCACCGTACGAATGGGCTCTGTTGGTTTTTTGGTTTATCTCTCTTCTAACTGTTTTTTGGTCGCCAAATAAATTTCTAACCTTGGCGCTAAACTTAGTAATATTGCTCTCGTTTGTTACCTTCTTCATATTAAGACGGGCATTCTCGGCGGGTAAATCCGAAACGGTCATCAAAATTATTGTTTGGCTTGGTGTTCTGACTTCGCTTTTTGCATTTTGGCAATTTGTCGGCGATTTAGCTGGTTGGAGTCAGCAAATTACCGGTTTGGCAAATCTTTATGTAAAAAATGTCTTTAGCTTTCCTCGCGTCCAGTCAACCTTTTTTGAGCCAAGCTTCTTCGCCAATTTCTTATTGGTCCCGCTTTATCTTTCGACGTATTTAGTTATTAAAAACCGTAAAGCCTGGGACTTTGCCACTCTCGTCATCATCGGAACTGCATTTTTCTTAACGCTCTCTAGGGGAGGATTAATATCTTTGGCAGTATCATTGGTCTTCGGGATGGTTTTAATTCTCAAGTGGCACAAAAAATATCAAAAAAACATTTTGAACGTTTTTATCTCTTTGATAGTAGCATTCCTGATTTCAATCTTTGCTATCTATTTGGGGGCTGGTGCAAACGGAGTTGAAAGTTACTTTGGCCAAGCAAAAAATTCAACTGATGTAGTTTCGGCTGAAAAGTCGGATGAATTTAATCCAACAAGGGGCTATACTGTAAGAGTAGCGTTAAAGAATTCGCTCACACATCCATTTGGTGTCGGTACCGGAGTGTTCGGTACGTTGCCTGAATTTACGAGTGTTCGAGAGGTCGCCGGCAATCAGAGGCAGACAGTTAATAGCATTTACCCTGAAATCTTAGTCGAAACCGGATTTCTGGGATTAATTGTTTTCTTGGTGTTTATCTATCTCTTTTTGAAAGACTTAATAATTAGGTCTAAAAAGAGTCTGCTGATTACTTTTCTAGCAGTGGCGGCCATAGCAATTTTCATTCAATTCTTATCTTTCTCAACGTATTATTTACTTTACATTTGGGTTTTTCTCGCCTTCGCAATGAGCATATTAAGATTATGTGTTGATCAACAATAAGTGTCATGCTGAACTTGTTTCAGCATCCCAGAGATCCCCACAGGGTCACCCCGCAGGGTCAGCTTCGCAAGACTTCGGAAGACTGAAATGAATTCAGGACGACAAATGAAAGGAAAAATGAAAAAAGAAAATATTACACGCTTAGCTATTTATGTTACTACTTTTTTCATACCGTTTTATTTTTTTCGCTTTGATCTTTCATTCATAAAAACGAATATTTTCGAAGTATTTGTCTTGCTGTCTCTCATTCTCACTTTTGCACTGTCTACTCATAAAAAGATCGATAAGAAAATTGCCACCGTCACAGTTATATTTCTCCTGGCAGCTTTAATTTCAGTATTTGTTGCTCCGGATAGAGTTAGCGCACTTGGCATTTTTAAAGGATGGTTTGTGGTGCCGGTCGTTTATGCTTACTGTATTTATCGAAATTTTGATAGTAAAAATGTCAGTAGAGCAATCATTCCGCTTTATTTTTCATTACTACTTGTATCTCTTTGGGCGATCTTACAGCGGTACGGCGTTATTCATGAACTTTTTTATCAAGTTGGGGATTCAAGCTTCGCTGCGTATTTTCTAGAAAAAAGATCATTTGGGCCTTTTGAATCACCGAACTATCTTGCGATGTTTTTGGTGCCGGTTATGTTCCTCTCGCTGACTGTATGGCAATTTATCAAAGATTCCACCCTGAAGATACTATTCGCAATAACTTTATTATTACCGATCATCGCCCTTTATTTCTCTGCCTCTCGCGGAGGACTAATTGCTTTTCTGGCAGCAATAGTTTTGTTTCTCCTTTTCAATAGTTATTCCAGAAATCCTGGAAAGGAAAGTTTGATTAAAACGTTTGTGGTGATTGCAAGCCTGCTGATAGCCTTATTTGCGGTCAAGTACTATCTTGGCAGTCGCTCTTCTCATGAAGGTGGAGACAGTATCCGTCGTGAAATTTACAGTTACTCTGTTACTTTGGTTAAAGAAAATACAGTTTTGGGAATTGGGCTTGGCAACTTTCAAAATAAAATTAATGAAATATCTAAGCCAAATGCAGCCTTTCAGCTCTATGGTATCCCATTTGCTCTTCATCCTCACAATCTGTACTTGGCTATGTGGCTGAACTTGGGCATTGTCGGCATTATCTCATTCATTTTGTTAATCATGTATTTATTTAAAAGAATACTTTTCATCAAGGATTCTTATATTAAAGCTTTGCTGATTGCCGCGATAGCCTCAATCCTTGTTCATGGGTTAGTCGATACAACATATTTTAAAAATGATCTTTCTGTTATTTTCTGGTTAATGGTTGCTTTTACATTAATTTTCAAACAAGACAAACCATCGGTCGTGTCATCCCGACCGTAGCGGAGGGATCCCTCTATTAAAAAGAGATTGCCGCGCCTTCGACAACGCGAATGGCTCGCAATGACAAAAAATTATGAAAAAAACGCTTAATTCACTTTATTATTACTTTTCATTCGCGCTAATTGTCTTCTTGCCGTTCCAATCGTTATTGCTTTCTGTGTTCCAGGATAAGTTACTGCTATCGCCAAGCGTTTCTTTCTGGTTGGCGCATTGGTACGAACCGGTCATTATTTTATTGCTAATACTAGCCGCAATATTTACCGTTCGAGATGCAATCGAGAACTATAAAACTTCTCACTCTGTTCGAAGAATAACTGCAAATTGGTCATCCTTGCTGCTGACACTTTTTGGCTTAATCTCCGCCGTATTCTTTTCGCCAACTCTCGGTAGGGGAATCGAGGGTTTTCGTTTCGACCTCTTGCCGGTATTAATATTCATTCTGATTTCATTACAGAACATTCCAAAAGATAAAACTAAAATATTACTCAAAACGTATGTGGCCATGGCTATTGCGATGGCGGTCTGGGCGATAGCGGAAAGATTTTTGCCACCAAACTACTGGGCGAATCTTGGGCTTTCATTTCACGGTTACGGCTACTTCGGCTTTGGTAAGTTTAGTTTTGGAGTTCTAAACCAGAGCGCCTCTTTTATCGGCGGACCAAACCAGCTTGGCAGCTACCTTCTGTCGGCTGTATTTATTGTGCTATATTGTTCGAACGTAGTGAGAACCGGCATTAAAGAAACTTCTTACCTTACTCGAAGAATATTGCCTTGGCTGGTATTGATAATATTGATCGCTGGTATTTTTTTATCTTTCTCCCGTTCTGCTTGGGTTGGCGGGATTGTGGGATTGCTAGCTTACATAGTATTTTACATTAAAAATCTAAAACTAAAGTTCTCTTTAACTGGTACGCTTTTGATTCTACTCCTCGCACTATTTATTGCTTATAAAAATATCCCCGCCGTACGTGATATCATGATTCACTCAAGCGCCGACGACAATGGAACATCTTCGCAAGATTCACACAACGAAGCTCTGGGGCAAAGCCTAAAAGAATTGAAGGGTCGTAACGCAACTGAGTTAATCTTTGGCTCAGGTGTCGGTATGGCGGGCCCGGCTGCTATAAAATACAGCGACGGCATTGTATCGGAGTCTTGGTACATACAACTCTTGCTTGAAATGGGCTTGATCGGCCTAGCGCTCTGGTTAGTATTTGTTGGCGGATTATTAGCGAATATTTACAAAAAGAATCCAGCTTTGTTCCTATCACTTTTAGCGGTATCAGTAACTGCATTATTCTTACATACTTGGGCAGATAATCCTGCTGTTGCTATTACATTAATGCTCCTAATCGGAGCAAATTATCAATTATCAATTTTCAATGATCAATCAATAACTAAATTAAAAAAATGATTGAAAACAAAAAGCCGATAAAATTTGATTTAGAGGAAAGAACGCTTAGGTTTTCAGAAGAGATTATTGATTTTTGTAAAACCGTACCCAAAAGTATTATCTCTTCGCCAATTATAAACCAATTAATAAGATCGGCTACAAGTATCGGGGCTAATTATATGGAGGCAAATAATGCTGCTTCAAAAAAAGACTTTAGAAACAAAATATTCATTTGCAAAAAAGAGAGCCAAGAGACTAAATATTGGCTCAGATTAATGAAAAAATGTTCGGAAGATGGTAAAATAGATGCGTTATGGCAAGAATGCCATGAATTTTCGCTGATTTTTCAAAAAATTATATCCTCATTGAATAATTGAATGAAAATTGAAAATTGATCATTTAATAATTGGTTTGCTATGAAAAGAATTCTTATTGACGCCCGTTTCCTGGGCATTGGTCAGTCAATGACCCGCTATATTTTAGAGGTCATTGGCGGCATTCTAAGAATGGACAAAGAGAATGACTATACGTTACTGATTCGCCCACAAGGGGAAAAGTTGGCAGATCAACTTTTGAGTAATCAGTTATCAGTTATCAGTGATCAGAAAACAGATAACGGAAAACCGATAACGAAACTAAAACTGGAAGTTTTAGATATTCCTCATTACAGCCTGGCAGAACAAACTAAATTGCTTAAGTATCTAAATAAAGAAAAATTCGATCTTGTACACTTCATTCAATTCAATCATCCAGTTAGATATAGGAGCAAATACATCGTTACAATTCATGATTTAACATTGCTCGGCCATCTGCATCGAATGGGCACAGCCAAGAAAGTCGGTTTCAACGTAGTCATGAAATCGGCAGTTAAGAACTCAGCTAGAATCATTACAGTCTCAAATACAACGAAGGACGATGTAGTCAGCATTTACAAGGCTGATCCAAAGAAAATCACTCCCATTCCTCTGGGAGTAGATGATGCATACAATAGCAGAATCAAGAATGAAGAATTAAGAATTAAGAAATTCAAGGAAAAGTATGGCATCTCCGGTGACTACATTCTCTACACCGGTATGTGGAAGAGACATAAAAATATCCTTCGAATGCTAAAAGCATTCGAATTGGTCATCAGTAATCGGTTGTCAGTTGATGGTTCGGAGAACAGAGGACAGAGGACAGAAAAAAATTTACAACTAGTATTTGTCGGCAAGCCAGATCTCAAAGAGCCAGAAGTCATTGCCGAGATAGAGCGTATTAATAATTCGCTAACAGCTAACAGCTACCCCCTAAAAGCTATTTTAACTACTGGTTTTATTGACGAGGAGGAATTGCCAACAGCCTACGCCGGTGCACTAGCTTACTGTTTCCCTTCACTCTCTGAGGGTTTCGGTCTTACTTCTTTGGAAGCGATGGCTTGTGGCACACCGGTTATCTCTTCAAATGCTTCCTGTATGCCTGAAATCTACGGCGATGCGGCTTACTACTTTGATCCGTTGGATGTTGACGATATTGCAAAAGCGATAGAAAAAATATCAACTGATGAAAAACTACGTCAGGAATTATCACAAAAAGGTATAGAACAAGCTGCTAAGTATGATTGGTCCAAAACTGCAAAAGAGACCTTCGAAGTTTACAAGAAAGTACTTAGTGAGTAGCTATTATTTTAACTTTACGAACTTTATAAACTTTATAAACTTTATAAACTTTTAACTATTTTCAACGAACTCTTTGATTCTCTTTAGTCCTTCGCGGATGTTTTTTTCGCTTGTGGCGAAGGAGAGGCGAATGTAGTTGTCGGCACCAAATGCTGCACCCGGAATGCAAGCCACCAAGGCTTTTTCCAATAAATCTGAGCAAAAATTTACCGAGCCCGTAAATCCTTTTGCGCTGCTGACATTGACGAAGAGGTAAAAAGCACCAGCAGGAGGTTCGACGTTGAATCCTTCTATGTCATTGACCAAATCAACCATAATGTCGCGTCTTTTTTCGAATTCAATCCGCATCATTTTGACAGTCTCTTCGCCGCCAGTAAGTGCCTCAACTGCTGCCATCTGAGCGATGCTGTTCGGGTTTGAGGTTGAGTGATCTTGTAAATTTGAAGCAGCAGAAATTATCTCTTCTTCTGCGGCGCAGTAGCCGATTCTCCAACCTGTCATCGAGTAGCTCTTGGAAACTCCATTCACTACGATCGTGAGTTTCTTAATATCGTCATTTAGAGAGGCAATGCTGACGTGTTTGCCATCGTAGATTAATTTCTCATAGATTTCATCACTTATAACTAAAATATTATGTTTCACACATATTGAAGCAATTCGCTCAAGCTGATCTTTGGTATAAACTGCGCCAGTTGGATTTGACGGAGAAGCTAGAAGGAGTGTCTTGGTTTTTGGAGTGATCGCTTGTTCAAAGACAACCGGGTCTAGCAAAAAGTCCTCTGTCTCAAGCAAGACGCATTTACCACCGGCTAACTTAACCATCTCCTCATAGCTAACCCAGTAAGGCTTTGGAATTATGATCTCATCCTCTGGATCCGTAATCACCTGCAAAACGTTGTAAAGGCACTGTTTAGCGCCATTTGAGACGAGGATATTTTTCGGTGTATAGTCCAAACCATTATCGCGCTTCAATTTCTCGCAGATTGCAACTTTTAAATCAGGAATTCCACTGGTTGGAGTGTATTTGGTAAAGCCGATGTCGATTGCGTGTTTGGCGGCCATTTTGATGTTGTCCGGAGTATCAAAGTCTGGTTCGCCAGCCCCAAAGGAGATCACATCTATTCCATCTGCTTTCATCTGCTTGGCTTTGGCAGTGATGGCAAGAGTTGGTGAGGGACTAATTTCCGACGCACGTTTTGAAATAACAGACATGTGACTCCTTTCAGGAGAAGAAATAATATCAATAGTAATCAATGATCAATAACCAATGAATCATCAAGGTTGTAATAATCAAATTGGATATTGTTCGGTTAAAAATTCATTGAAAATTGAGCGGTTGATCATTCAAATATTATCCAAAACCTTTTTACCTTTGTTGCTTTCCACCTTCTTACTCTTTTGGTCCTTCAGCTAAAACATCGGCTGGAATCTCGCCAAACTTCTTGATATTTTTATTGAAAAGTTCAGCAAGTTCTTTGGCTTTTTTATCATAAGCTTCTTTGTCGCTCCAAAGCGATCGTGGGTCAAGTATACCATTATCTACTCTAGGAACAGAGGCGGGAACTTCTAAGTTGAAAAATGGATCTCGATTCGTTTCAACATTGTCGAGTTGATGTTCAAGTATGGCTTTTATAATAGCTCTAGTGTCTTTGATGCTAATTCGTTTACCGGTGCCGTAAGGTCCGCCGACCCAGCCTGTATTTACTAAAAATACCGTGCTACCGTATTCTTTCACATATTTATTCAAAAGTTCAGCGTAAACAAGTGGATGAAGTGGCATAAAAGGGGCACCGAAACACTCTGAAAAAGCTGCTTCGGGATTTATAACACCAAGTTCAGTGCCAGCTAGTTTTGAAGTGTAGCCAGATAAGAAGTGATACATGGCTGCCTTGTTATTTAACTTAGCTACTGGAGGCAATACGCCAAAGGCATCCGCGGTTAAGAAAATAATAGTTTTTGGATGGCCGGCGACACCAGCTTCGATTGAGTTGTCTATGTAATTCATTGGGTAGGCAACTCTAGTGTTTTCAGCCAAAGAGTCGTCGTCGAAATCGAATTCACCGTCATCATTCATTACTACATTTTCGACTACGGCATGATCGCGAATTGCCGCCCAGATCTGAGGTTCATTTTCTTGTTTCAAGTTTATGCATTTGGCATAGCAACCACCTTCAAAGTTGAAGATGCCGTCAGGGCTCCAACCGTGTTCATCGTCACCGACCAACATTCTATCTGGATCTGCCGAGAGGGTAGTCTTGCCGGTTCCAGATAGGCCGAAGAAAAGTGCTGATTCGCTATTTTTACCGACGTTAGCGGAGCAGTGCATTGGGAAGACATCTTTTTTTGGTAAAACATAGTTCAGGTAGGCGAATACTGACTTCTTAATCTCACCAGAGTAGTGGCTTCCACCGATCAAGACGGTTTTCTTTTCAATATTTGTCACTACAAACACTTCTGAATTCGTGCCATCAGTGGCTGGATCAGCTTGGCAATCTGGAGCAGCGAGGATTAGAAGATCTGGTTCGTGTCCCTCGAGTTCGTTGCCGGCAGGCTTGCGCAAAACATGTTGAATGAAAAGTGCTTGGTGGGCAAATTCAGAGACTAGGCGGACATGAAGCTCATGATTTTTGTCTGCCCCGGCGATGCCGTCCTGTACATATAAATTCTTTGAGGTTGAAAGGTGAGCCGTAGTTTTATTATACAAAGAATCATATTGGTCGGGAGTAAGTGGCAAGTTGATAGAACCCCAATTTATCTCGTCATGAATACTCTCAGTATCGACAATGTAGCGATCTTTGGGGGAACGCCCAGTGTATTTGCCAGTGTTGACGACGATGGCGCCACTTTTGGACTTTTTAGCAGGTCCACGGCTAAGTGATAGTTCGGCTAGTTCATCGGCATGTTTGTTGTGATGAACCTCTCCACCTGGAGTTAGGCGGTCAATCTTGAGTTCTGTTGCCATAAAGTCCCTTATTTCTAATTGTCTTAAGTTTATTTATAACATGTTTTTCTAAGTAAGGGCAAATATTTTTTATTGTCATTGCCCCTAGGGACCCTTCTGCTTTGGGTCGAGAAACTGCCAGCAGGCAGTGACGTGGCAATCTGATTCGATTTTTTTTGCTTATAAAATGAAAGAAGCCCCGCACCAGGGTAGGTGCGGGGCTTCATGAACTTTGATGAACGGAGCGCGAATGAGCGCATTCGGGCCAGAGGTGGCTGGTTCCGTCACATCGGGTCGTGGTCGGAGGCTAAGGCTGCTCTATCTTGGTGATCGTCACCCGGACGGCCTGGCCCTTGGCCAGTAGCCTGAGCCCTTCGACGTCATCGCTGGTCTGGAGGGTGATCTGCACGGTCTTCGGCAGTCCGCGCCCCTTCACGTTCACAGAGGAAACGGCAGCGCCGAAGCTGACGACTGACGCAGTGTCAGACTGCTCCTTGCGGGTGCGGACGATCGCGCTAACCTCGGGTTCGTTCCCTTGTTTGATGATCAGACAGAGCGTTTTCATCCAGAGGTAGGGGGCATCAAGCTGGATGACAGGGCCTGAGCCATTGTCGAAGTTGTAAGCCTCCGACCGGACCAGGTACAGATCCTCCCCCTGGCGCAAGCCGAAGAAGGGCATGAACCGCGCCTCGTCCTCGACGTCCTTGATCTTCTCGCGGATCCCCGGGACCATTACGAGCATGCCGTTCTGGGCTATGACCCCGGAGTGTCGTACTTCCCGGTGCCCTAGGCCCGAGACGAAGATCAGGGTAACTGCTCCGGGAATCGGCTTCGCGACGCCATCCTG
>Ga0247841_10009379_pt1 | contig 13716 bp, 5 predicted proteins | sample LaCruzMarch2015__2_FD_192410 | JGI IMG/M metagenome (GOLD analysis project Ga0247841, IMG submission 192410) | Freshwater microbial communities from meromictic Lake La Cruz, Castile-La Mancha, Spain - LaCruzMarch2015_18m | ecosystem: Environmental > Aquatic > Freshwater > Lake | place: Spain...
GGGGATAAACATTTTCCCGCCGCCGGCAGCGATCACCGCCTTCAGGCAGGCGGTGAACGCTTCGGTGTTGTCCGTCTTGTCGTCGCCCACCGCCCCGTAGTTCAGCACATTGAATGTTCGCGCTTTCACAGCACCGGCAGGTGCGCCGGCCTTCTCGCCTCCGTCAACCACTGCGGCTGCGCCCGCCGCAATCCAGCAACACATCGTCATTAAAACCATCATCTTACTCATATTGTCTCCCTTTGTTTAACCTATTCGTGATTCGTTTCATTGACTGAAAGATTCTCGTCCTTCATCCACTGTCCAACGGCGAGAAACTTTTGCAGCGGTGTCGTTAATCCATCCACCGCCAGCCAGAGCACGAGGTTCGCCCTCCTGAGCCGCGGGGTATAAAGACGCGTCAGGTAATCATGCAGCTCTGCACTGCTGACGCCGGCCTTATGCAGCACAGTGGGATCGAATACGGCCCCGAAAAGCAGGAAATCATCTCCGAAAAAGTCGAGAACATCGTCACATGACGTATTCCCGACCGGCGGAGGCGTCGCCGCGTTGATGCCATCCAGCCCCGTTTCCCGAATCGGCTCCAGAAGCTCCCTGATATGCCCGCACATGTGCAACACCGCTCTCTTCCCGTGCGCGTGCAACACCTCAACATAGTCACGGATCTGTGGAAGGCTCAGTGCCCGGTAGATCTCCGGACTTATCATTGCGGAACTTGTATTCTCGACTGAGATCACCACCTCTGCCGGCGTGCGCCTAGCCAGGATTTCGTATTCCTTCAGACGCTTCGCATGCATCGCTGCGAGCAAGGACTCCATCTCATCCGGGTAATCCGCAAACAGGTAGTAGAAATTCTCTACGCCCATCTCGTACTCCAGGAGACTCTGAACCGGCGAGGGATCCACGGTAGGCACGTACATGCCATCATCACCTATCAGACGCTCCGTACGTGCGAAGGAAGCCTCCATGTCACCCTGCTCCACGTAATCGGATGCCTCCCAGATGGAACGCAGGATACGCATATCTTCAAGCGATCTGACCGGGTAATCCACCGGATGGTCCTTCTCAAGCGTCGTAGAGAGCGTACCCCACGGTGTTTTCCGTTTCAACACGGCCCGGCCCGTGACGGTTTCGGCACCGATTCCGAAGGTGACATTTGCTCCCGGGATCTGATGTCGGGTCAGCTTCCCGTCTTTCTCTGTTTCGAGCTCACAGGTCATTTCCGTGCAGGTCAGCCGGGACGGCGACAACACGGCCTCCCCGGCGCTCAGCCCGTAGTTGCCGAATTGGAGGATGTCGCACCCGATGTGACGATAGAAATCGAACGGCGAAAGCTTCCGGACTTCAGCCGGCATCCCGGCGCGCGTCACATGATCGACGAGCGTCGTCCACGACAGGCGGTCGATCGGCTGCCGGTTCAGGATGGCATGGAGCCTCTCGCGCCCGGTCATTGGACACCTCCGGGCAGCGGAGGCCGGACAGCCGGATTGGCGTTCTCCGCGTGATAGAGTTTGATCAGTTCGGCAAAGGCCTCGTTGCAACGGTCATTGGGTTTGCCGCCGTTGGTCTTCAATTCCGAATCCAGTAGCGCGCGCAGGTAGAGCTGCCGCCAGCGCCAGGATTTCTTCGCCTGAGGCGTCAGCAGTCCGTCAACCCGCTGCATCGCGGCATACGCCTCTTCCGCGCCGGGGTCGGCCTGCGGCTTGGCGCCCCTCGACGGGAACCAGTTCAGATCGAGCTTCACGCCCTCCAATTTGCCAGGCCACCAGCGCCAGTGGTGGTTCTGCTCGAGTGTCTTCACGACGACCGCCACCTCCGCCACGACATCCGGTGAGAACTCGAAGGCGATGTATTCCATCACCGTCTCCGCGGCCGGCTGGTCGTTCCAGTAGAACTGGCTGATGACCACCTTGGTCAGATCCTCGAAAATGCCCTCGGAATAGGGAAACCCGCCGCTGGAGGTGGCTTTGACGTGATTCCATTGCCCCTGCGCCCGGGCCGTCAGCGGCGTGGCGCCGAAGCCGCCCCACGGGAATGTCTCGTGCATGCTGATCTCGGGGAAACCCATCCACGGCACACCGCCGGGTATCGGGCCCTCTGCGGGTTCGGCCATGACACAGTCGAAGAACGGCTTGCGTTCCGCGAATTTGGCGACCACGCTCTGCCATTCGCCCTTGTCAAACAGCCACGTGGAAAGGACAAACTTCGTGCCAGGAAGTTTCTCACGCGCCAGCGCCGCCAGTTGCTCGCTGAGCTTCAGAAAACCGTTCGAACCCCACGGCCTGCAATCCTTGCAGCCGCACCCGCCGGAATCGTAGGGCCAGCTGATCACGTACGCCGGCTTCAACGAGGCCGCCCAGTCGAACTCCTCACCCAGCACCTTGAGGCTGTACTTCAACCCTTCCGGCTTGCTTGGACAGACATTCCACGGATAGACCGCGCCTTTCATGCCACCGGCATCCGCGCGTATGTCCACAGGCGCGCTCTGATAGGAATCGTTCGCCGCGAAAATCATGCCGACATCAAGCCCGATCCGTTTTGCCGCCTGACCGATCCGGGTGAGACGCGCCCGGAGATGGACGGCATCCGGATCATCAAAGCCCTTCCCTGCATAGCGCATGTCGTACCAGAAGGCGACCGTATTGAAGCCCCACAGCCCGAGTTCCTCCACGTACCGCTCCACCTCTTCGATCGGCGCGTCGTGATAGAAGTTGTTGAAATGGGTGGCGAAGTAGATGCCGCGCACCGGCTTCTGCGGAACCGACGTGCCGCGCCACGTGCCGGGCGCGAAGCCGCCCTTATCGTACCGCGATGTCCGCAGGAACTTGCCGACGCCATACAGCAAGCCGCGCTCGTCATTGCCGATGATCCGCACGCCGCCATTCGGACGGTCCTCAATGCGGAATCCTTCGACCCCAATGCCGGATGCAACCGTCAATTCCACCGTCAGCGGCGCGTCGTCCCGCGAGACTACTTTCGCCGGACAGCGCTTCTCCACCTGTCGGGCGAAGACCGGGACGATCCGGTTCCACCGGTCGCCCGCTTCTCCGGGCAGCACAACGCGAACTTCCCTGACGGGCACAACGGCCCTGACGACCTCCACTTCCACCAGTTCAACCACCTTGCTGTTGCCAACCTCGTCGTCAGTGCCGTCCTCGAAAAGAAGCCGCACATACCGCCCCTCGGCATTGATACCGTAGGTATGCATGGTTGCCGCGTACGGGCTGTTGTTGGCGGGAACATCGGCTGACTTGCTGACCGCCGTCGTCCACGTCTTGCCGTCGTCACTCACCTGCAACGTGATCGTCTTGGGCACAAAGTGATAGCGGCCGTCAAACCCCCTGAACTGGATCCGGATCTTTTCAATCGAAAGCCTTTTGCCCAGGTCTCTCCGCCACCAGGCGCCGACGTCCTGGCGATTGGCGCTGGCCCAGAAATTATTCTCGTCCTGGGACGCGCGCACGCCGTCACAAGCCTTGCCGGCATGACAATCCGCGCTGAACTCCGAAGAGGCGACCGTGGTCGGGTCACGGGGCGGACTCTTCTTCGGCAGCGGAGGCCGGACGGCCGGATCAGCGTTCTCCGCGTGATAGAGTTTGATCAGTTCGGCAAAGGCCTCGTTGCAACGGTCATTCGGCTTGCCGCCGTTGGTCTTCAACTCGGCGTCGAGCAATGCGCGCAGATAGAGCTGCCGCCAGCGCCAGGCCGTCTTCGCCTGGGGCGTCAGCAATCCGTCAACCCGCTGCATCGCGGCATAAGCCTCCTCGGCACCGGGATCGGCCTGCGGCGCGGCGCCTCTCGACGGGAACCAGTCCAGTTGGAGCTTCACACCCCCCAACTTGCCAGGCCACCAGCGCCAATGATGATTTTGTTCGAGCGTCTTCACGACACCCGCCACATCCGCCACGACATCCGGTGAGAACTCGAAGGCGATGTATTCCTTCACCGTCTCCGCCGCCGACTGGTCGTTCCAGTAGAACTGACTGTAGACCGCCTTGGTAATGTCCTCGTATATTCCCTCTGAATATGGGAAGCCGCCGCTTGAAATACCCTTGGTCGCATTCCATTGGCCCTGCGAACGGGCGGTGAGCGGCGTGGCGCCGAACCCGCCCCACGGGAACGTCTCGTGCATGCTGATTTCCGGGAATCCTACCATCGGCAGGCCATGCTCTTCCGGTTTGATCGGAAGTCCAAACTGGCCGGGCTCGGAGATGATTCCGTCCACCAGTTTTTTCTCCAGTGCGAGCTGTCCCTTGATCCCTTGCCACTCATTATTGTCGAGGCACCATGTAGACAGGAATATTTCCGCTCCCGGCAGCTTTTTGCGGGCGAGCTTGCCCACCTCCCTGACGCACTTCATAAAACCCTTGGAACCCCACGGCTTACATTCCGAGCAGCCGCAGCCGCCCTGGTCATAAGGCCAGATCCAGACATAGCGCGGACTCAGGTCAGCGGCCCAGTCGAACTCCTCGCCGAGCACCTTCAGGATGTATTTCATGCCTTCCGGTTTGCTCGGACAGACCGCGCATGGATAGAACCCGCCGCGGCCGCCGCCGCTTGCCCGAAGTTCCGCAGGCGAATTGCCGTAGGCCTCGTTGCCGATGACACCCAAGCCCACATCCATGCCGATCCGCTTAGCTGCAGCCATGATATCGTGCAGACGCTTGCGGAACTTCACAGCTTCCGGATCCTCGAATCCGTTGAAATGATGCATGTCGTACCAGACCACCAGCACGTTGTAGCCCCAAAGGCTGATGTCTTCGACATAGCGTTCGATTTCAGCGGTGGGCCCGTCGTGGTAGAAGTTGTTGAAATGCGTGGCAAAGTAGATGCCACGCACCGGCTTCTGCGGCACCGACGTGCCGCGCCAACTGCCGGGCGTGAAGCCACCCTTGTCGTAACGGGACGTCCTCAGGAACTTGCCGACCCCTGCGACAAGCCCGCGCTCGTCGTTGCCCGCAATGCAGACGCCGCCGGCCTTCCGGTCCTCGATCCGATAGCCTTCCGCACCGATGCCCTTCTCTACCGCAAGCTCCACCGTCAGCGGCGCGGCGCCGTCCGTGACAACCTTGGCCTCGCAACGCTGCTGGACCTGCCGCGTAAAGACCTTGCCCGTGTTCTCGACCACCGGGCCGGGTTGCTTCGGCAGGATCAGCCGTACCGATTTCACAGCCGCAGACTGAATCGATTCGGATTTGAGCGGAAACAGCTCGGAAATTATTTGGGCATAGACGCGGTGACCGAAATCGTTCGGATGATTGATATTGTTGCCGCTCAAGTCGGAGAACGGTTTGCGCTTGAGCAACTCCAACCAGGGCGATGTCACATCGGCCAGCGCCACGTTAGGGCCTGTCAGGTTTCGCAGGACCTCGCGATAGCCGGTGAAGCGTTCGGGTGGAAATCCGCACGGATTACCGGTCATGGGTGCGACCAACACGATGTCTGCCTCGGGACATGCGGCCTGAACAGCATCGCGGAGTCTGCGCATCACCGCTTCAAAGCCGGCTGCAGGCTCGCCGTGATTCATGCCAAAGGCCAGGATCACCAGATCGGGTTTCTCGTCCGCCACCTTTGTGACCATCTCCAACCCCCACCCTGCTCCGGTTCCGCCGCGAGCAAGGTTCGTCAGCGTCACAGACGCGCCGAAGCGCTGCTGCAGCGTGTTGGCGACCAACTGCGGATAAGCCGGCTGATGGGGCGGGGTCTCGCGCCCCGCACCGGATGCATTGCAGCCTGAGGTAATGCTGTCGCCCAGTGCCACGAGCTTGAAGGGTTGCTTGGCTTTGAGTTTGGCAAGACTGCGGGTCAGAAGCTGCGCTGGCGGCGCATCCTGCAATGGCCAGTTATCGGCGTGCTGGTAGCTGACCTGCACCTGCAGGTCATGGAAGAAGTACCCTTCCGCGAAAAGCACGCCCATGAGGGTATTGGGACTACCGGGCGGCGGGACCATCTCGGCTGATGTCTTGAATGGGATGCGCGTGCCGGCGGTCAGCTCGATGGTGTTGGAACCCGGCTTCCAGACATAGTCCTTTCCCTCCTCATATTTCATTACGAGATCGGGCGCCATGATGGTGGGTTTTGCGCTGGGCATGAACAGCAGTTTGCCCGTGGCAAAGGGTTTTCCCTCGCTCCGGATAAAAAGCACCGGTTCGTTTTCCATCACCTTGCCGCGCCAGAAGGGTTGCCCCAGGGAACTCTTGCCGTGCTCCTTGCTGAAGGAATCAGCAGCGCAGGATAAAGAAGCAGCCAGAATACACAGTGCGGCAGTTGTAGAATACAATATTTTTTGTTTGTTTCTCATTGTTTTGTCTCTGTCAATTTTACTTGGTTACTGCAGGGGCGGAGCCGATCCGACGGGCGCGGATCGAGGTGCCGCCGTTGCGGGTGAACTTCTCGACCGCACCCACATTCCCCTCGACAACCCAGTAGTTGAGGTCACCGCTTCCGAGGCTGTTGGGGTCATTGATATCATAAGCCGTTGCCTGCCATTTGTTATTATCGTCGGTCTGGCCCGGGCCTGCAATCTCAATATCCAGTTGTTCGATGGAAAAGCCGTGCTTGCCCGTCACGGCGATGGCGTGCGTGCACCGCTGCGAACAGACCCGTCCGAAACGGGAGGCATGATGGGCAAAGGCGAATTCCAAGGCGTTGATGTTGGAACCCAAGTTGATGTTGTCGCCATCGGTGTGCTCGTTGACCAGGATGCCGGTATGATAGCCGGTCACCATGACGTTGCGCAGGATCGTGAGGGCCCCGTTGTTGCAGGCCGGCGTGCTGATGCCGGCTGTTTTGTGAGTGGGCTTGGACGCCTGCACGTTGTAGATGTCGGTGTTGACAAAGACGTTCTCGAGCTTGCATTGCACCGCGTTCAGCAGATCGATGCCGCCGATACCGGGATTGTCGTAGGTGCGGACGTCCAGGTTCCGCAGGCTCACGTTGACCCCCGAGAACTGCATGTACATTGTAGCGGGGACGCTGGCTGAAGAGATGACAGCCGGCCCTGATTCCGACAGGCATTTGATAATCGTGCCATTCTTCGGAAGCGGAAACGTGCCGATCGTCCCCCAGACCGGGGTCGGTTCGCTCTCGCCCGCGATCTCCACGGTGATCCACTCTTTTGTTCCGGGAATAATAATCCTGCCGCGGTAGATCCCGTCGGGGATAAACATTTTCCCGCCGCCGGCAGCGATCACCGCCTTCAGGCAGGCGGTGAACGCTTCGGTGTTGTCCGTCTTGTCGTCGCCCACCGCCCCGTAGTTCAGCACATTGAATGTTCGCGATTTCACAGTGCCGGCAGGTGCGCCGGCCTTCTCGCCTCCGTCAACCGCGAGAACTGAGCCCGCAAAAAGCAGAACACCTATCGCCATTAATACCGCTGTCTTCTGCATATAATCTCCTTTTTTTCGTTCAACATATTCTTTTTATTAGTTTCCATTGTCTATTCCTTCTTCTGACGGATACCCTTCGCGTCACTTGTGATGGTGTACAGTCTGCCGTGGAACGGCACATGGTGCAATTGCCCGTTGAATCCGCGTAGTGTCCGGGGCGCCAATAGCGACAGACCTTCACCGGGAAGATCAGGCCGATAGCCAAAGAATGAGCGGATGATGACTTCGGCAAACGCCGCACCACACCCTTCGTTGAAGTCCTGCCCACCCCGATTGGCAATCCGGACAAGCGGATCGAAACCACGGCTGTCCGGGTCGAGAAACTCATGGGACTGTGCAAACGGGCCTTCGTGCGTCACCGATTCGACGGCCCGCAGAAAGTTCACGGCCTTGTCGAACGCGCCGAACCGGCACATCACGTCCATTGTCAGCGGAGGCCAACCATCATAGGAACCCATCGGGCCATGGTCCGGCCGGTCCGAGTGCACGGCGGCTGGATCTTTCAACGACATCGCCCGCATCCAGGTTTTCGTGAGCAGTTCGCGTTCGACGAAGCCGGTCATCTCCGTTTTCATCGTGGGCGTGAGGTCGTTTTCCAACGCCTGACCGGTCATGATGTAGTCGAAACAGTGGCGGCTGGAAACCTCTTTGCCGGCTTTGTCACGGGCATTCCAGACACCTTCCCCCGGTTTATAAAGCGACATGACTTCCGGCAGAAGTTTGACGGCCTTGGCACGAAGAGCCTGGGCACGCGCCGCATTCCCGGATTGTTCACAATAGTCCGCCGCGCGCCTCAGCAGATAGACATTGGCCGCGTTCAATGACGCCACCCCCTCGACATAACGCTCCGAGCATTCGATCAGGTTCCAGGGCGCGCCATAATCGGCCAGCAGGCTCTCTTTGGTCAACGGACGTTGCTCATAATACGTCGCGATGTCCTCCAGCCGTTGCAGAACCGTTTTGCCATTGATCACCTGACTGAGAAAGGCCTTGTCGCCCGTCACGCCAAGATACGCCTCCACACAGCGGAAGATCGACCAGTCGTTGGCGGCGTACCACGGGCCGGCCCCCTTGCCGGAAAGGCAGTCCAGCGCGTAGCACCCGTGATGATCCATCGCAAGCCATTTCGCCAGCAACTCCTTCATGGTTGTCGGTTCCAGCATCGCCCAGGCGTTGGACCACATTTCTGTGTCCCAGAAATACATGAGCGTGACCGCCCACTGCGGCCCGGCCGTCACAAAACACCGCCTGGCCGCCGGCAGATCCGTGCGGCAGAGCATCAGCGCGGCGAGCACGCCTTCGTAATAGACCCGGCGGATCTTCAGATCATTGGTCAGGAGTGTCGGCAGGTGTCCGGAAAAGTGTTTATTACCGGGAGTGAAGGCGGCTTGCCAGCGATCTTCCCACTGCGTTTTAGCCAACTCAAAACTCTGGTCAAAGGATTTCGCCCAGCGCGTGGCGAGCTCTGTGGCCGCCGCCGGTTCTTTGTCTATGGCGCTCGTATAGGCCAATGACACCGTTTGGCCGGGCTCAAGCGAGATTTTCCATGCGGCGACGCCTCCGTCTGGCATTGCTTTCAAGTCTGCCGGCGCGGGAGAAAAGGCAAACGCGATGGCAGCCTGCTCAGATCCCTTGTTCCCCACGGCGGACAGTACTTTGGCATCCGCGCCAGTCAGGGTAACGATACTCCCCACCGCCCCATGTGGCGATGACCAGGTAGCCCACGCCGTATCGGGGTGGCGGCACACCTGTCCTGAAAACGCCCAGGACACGTCCACTGTCTGCGGCTTCGAGATGGTGTTCTTGAGCGTCAGTCGGCAAAAGACGCCGCGCTGTTCAAATGGCATGCGGATGGCCGACTCCATCTCAACCCCGTCCACTGTGGCACGGCGAAGCACTTGATACGGATACCACCGGGATTCCGTTGCTCTTACCGGCTTTCCGTTTATGCTCAGCACACCACTATCACCGCCATTGGCATATGGCGGAAAGGTTGCATACAAAAAGGTCGTCAGATTGGGATGAGTTTTCAGTGCACCCCAGAAATTGTTGACCGATGGGAAATTGCGGAGGGTATTGACCTCCATCCAATCCCCGGCCAGATCGTCGAGGGACATAATGGTGTTAGACGGATACCTAGTTTCAGCGGGTGAGCTAATTTTCTCGCCTCCGTCAACCGCTGCGGCTACCCCCGCCACAATCCAGCAACACATCGTCATTAAAACCATCATCTTGTTCATCGTGTCTCCCCCTTTTTTTGTTTAACCCATTCTTCACTCGTTTCATTGCCTGCTGTCTTCCACCTACTTGCTCTGCCACACCCTGATATCCTTGACACTGCCTGCTGAGTCACCACCCATGATCCCCATCTGTCCATTGCATTTCACCCGCTTGAGATTCATGAGATAATCATTGACGTAAAGCTCCATCATGTCACCCCGGATCACCAGGCGAAACGACAGGGATGAACCGAAATCCATATCACGGCTGGAGGTCTGGAGCACCTTCAGGCCACTTCCATCCGCCTTGATCTCCCCAAACCGCACTGCATCACTTGCAAAGAGCAGGCAATGCCCCATGCCATTCCCATGGTCGAAGAACAGGCCGTACCTGCCTTCTCCTTTGGCCTGCGGCAACACATCACTTATCGCACCCTCAATGACATGGGCCCGACCCAAATCCAGTTTCTTGTCGAACAGCCTGATGGAAGCCGCATCGTTTGTTACCGCCCCAACCAGCTTCGTCTCCACCGGTGTGGCCTTGAGCTTGTCGTTGCCGCTCCACCACTTCAGCCGCAACATGCCGTCTGCACCGACCTCGACCGTTTTCAGCGGCGCCGCATGGACCGGCCCGTTCTGGTAGAAGTGATTGACCAGCGGCCCGCCCGGCGCGTTGTGGAAGAAGCGGGGGAAGTAGATATCGCACCCCGCGCCAAAAACATTTGTATTCTTTTTCTGTGAATAGAACGGCCCCTCCGGTTTGTCGCCCACTGCAACACGTCCTTCGCTGATGATGATGTAGTACTTCTCGCCAATCTTCTGGATCCCGCCAAACTCCCCGCTGATGTCACCCTCGACCGGAGGCAGGGCCGTCCAGGTTATGCCATCCTTGCTCTCGGCGAAACCGAAGCCGCAGGGACGGTACGTCACCTTGGCGGGGTTCGGATCGGCCGTGAAGTAACCGTAGAGACTGCCGTCAGGGCGCTGGACCGTGTCAATGCAATCCCAGCGTCCCTTCTCCCTGTACCAGCGCGTGTCCTGGACGAACCTGTATTTCTCGTCAACCTTGATCCAGTTGACCAGGTTCGAGGACGTTGCAAACATGATATCCTGCTTGTCACCGAACCACTCGGAGTAGTTCATCACCCAGGTGTGGTTCCGGCCAAAGTCAGGCGACTTCCAGATGTGGCCGGTTCCCATCCACGTCACGCCAGCGCGGGGCTTGATCATGACGCCCTGCTGGGTCCAGTTGACACCGTCATCGGAGATAGCAAGCTCGTGGCCATCCCATCTGTTGAAATGTCCGGCGAGGTAATACAGGTAATACCTGCCCTCGTGGAAATACGCCCAGGTATCCCATATCTGCCCGACGCGCCGGGGCGTGAAGAAACCGGCCTGGACGGTAGCTTGCTGGCTGACCGGCTCGGTATCCGATGGAGCCGACGCATCCTGCGCATGGCCCGACCACGCCATCAATCCCATCATCCCCACAACCATCCCTGTCGTCATCTTCATTTCTATTCTCATGATAGGCTCCCTTCCTCTTTCACGATCTTCTCTGAGCCCGGCTGAATCCCGGGCGTGACGGACATCATTGCGCCATGAGGAGCCGCACCGGCCCCATCAGCCCCGAGGGCTTGAGCGCATCACCCTTTTTATAATAGCTCGCAGTCGAGAATGTGAAGCGCCCGCCAGGGCTCGGTTTCCCGTCCTTGAGCCATTGCGGCCAGCTTTTTAGGATCTCGAACTGGCCGCCCCAGCCCATGAATCCATTCTTCCATTCCGCATCCTCAGGCAGCTGTTGATCACCGATAAGCCGGTTGCACCAGAGATTGACCACCCGGATCTCCAGATCATTGCCACCAGGCTTCAGATGACCCGTGACATCGATACGGAAAGGCTTCTTCCAGAGCGTGCCCAGGTCTTTGCCGTTGAGTTTCACATCGGCCATGACCTCGACCTGGCCGAGATCCAGAGAAACCGAGGGCTGGCCGGCCACGGCGGGCTCGACGGCGAAGGTCTTCTGGTAGACGGCTGTTCCGGAGTAGAACCGTACGCCCTCCACGACATTGCTGCTCCAGTCGGTCAAGGCTTCGAACACGACCGGCTTCTCCGGCCCCCCCCATTTCGGATCGAATGTCACATTCCATGATCCCTCAATCTTCTGCGCGGGGATGAATTCCCGCCAGTTCCTTTCCGGTTTCTGCACACCGTCAACGGTCGCCTTCTGGCCGCCTTTCCGGAACACCACGAAGAACGCCTCGTGCGGGCCGAACTTCAAGGGCACCTCGCTTCGTCCGTCTGCGGTGGCTTGACAGACCGGCAGGGCCGAGATCGTTCCTGTTTCCGGATGCCACACTTCCGGCTGCGCTCCGGCCACGCGGAAGGTGCATGTGACCTGTTTTTCCTCTGCAAGCTGATTCGCGATGAAGTAGAAATCAGCCGTGTCCGTGCGGCGGTGAATCCAGCGGAAGCCTCCTTCTTTGCCGGCGTTGGTGAACGTGACGTCAGGCTGGATGCCAAGCGCTGATAGCGCCTGTTTCACATCGCCCCCCAGAAGCACCTTACCCGCCTCGCAGCGTGTTTCCCTGATGCCTGTGGCCGGCGCTGCGGCAAGCTCGCCAAACAGCTCCTTGGCAAGCGCTTTCACCTCCGTATCACAACGGGGGTGGTTCTGGAGACTGGGGGATTGGATGGGAAGGGTCGTTGCCGCTATGGCGGCCCCTGCCTTGGCGAGAGCCACCACGCTGCGAAGCGTCTCCGGCGTCATCCGGTCCGTGGGCGGCAGCACCAGCATGCGGTAACTCATGCCGTCGGGAAGTGTGATCCTTCCGTCCTTGACGCTCATGCGGTTCTTCACCACCTCGGCCGGGCAGACGTCGTAGTCATAGCCGGGCAGCCGGAGGGGATAAGGTGCGTCGCGCGGCGCGTCCTCGACATCCAGATAACAGAGGTCGGCGGCAAACAACCCGCTCTGAAGGAGATACTGGCAGCGGGCGATGTAGGTGTGCCAGGCCTTCGACTGCTCCCACCATGTCTGGGTGCGCTCAAAGTGGGTGCCCCAGCCTTGCATGGTCATGCCGGGCGCGCGACCCAGCCACGGCTGGTGGGTGTAACAGTGCAGCATCAGACGGTTGACGCCCACGCAGAAGCTCTGATCGCCCATCACCTTGATATTTCCCGGATGAAATTGGAACCTGGCATTATCGGGCCAGGCGGTGAACGCCTCGGCGCCGACGAGGCGTTTGCCGTAAACATGGCTGGCGGACGCCATCTCCTTGCAGCTCCGATAATTGTCGTGCCCGACCCAGAACTCGCCTATCGGGATGTCGGACCGTCCTGCGTAGGCCAGGTTGTTCACCGGGCATTGCCCGGGATGCGCTCCGTAAGCTTCAACCGATAACTTCAACCCGTGCGCCGAGGCCAGCTCACGGAAATAGCCCGCATAGTTCTCAAGCATCAGATCGCTGACGGTCACGCGCATGTCCCATTGGAAACGCCGGCTGGTTTCCGCATCATCGACGGTGTAGCCCAGTTCCCCCGGAAGGTACGGCAGCGGATCATAGCCGCGCAGACGCTGGAATTCCGCGCGGAACGCGGGCGTCCAGTTCTGGGTTCCCACCTCCCAGCTGTCGATGTGGGTGTGTTCGAGAGTCTTTCCCGCGAGCGGCCCGGCATCGCTGATCAGCTTGCCCATCATGCCGTCGAAATGTGCCTTGACCGCTGCTTTGCTCAGCTTGTCGCACTCCGGTCCGCAACCGGATTCCGGAGCCGGATGGTTGTCCTTTCCGGTGCTGGTATGGCCGATGCGCAGGATGTCCCAGGTTCCGGCGGGCGGATCCCAGCGCAACCGGCCGCTGGCATCCATACTTTCTGTGAGATCAACCGCGTGCGACAGGGGCCAGACCCTTTTCTTATCGTCACCAGCCGGGAGCGCCTTCGTCGCCAGCACAAGGATGTCCCTGTAGAAACCCTTGACCACTGGCGGCTGGGGCAGCACCGCATCAAAGGGCTTGCCGCCCTCCACGCTTGTCAGGGTGGATACCAGTTTCTGCATCGAGTTTTCCGGCGTGTTCCACGGGCCACCGCTGCCGCACCAGCCGGCGTCG
>Ga0247841_10009381_pt1 | contig 13712 bp, 12 predicted proteins | sample LaCruzMarch2015__2_FD_192410 | JGI IMG/M metagenome (GOLD analysis project Ga0247841, IMG submission 192410) | Freshwater microbial communities from meromictic Lake La Cruz, Castile-La Mancha, Spain - LaCruzMarch2015_18m | ecosystem: Environmental > Aquatic > Freshwater > Lake | place: Spain...
CCATATTTTATTTTGTCGAGAAGATCAAACAGGAAAAGGCCCCTCCGAAGGATTTCCTCTGTTGGTAGCTCATATGCTGTATTATTCATAATATGCCAAATAAATCGAGGTGTTCTCAATCGGGAGGCATCGAATAATCTATTTTTTGGATGCCGGCGAGCAAATGTTTTGATCTATTTCTCTGGGCATAGCCGGCAGCAAAATAATAAACAGATCCAATATCAAGTATTTTTATGGTCATAATATGTGGCATATTGCTTGCTAATGGGAGCCCGACAGTTGAGGTTTATAATTAAGCGATTGATCCGTTCAGAACGGCAATTCGGCAACCCGCACAGCATGACGATCGGGGTAGGCGGTTTTTTTCATGCAATTTCAATTATGTCATTACACATGACATTATCAGACAACGGATACTCGGGAGATTTCCTTTGAAGACTGCTTTGTTCCCGACAGTAACCTTTTTATCGGAGGCAGGACGGTTTTTAGCTCATAGTAGGTAAAGATAATGCCACGATTGCTGCTGAGTGGTGACGTCCGTTAGGGGTTGCGAAAAACGGTGCGGTAAACCTACCGGATCACTTTAAGGAGCCCGGATCTTCCCTTGCATCGAGGCTTCTGCCGGATGGCCGGAACGGGTACCGTGGGTGTCATCCAGCTCCGGGGCGTCGTCACTAGGCAACAGAATCATCAGGCTTCGGCACATGGGGATGATCGCCGATAACCTGAAAAAGAGGGCGAAAATAATATTAACACCCAGCTCACCTACCTCTGCTCTAGGCGGGATGTCTCCACGAGTCCCGCCTATCTCTATGGGGCGTGAAATATTTTGACGACGTTCGACATAGCGCCCAGGTAGTGTATATTTTTAGACTAATGGATCTCGTTAAGAACGACCGATATTAAAGATATTCAATCTTGTAGGCCATCCATCATCCATTTCTCGGCCCATCGAGGGATGGAATCCTGAAGCGTCGGAAGCAGGGGCAATACAAGTAATCGATTTAATATGCGAAGCTAAGGAGGTTAGTTGATTATGAAGGATGTAGTGATCGTGTCTGCCTGCCGGACACCAATTGGCGGTTTCGGTGGTTCTCTCCGGGACATGAATGCGGCGACCTTGGGGAGTGTGGCCATGAAAGAGGCAATAAGGCGGGCCGGGATCGATCCGGCGCTTATCGGGGACGTCCGCTTCGGCTGCTGCCGCGAGCCCTCCGATACCCTGAACACGGCACGAATTTCGGCCCTCCTGGCGGGAATTCCCGATGAAGTGCCGGCAGTAACCCTGAACCGGGTCTGCATTTCCGGGATGGAGGCGGTCCTTTCCGGGATGGCCATGATCCAGGCGGGGATGGTGGATGTCGTTCTGGCCGGCGGTGTGGAACACATGTCGGGAATCTCCTATTCCGTTCCGGCGGCACGCTGGGGTTGCCGTTTCCAGGACCAAGTCTTTGTGGACGACTGCGTTCATATCCTTCATGTGGGATCCCATGTCATCCCGGGACCGGAAACGGGTCCTGTCAAGGAAGGGGAGATCATCGAACGTTTCCGCGGCAAGCCCTACATCATGGGGGTTACGGCGGAAATTGTCGCCTACAAGTACGGTATATCCCGGGAAGAGATGGACGCCGTGGCCCTGCGGAGCCACATGAATGCCGAGCGTGCGACCGCCGCAGGTGACTTCAAAGAGGAAATCGTGCCTGTCGAGTTGCCCCAGAAGAAGGGGAAGCCGCCCAAGATCTTTGACAAGGATGAGCATTTCCGTCCCGGATTGACGATGGAAGACCTGGCAAAACTGCCCCCGGCATTTGTCTCCAAGATCGGGAAGGTAACGGCGGGGAATTCTTCCGGTGTCAACGACGGGGCGGCCGCGATGATAATCATGTCGGCGGATAAGGCCAAGGATTTGGGATTGAAGCCCATCGCGAAAATCAAGGCCTCGGGCCTGGGTGGCTGTCATCCCGCGGTGATGGGCCTGTCGCCCGTAAGTTCTGTAAAGGATCTTATGAAGAAGTCGGGATATAAAATCCCCGATTTTGAGCTTATCGAGGTCAATGAGGCTTTTGCTGCCCAATATTTAAGTTGTGAAAGGGAATTGGGACTCAACCGGGAAATCACGAATGTCAACGGTTCGGGCTGCGGCCTGGGGCACCCCATCGGTGCGACAGGTTGCCGGATCATGGTCACCCTGCTCCACGCCATGAAGAAACGGGGCAAGACACTGGGTATGGCCACCCTCTGCGGTGGCGGCGGCGTGTCCATAGCCACGGCTCTTGAAATGATGTAAATCTACAAGGGGACGGCGCCCTTTCCCCCCGGACTGATTCGCCGTTGCTTTCCGGTCCGGTATCGATATTTGCTGTTACGGCCAAAGGACCCTCTTTTAGCCCCCCGGGTGGCAGAACCACCCATTGAAAGCCCCCTCTTGCACGAAAAGGGCTTTTTTGTGAATGAGGATTCCCTTTCATTCCCGAAATTACAAAGGTACTTCAGACGCAGTCCATCTTCGTACTGGGGATATCTCCCCTATCGACGTGGATCGCCGCCATTCCCATGGCTTTTGTCGCCTATATCATCTTAGCCGCTTCATCAAGCAGTAAATGGCTCTCCGAAGGATTTCCTCTATTGGTAGCTCATATGCTGCATTATTAAAAATATACCAAATTAATCGAGGCCTTCTCATCTAAGCAGCCTCAAAAAAACTACCATGGATACCAGTGATCGAATGTTTTGATCCATTATCCGGGGCATAGCCAGCAGTCAATTAATAAACATAAGCAAAGTCTGGTAGTTGTAAGTTCGAAAACGGTGGCATATTCCTTGCTCAAGGTGACGAGCAATAGTTAAAACATTACAATCAAGTGATGAAGTCCGTTCAGGGCTGCAAAACGATAACCTGTGCAGGAAGACACGCCAGATCATCAAAACAGGCCAGGACGGTTGTGATTGATGCGCATTTATTTAAGGAGGTAACTACTTATGAAAACGTCGAAGGTCATGACAGCTAAAGAAGCAGTTTCAAAGTTCATAGGTGACGGCATGACGATCGGGGTAGGCGGTTTTTTTCATGCAATTTCATATGTCATTACACATGAAATTATCAGACAACAAAAACTCCATCTCACGATCTGCCAACCCAGCTTCAATGAACATGCCGACCAGATGATCGGTGCCGGATGCGTCGATCGGATTGTGTCTTCCTACGTCTGGATGGAAGTCTTTGGGCCTCTGCACTGCTTCAGGCGGGCCATGGAAAAGGGTATCCCCCATAAGATCGAAATGGAGGATTATACGAACTTTGCCGTAATGGCCCGATATCTTGCCGGGGCTCTGGGAATTCCCTACATTCCCATCAATTCGATGAAAGGCAGCGACATGATGAATTATTCGGCATGGATGGGCGAGAACAAGGTGAAGCTTGTTCAGGACCCCTTTGGGTCCGGGAAGGAATACGCCGCCGTGCCGGCTTTGACACCGGATATCGGTTATTTTCATGTCCAGCGTGCCGACGAGGAAGGAAATTGCCAGATGTGGGGTATCTGGGGAGATGCTCCCTGGAGCATGAGAGCGTGCAAACAGGTGATTGTTTCCTGCGAAGAAATAGTGAGCCGCGATATCATCGGACGGGATCCCAACCGGACAATACTCCCCGGCTACAAGGTTGTCGCCGTCGTGGAAGCCCCATTCGGCGCCCATCCCAAACATACCCAGGGTTATTACGACGTGGACAGAGATTTCATCTTCAAGTACATCCGCGAATCGCAGACGCCGGAAGGTTGGCAGAAGTTCATGGACGAGTGGGTTTATGGTGTCGAGGACAGGGAGGGATATCTGAAGAAGTATGTCGATACCTACGGCATGAAACAATTCCTTGGTCTCAAGGCAAGGGATATCAGCTCAAGCTCAGTAAATTACGGATTTTAAGGAGGTTTATTATGGCTGCCAAATATACCGATTTTACATTGCAGGAACTCATGGCCGTTGCGGCGGCTAGAGAAATTAAGGATGGCGAGAAAGTCATCATCGGCACAGGCCTCCCTCTTCTCGGTGCCTTTCTGGCTCAGAAGACTCACGCACCCAACATGGTTGCGATCTACGAATCGGGAGCCATCGATTGCAAGCCTCTGGTGACGCCCTTCTCGGTCGCAGATTCTGTCTTGGCGCCTGGTTCGGCCATGCAGGGCGGACTCATCGAAGGCCTTGGGATCGTCCATGCCGGCGAGTTGGATGTCGGATTCCTGGGCGGCGCCCAGGTTGATAGGTACGGCAATCTCAACACCCATGTCATTGGCGACTATAGAAAACCCAAGGTACGTTTCGCGGGAAGCGGTGGGAGCAACGACATCGGCGCTGGCTGCAAACGAACGATTATTATGATGCTTCATCAAAAACAGCGATTTCCCGAGAAAGTCGATTTCGTGACCACACCGGGATATTTCAGGGGCGGAAATGAAAGGGAAAGAATGGGATTCTACGGCGACGGCCCGAGCGTCGTGGTGTCCACCTTGGGCATTCTGCGCTTTCACCCCGAGACAAAAGAGATGTATCTCCAATCTTACCATCCCGGCATCAAGATCGAGACGATCAAAGCGAATACGGGATGGGAGCTGATGATTGCCGATGACGTGACAGAGACGGAGCCGCCGACACTGGAGCAGATACGCCTCCTGAGAGATGAGCTGGATCCCAAAGGCGTATTCCTCGGCAAGAAGTAAGGATTCATGTGATTCGTGACAACGCTTCTACGCGGATCTTTTGACAAGGAGATTGTTTATGGAACGTTCAGATGTTGTTCTTTATGAGAAAAGAGAAAATATTGCTCTTCTGACTTTCAATCGCCCCGATGCGCTCAACGCCCTGAACACGGACGTCAATCTGACGCTCATCGAACTTTTGGACAAGGCCGACGAGGATTCCGACATACGCGTGATCGTCCTGACCGGTTCCGGTAACAAGGCCTTTGTCGCCGGCGCCGATATCAAGGAGATGATGAACATGGGCGCCATGGAAGCCCGTGAGCATGCTATCAGGGCAAAGCGGGTTACCGATAAGATTTGGAATCTCAACAAACCCGTCATTGCGGCCATTAACGGCTTCTGTCTGGGGGGCGGACTGGAATACGCACTGGCCTGTGATTTGAGGATCGCTGCGGAAAACGCCAGAGTCGGTCTTCCCGAGATCAACTTGGGTATTCTGCCGGGAGGGGGTGGAACTCAAAGGCTTCCTCGGCTCATCGGACTCACCAAGGCAAAAGAATTATGTTTCACCGGCGACATTCTTGATGCCGGGAAGGCCCTCGAACTGGGGCTCGTCAATGCTGTTTACCCGAAAGAGTCCCTCTTGGAGGAAACGATGGCCCTGGCAAAGAAGATAGCGTCCAAGAGCGCAACATCGGTAGCGCTCATTAAATCAGCCATGAACAAGGGAACGGAGATGAATCTTGAATCGGCCGCCCTGTTCGAGATCGACTGCTTCGGGCTTTGTTTCTCAACGGAGGAACAGAAGAAGGGCATGGCTGCTTTTGTCAGCAAGAAAAAGTAAGGATGTGTTTCATCAATCAACATGGCTCATTAACTAAATAGAGGAAAAGAGATGAACGATAAGATAGCTGTTGTCGGTGCGGGGACCATGGGGTCGGGTATAGCCCAGATCGCTGTGGAAGCCGGTTTTCATGTTAACCTTGTGGACACGGAGCAGAACTTTGTGGAGCGTGGGATCGGGAATATCCACAAATTTGTAGGGAAAAAATTAGAAAAAGGCAAGCTTACACAGGTCCAGTGCGACGATATATTCTCCAGGCTTAAGGGTGCAACGGACATTAAGGAAGCCGTTGAGGGAGCCGTCATGGTTGTCGAGGCGGTCTTCGAGAAATTCGAACTCAAGAAGGAGATCTTTCAGAAGCTCGATGCCCTATGCCCACAGAGCGTCATCCTGGCAAGCAATACCTCGACCCTGAGTATCACCAGCCTAGCCGCAGCCACTAAGAATCCGGCGAGGGTGATCGGTACCCACTACTTCAGCCCGGTTCCGGCGATGCGGCTTGTTGAAGTGATCAGGGGAAAAGAGACCGGCGACAAAACAGCAGAAAAAACCGTCGAGCTGTGCAAGAAATTCGGAAAGACACCCATTGTAGTGAAAGACATCCCCGGCTTTATTGTCAACCGCTTCCTTTGCCTTATCTACAATGAGGCCGCCAACATGATCCACAACGGAAGCGCCAGCGCAGAAGACATCGATCTAGCCATGAAACTGGGGTGTAATTGGCCCATGGGTATCACGGAGATTATCGACTTGGCCGGCGTGGACGTCTGCGCCTTCGCCATTGAGGCGATGTACCAGATGACCGGAGAGGAGCGCTACAAACCATCCCCTTTATTCGAAAAAATGATGGCTGAAAAGAAGCTCGGTCGGAAGACGGGTGTCGGATTCTACAAGTATGGTGACAAGTAAAAAAGCGATTCCTTTTTCAGATCAATATTGAAGGAGAGTTAACTATGGGAACCAGAGAAGTCGTTTTTGTAGAAGCCATGCGCACCGCTTTCGGGAGAATGGGCGGTAGCTTGAAGAATTTCACGGCGGAGGAATTGGGTGGTCTCGCACTCAAAGGTTTGGTGGAAAAAACGAAGATTACCGAAAAAGCGCGCGTCGATTCTGTATATGCCGGTTCGGCATTTCCCATGTCTCACGCCATAAACCCAGCCCGCTGGAGTCTTCTTTATGCCGGCATGCCTTACGATACAACGGCATCCTATGTCGAGATGCAGTGCGGGTCTGCCATTGACTGCATTAACCACGGTGCGTGGAAGATACTCTGCAACCATGCCGACATCATAATTGCCGGCGGCATGGAGTCGTTCAGCCAGCATTCGGTCAGATATTCGACATCCGTAGAGCCTTACCGGATGAGGCCGCCCAGGCTGCTAGACCATCAACTTCAGCCAAAAATAAAAGAGCGAAGTTACTACGGGCCTTTTGAAATGGGATTGACGGCGGAGAACCTGCAGGTCATGTACAATATTTCCCGGCAGGCACAGGATGAATTCGCCTTCCGCAGCCAGACCCTGGCTAAAAAATCGATCGAGGCTGGCTATTTCAAAGAGGAGATCATCCCTGTGATGGTGTCCCAGGGGAAGAAGAAACCCTTCATAGAATACAAGACCGATGAGCACCCTCGCTGGGTGCCCCTGGAGAAACTGGCCGAACTTTTGCCGGTATTCAAAAAGGATGGAACGGTGACGGTGGGCAACGCGTCAGGATTTAATGACGGCGGCGCCTTTGTCCTAATGATGACTGCAGAGAAGGCGAAAGAGCTTGGCTACGAACCGATGGCGAAGTGGATTTGCGGCGCTGACTATGGTGTCGACCCGGCCATCATGGGTGTAGCTCCCGCTTATGCCATACCTATTGCGCTGAAACGAGCCAGTCTGAATCTTTCTGACATTGATGTAATTGAATGCAACGAGGCCTTTGCCGTACAGAATTTGGCCGTGATCAAGGAACTTGAAAACCAGACCGGAGAGAAAGTGATCTTGGACCGGTGGAATCCTACAGGTGGTGCGATTGCATTCGGTCATGCCAATGGAGCTTCAGGTGCCAGGATTGCCATGTTCACCATGAGAGAATTGATAAGAAATGGCGGGAAGTACGGACTCTTTTCATCCTGCTGCGGCGGTGGTCAGGGAGTCGTCAGTATCGTGGAAAACCTAAAACGCTGATACATCATTAGAAAACATGGCTAAAGAAAGCCACAGAGATACTTTTGAAGTAAAAATATAACAAGTGTATTGGAGGTTAAAATGGATTTCAGATTAAATGATGATCAAACGATGTTAAGGGATACCATAAAAAGAATTGCCCAGGAGCAGTTTAAACCTAAGGCGGCGGAGATCGATGCCTCAGAGAGATTTCCCTGGGATAACTTCGAGATCTTGAGAGACAACGGCCTCCTCGGTGTTAATGTAGCCGAGGAATATGGTGGTGCAGGTGCAGGCCAACTGGCGCTTCTTCTGGTCCTTGAGGAAACAGCCCGGGCTTGCGGTTCTACGTCGGTGATCCTGACAAACCAGGGTCTTTCCAGCGAACCCTTCATGATTGCCGGAAGCGAAGAACAGAAAAAAACATTCCTCTATCGGTTAGCCACGGGAGAGTGTCCCGGCGCCATGGCCATTACCGAACCCAACGCCGGTTCCGATGTGGCGGGTATGAAGACGACGGCGAAAAAAGTTGATGGAGGATACCTTCTCAATGGCTCAAAGATTTTTATTACCCAGGCGGGCGTTGCGGGGATTACATGCGTAATCTGTTATACCGACCGCGCGAAGGGTAACAAGGGAATGAGCATCTTTGCCATCGAGAAGGGTGCTAAGGGATTGCTCATTGGAAACCAGGAGCACAAGATGGGTATCCGGGGTTCCGATACGCGCGAGCTGTCCTTTGAGGATTGCTTTGTTCCGGATAGCAACCTTATTGGCCCCGAAGGGAGCGGCTTCAAGACCCTCATGAGTACCTTTAATTACTCCCGTCCCAATATCGCCGCCCAAGCCCTCGGTATCGCCCAGGGAGCCCTTGATGCCGCCATTGCTTATGCTAAGGAGCGTATGCAGTTCGGCAAGACCCTTTCATCCTTTCAGGGCATGCAGTGGATGCTGGCCGAAATGGCCCTTGCTGTGGAAACGGCCCGTACCATCGTCTATCGTTCCGCCGCCATGATCGACACGGAACCAAATCACCCCGACATCCCCAAAATATGTTCCATGGCAAAGTGGTGTGCCTCGGATACGGCCATGAAAGTAACTACAGACGCCGTGCAGATTTTCGGCGGTTACGGATACATGAAGGAATACCCGGTGGAAAGAATGATGCGCGATGCGAAGATCACCCAGATCTACGAAGGAACGAATCAGGTCCAAAGGATCATCATTGCCAATCAGATCTTAAGATAAAACGAGGAGCTGTTCTGCCTCTGCGGGCGTTTCGTGACACCAGAGGCAGGAGGCTTTTTCATTAATGAAAAGGAGGATAGTGCCATGACTGTTAAGGTTGTGATCAAAAGGAGGATTCCCAAGGAAAAAGAACAGGCGTTGATAAACCTTATTACCCAGATGAGGACCGTCGCCTCCCGAAAAAAGGGATATGTCTCCGGAGAAACATTGTGGGGCGTCGAAAATCCAGATGAATATCTGGTCATAAGCACCTGGCGAACCATTGAAGACTGGGAGCGCTGGAAGAACAGTGAGGAGAGAAATTCCCTGCAAATAAAGATTGACGTCCTCGGTGCTGGAGAAACCACGTACACTATCTATCGTTATCCGGAAGTTGTAGCCGATGAATTCAGTGATCCTTTGATGTGACGAATGGTTCCTGCATTTAGATCGTTGCCTAAGATTTTGTAGGATGTAAGGTAAGCGTTATCAATAAAAAGTGTGAATATAATAATTTTTTAAAAATAATAAAAAAGGTAAGGAGGCGGAGAGATTATGGCGAACGAATCAGTATCAGTATCACAATCTATTGCAAAACCAGGGACCAATACCCGCTGGTATATCGTCTTTATGCTGGCCTTGGGTACGGTCATTAACTACATTGACCGGGTCAACTTCGGCGTTGCGACTCCAACGTTGATGAAGGAATTCGGTCTGGGCGCCATGGAAATGGGCGTCCTCATGTCGGCATTTTTCTGGTCCTATACCGTGACGATGATCCCCGCCGGCGCATTATTGAACAAGTTTGGGCCCCATAAGGTCCTGGGCATCGCCGGGTTAGCTTGGGGGGCCGTCACGATGTCGATGGCCGCCTGCCAAGGGTTTTACTCCTTTATCGCTATTCGCATCGGCCTGGGACTTACGGAGGCTCCCGCTTTTCCGGCCAATGCCCGGGTGGTGTCCGTCTGGGTGCCGAAAAGAGAAAGAACCTTTGCATCGGCCATGTTTGACTGTAGCGCCAGGGCCGGAAATGCCTTTGCTCCGCCCATTGTGGCCTACATCATCGCCATCTGGGGATGGAGGGCTTCATTTGTCGTCACAGGCGCCATGGCCGTGATCTGGGCCATCTGGTGGCTTATGACTTATCACGAACCGGCTCACCATCCAAAAATTTCCCAATCGGAGCTCGACTATATCCGCCAGGACGAGGTAGTCCATGAAGACGGGTCCATCAAGAGTCACCCTATTCCCATGCACCGGTTGATTACCTACCCTGTCATCCTGAAAGCGACCATCGCCTATGCACTCTATCTCTACGTCTGGGTGGTCTTCACCTTCTGGATTCCCACCTTCCTGATGAAAGCCAAGGGCTTGTCCCTGAAAGAAATGGGTATTGCCGCCTCGATTCCGTTTATTGTCGGCGTTATCATGGAACTCGTCGGCGGCAAGGTCTTTGACAAATGGTACGACAAAGGTGCGAGCACCAGCGCCCTGCGCCGGACAGGGATGGGCGTCGCCATGTTCGGCGCCGCCATTTTCATCTACTGCCTCATGCAGTCGAACACGGCCTTCTGGGCGGTATTCTGGCTGAGCGCCTTCATGGGGGTCTTCTCCTTCGGCGCCTCCAACGTGTGGGCCATTCCCAGCGATATTGCCCCCTACGGGCAGGCCGGCGGTGTCGGCGGCGTCTATAATTTCGTGGGTAATTTCGGAGCCCTCTTCGGCCCAATGATTACAGGCTGGTTTGTTCAGAAGACACCCTATGGGTTTGACGGTGCTTTCGGCCTTTGCGCAGCCTTCGCGATTATAGGTGGATTTCTCTATATCTTCAACACCTATGATCGCATGAATCCCAAGGCAAAGGATTTATAAGGAAGATAACGGGGGGGACCCAGTGCGGACCAGTCATGTATTGCATGAGTGGCCGCCTGGCTCCCCGATAACAAAGCATAATTTGAAGCAAGGTTACCCGATGTGAATCATCGTTAGCGAGCCTCGCAAGGGCGGTCTTGGGGCGGGCTCTCATCTACTGATCCAGGTCATTCGGAACCAGGCATGAAATAAATGTAGGAAAGGAGATTATTATGGAGTTCTGTTTAACAGACGAACAAACCATGTTTAAGGAGACCGCGAGAAAATTTGCCGAGACGGAGATTGCGCCTCTTATTCATCAAATGGAAACAACACAGCGCACCCCCCGCGAGCTGATCAAAAAGATGCGGGAGCTTAGCTTCTACGGAATCCAGTATTCCTGTGAATACGGCGGTGTGGGGAGTACCTATCTCGAATATGTCATGGTCATTGAAGAGCTGTGCCGCGTGTACTGCTCCATCGGCGGTCATATATCCGTTAACTGCCTCTGTGCGGGAACCATCAATGATTTTGGTACGGAGGAACAGAAGAAAAAATATCTTCCCCAGATAGTGGCGGGAGATGCGGTCGGAAGCTTTGCCTTCACCGAGCCGTCGACAGGATCCGATCCCGGTGCGGTCAGGACGACTTGTGTCCGGGACGGCGACGACTGGGTCATCAACGGAGAAAAAATCTTCATCACCAATTCCACCCTGCCCGGTTACATTGTGGTGTTCTGCAAGGACGTGGAAAAGGATGGAAAGATCACCAATATCATCGTTCCCAAGGATGCAAAGGGGTATTCCACACCCAAGCTGGTGGAAAAGATGGGCATGCATGGCATGGAAGTGGCCGATGTCGTCTTGGAAAACGTGCGCGTGCCCTTTGAAAACGCTACCGGCGGCGAAGCAGGAAGGGGCAGGGGGTTCAATATCCTCACCACGGAAATCGCCATCGGCAAGCTGGGCATTTCAGCTGAATGTGTCGGTATGGCCCAGGGTGCGCTCGAAGAGGCGATCAAGTATGCCAAAGAGAGAGTGCAAAGAGGTAAGCCTATTTCCAGTTTTCAGACCATTCAGTGGTTGTTGGGTGAGATGTCGTCCGATGTGGAGGCGTCGCGTTATTACACCCATGCCACGGCATACTGGAAATCTCAGAAGAAGGACATTCTCTTCGATTCGGCCAGGCTCCGTCTGTTTGCCTCGCAGGCCTGCCATCGCGTGGCCAGTAACGCCATGCAGGTCCTGGGCGCCTTTTCTTATTCAAAAGAATTCAACGTGGAAAGGATTTTCCGCGATATGAAGTTGGCGGAAATTTACGAAGGGGTCAATGAAATCCAGCGGGTCATGGCTGCGGCGGGAGTCCTTCGCTAACATTTAACATTTTGAAAGGAGTAAATATTTATGGACATGAAATATCTATTGTTGTCGGTAGAGGATAAAGTAGCGACGGTGACGATTCACCGTCCCGATAAAGGAAACGCCCTGGCACCGGAAGTCCTTCAGGAAGTAGAATATATTTTCACCGAACTGGCCAAGAGGCAGGACGTGAATGTTGTCATGCTGACGGGGGGCGAGAAATACTTTTCAGCCGGATTCGATCTCACGATCATCCGGAAACTAGAGAAGGTCTCCAACGAAGACTATACGGCGCTTTTCCATCGGGCTTACCGCGCGATCCTGTACTGCGAACAGCCGGTCATCTGTGCTGTCGGCGGACCCGCTATTGCCGGCGGATTCGATCTCACGCTCATGTGTGACATTCGCTATGCCTCGGAAAGGGCGAAGTTCGGGCAGAGAGAAATAGTCCTTTCGCTGACTCCCATTATGGATCCTCTCTGGAGGATCATCGGTCTGGGTCGCGCCAAGGAAGTAGCACTAACGGGGCGCATTTACGATGCCCATGAAGCGGAAAAGATGGGTTATGTCAGCAAGGTCTTCCCGGAAGGGAAGCTGATCGAGTCCGTCACGGCCATTGCCAAGGAAATGGCCTCCTATGACAGGATGTGCCTGAAGGAAACCAAGCAGCTTTCCAACCACGTTCTCGATGAAGATCTCGACGGCGCCATGAAGGTCCAGGAATGGCTTTTCAGAACATACATCGGTTCTGAGGACAATCACCAGAGAATCGACGCTTTGCAGGCTAAGTTGGCGGCGGCGAGGAAAAATAAATAAATATAGCTACATAAAAAGAGTAGCAAAAAGAAGGTCCTTCTCAGATAGCATTGAGAGAATGGCTGGATGGCAAAACCATTCCGCCATTCTCTCAATGTGAGTAACGAATAAGCAGCATACGCGAGAGGTAGAAATGAAAGTATTGGCTATAAACAGTAGTTCCCGAAAAGACGGTAATACCGCCATTCTGCTTAATACTGTTTTAGGTGAACTGAATAGCGAGGGAATCGAAACGGAATTGGTGCAATTAGCTGGACAACAGATTCAGGGTTGCATTGCCTGTAATAAGTGCTTCAAGAAAAAGGATGGCAGATGCGCCGTCGAAAAGGATATGCTGAACGAATGTCTGTCAAAGATGGTGGCGGCTGAAGGAATTCTATTGGGATCCCCAACATATTTTTCCGACGTCTCCGCCAACATGCGGTCTTTGATCGAAAGGGGGGGATTGGTGTCAAGGGCCAACAAATACATGCTGAAGGGGAAGGTCGGCGCCGGCGTCGTTGCCGTCAGGCGAGCAGGCGCCATACCGGCTTTCAACTCGATCAACCTCTTTTTCCTTTACGGGCAAATGATTATTCCGGGGTCCAGTTACTGGAATGTGGGGATTGGTATGAATCCCGGTGATGTTACTAAGGATACCGAAGGGATTCAGACCATGAAAGACCTGGGAACGAATATGGCCTGGCTTTTAAAAAAGCTACATGGGTAGAGTTACTCTGTGATCAAGACGGGTTTGTGACTGCGGAATAACTCCTTGCATGGCCAG
>Ga0247841_10009382_pt1 | contig 13710 bp, 14 predicted proteins | sample LaCruzMarch2015__2_FD_192410 | JGI IMG/M metagenome (GOLD analysis project Ga0247841, IMG submission 192410) | Freshwater microbial communities from meromictic Lake La Cruz, Castile-La Mancha, Spain - LaCruzMarch2015_18m | ecosystem: Environmental > Aquatic > Freshwater > Lake | place: Spain...
GCCACCTCTTTCTTGAAGGTGTCGGTGAAAGTCTTTCTGTTCCTTCCCATGCTGTTCGCTCCTTGTTATAAGGTAGCAAACATTCCTTATTTATTTAAGATGCTGTCCAAAACTCGGTCTTAGTATACACCTCCCCTATTCCTGCTGCCCTACGGTTCGCAGGGGGAGGCGGCCGGTGGTGGGCTACCCTTTCTGGGGTTTTTCTTCCCGGAACATGTCTCCCACCAAACGGTCGCCAATCAGGATGTAGTTAGCCAACTCGTCACCGGTGGTCTCCGCCTGTTGACATAGGTTATGCAAATTCTGATACATCGGCTCTAAGGGAGCTAGATGGGAAGCTGTTGAAACAGTTTAAACAGACAAAACAGAGGAGCTCTTCCCTGATCGAGAGGTTAGTGAAAAGGAACATATTATTGTTAATTTTTTTTTCAATTCTTTTTAATTATTATTATAATAATATTTACAAATATACGAAATAAAGTTATCCTTCACTTATACATACCCTCAGTAAAGTATTGTGCAACGTTTATCCTGTGACACCTGTAGAGTAGTAAAAAGAGGTATTCACATGGCAAAGAAAAAAACTGAGGAAGAAAAGAAACATACTTTTTCAATATGGCTGTTGAAAAAGACCATAGAACCAGAAATGATGGCCAAAACGGATATAGAAATAAATCCAATTAGCTTGGATGTGCCTGCTAGATCGATTGCTTTTTTTTGGAAAAGAAAGCCTGAAGAAAAACGGATGTGGTGGCAAGAATACTGGAACATCCCTGGGACAGTAATTCCTGACTTTTCCAATGCAATTATTTTTATCCCCATTCGTGAAAGATGGTTTGCTATCATACATGGACACACGGAAACCTTTATTAAGGATGAGTTCATTGAAACTCGGTTTGCATACAAAGTCGTCCTAAATGCGTTGGATCCAGGAAAACTTTCAACAACCAAGACATTTCAGCCAGATAATTCTATCCGGCAATTGACCCAGAAAAGCTCTGGAGAAGGTACCATATACCTCCCCCAATTTGGAATAACATCCACTTCTATCCTTCGTGATTTAGCTGGAAGGGTTCTTCCAAAATATACTTCACTGTTTTCTTCTGTATCAGGTGGTTCTGGAAAAGCACCGAAAATGCAGGCACAGACATTTCCAAAAGATTTCCAAAATGTATTACAAAATCTGTTAACGCTTAGTGAATCCATGGATTATAAGCAAGCCTTCCCGGAAATTTCACATATTGATATGATTGATGACACAGAGGAGATTTGCAGGCTCGACAAAATACTCGAATCTAAATGGAGTAATAATACCCTGGATATCCAGATAGATTTCCCGGATATAATCGATACATTTGAATGGGTTTGGGAAATACCACCCATCCTTCCCAAACTTCATCCGATCAATGAATTCAATATTGAGACTATATTAGAAGCAGTTAAAAACGCAAATAAACAGTATTCGTTTGAGAAATTATGCAAGCTAAGGGTTATTGTTAAAGACACAGAGGATGCAACGTATAAAAAATCTTATTCGTTGTATTCTTGCATATCCTTCGATACAACAGTCTCTTGTGAGCCAGATCAACACTATTACCTCATTGGTGGGATATGGTACAAAGCTGATACTAAATTCATCTCAAATCTCGATGAAGAATTAAGAAATAAATTGGTGGATAAGTTACCAGAAGAAACATTCCCTCCTATCGATGATACTAATTCCGCCCTAGGATCACCAAACAAGTCAAATGACGAAGAAGAATACAACATTAAATTGGCGAAAGCATTAAATGGGATTCTCCTAGATAGGACGAATATTGCTCCTGATGGGCAAACAGCTGTTGAACCTTGCGATGTTTTGCTCATTGAAGATCAATCCATTTGGTTAATTCATAGTAAAATTTTCAGAGGCTCTCCATGCTTGAGCCATCTTTTTAATCAAGGATATGTATCTGCACAGCTTATAAAGCAGATTACAGATTCTCGTGAAAAATTTGTAGCCCTAATAAAGGGGAAAAACAAAGACATAGAAGAGAATCAAGGATTTACGAACTTTCTTGAGGATAAAATTCCGTTATCAGTACTTTTCTGTATTATCCAGAAACATGATCGAAAACAACCACTTTCAATCGAACATTTGCCCCTCTTCGCAAAAATCAGCTTAAAACATATCTTGGAAGCATTCAATTCATTGAAAATTGACGTGGGACTAAGTTTTGTAACATCTATTAGGGTTACTGGTATTTCTAAAAATCAAATTGTCTAGGTTTTATTTGATTGAGACCTGTTTTATATAGAAATATTTCTTTTGGAGGTATTCAATGAGCATGTATTATGTTAACAAAAACGCACAACCTAATGGTGACCATGAGGTTCATAAAGAACCGTGTTTCTGGTTGCCTGCACCGGAAAACCGGGATTATTTAGGAATTTTCAATTCCTGTAGAGATGCTGTTAACGCAGCAAGAAAAGATTATACATCAGTCGATGGATGTGTACACTGCTGCCCAGATTGTCACAACCATTAACAGTCCTTCTCAACTGATTGCATTAAAAAAATTATAATCGGGCTTCTGGTTGGAACCAAATTCCCATGAACTGTCTCAATGGTGGAAGATAGATATCTGTCTAGGTAAAACTCGGTTCAAAAGAAATCCGGAAGGCAACAGAGCGTCTGTTAGAGTTTAAAGCGAAAGTCACAACACCAGCAAGATGAGGGAACCTTCGTTTCTGATGATTTGCACTGAATAGAACTCGCCTATCGTCTGGATGGAGGTGTTTGGATTTTCTTCCCGGTACAAATCACAACCCGACCTGCTCCTTCACACAATTTAAAATACTTATGATCAGCATATCGATCGAATCACTAGCTTTTTGTATTTTTACCTTTTTACCTTGAACGTCATTGAACTCAATGGAAGAGACATAAAGATTCTCTACTTGGAAAATGTATCCAGTAAGATAGAAATCTGCATAGTGTTCCTTAATGATGGCAGGGACATCAATCCCAGCGTTTACATTCGATTCCTTATCTTTCTCAAAAACAATCTGGTACTCTTCTTCCATCTTTGCAATAAGCAAATCCCAAATTGCAGTCGAGACAGTATTGTTTGCTTTAGATTCATTTTGATGAACTACTATCCGTTTGGGAATTGTGAACGTATAGGAAGAATTACCAGTTGTATACACTTGACTTAGTTCAATGTTTTTAGAATTGGGTAGAACAACTGGGGTTTGTACTACCGCTTCCTTCTTAATAGGAGTTGAGTAGTAAGAAGGGGTAGTATATGTAGTTGTCCTTGGTAGTGAATAGGTCGTCCCATAAGAAGAACTCTGATGCGAACTATGTGAACTATGTGAACGATGCGAGCTGTGTGAACTGTGAGATGAATGAGTAGCAATACGGATTAGGGATTGCACTGGCTCAAGTACATAATTACTGAATGATTTCTTATTGCCTGAGTCATCACTGCTCTCTTGTTTCTGTAAAACAAGAATTGAAAAAACCGGATGTGTCTGAAAGAAGAAAAGCAAGCTAAAAAACCAGATCAATAAACGTATTTTAACTTTTCTCATAGAGCTTCCATACCCTTATAATTCAGACTGATGGGAAACACCTCAGAAGGAACACACACAGGAGAGCTGGTAGTGAAATACCCACCACAATATCCCATGATATCGCACCTCTTACATCGCTCATGATATCCACGTTTCCAATCGGAAATAGAAGAAACAGTGAACCGCCATAACTCTTTCGGTAATAAACACACTTGATGATTGTAGATAAAGACTGGAATATCTCGAATCACAGCTTTTCCTACTGCCCGTTTCAGATAGGGAATATAATCCCTCTGCTCCACAAACAACAGGTCCGCATGCTGTGAGGCATACCCCGAAAACTCCATCCCCATAAGAGAAATATGGTCAATAAAAGGAAAATTATCATAGGCATACTCAATGAACGAAGGAATGCGTTCAAAATTAATTTTTGTAATAAGATAACGAAGTTCTATGCGATAGCCAAAGCTTGCTAGGTGATGGAGTGCTAGATTCACTCGTGCAAAAGACCCGGGCACTTGTGTATGCCTATCATGAATAGCCGGAGTATCACCATAGAGAGTAATACAAAACGTAGTCTGCTCCTGTTTGAGGACAGATGCTAATGCTTCTACGTCTTCATTGTGTGAAAGCGCTATCCCATTAGTGAGAATATCCAGTGTAATAGTCGGATACTTCTTATAAATCGTTGTAATCAACTCAAGTAATGCTGGTACATCAAAGGTAGGTTCTCCTCCAGAAAGTGCTAACGACTTCACATATGAAGGAAGCAGCGTAACTAGCTGAATGTTTTTCTCTCTCAGTCCTGGATTTTTTGTCCTATCAACTTGTGGGCAATTCAAACAAGCCTCATTGCAGTCATTATTGACAACAAGACAAGCATCATTGCTTGTTTGTGAGAAATGCACGTAACATACTCCGTTATGGGATTCAATAACATCTCCAATCGAAAGATGCGGATCATTATCATAACGCAACGTTCTAGTAGACCTTGTTTCCATACCAGCAGGAACCAGATGAAATGGTCTCCGATTCCCAATGACTTTTATCGTGTATTCCCTGGTAGTATACTCTCTTTTGAGATGAACAATCTTGCCGATGATACAACGCTCATTCAGATCATCGGAAGTAATTACATGAAATGATCTCATACGGATGACCCTTCATCCCTGATATCGGTGACCCAACTGAAGAACACCTTTTCAGCTTCTGGATCTCCTTGTATTTTTTTAAAAAGTAGAGTCATGACAAATCGGTATTTCTCACAGCTCTGATGATAGCGATGCAATTTTTTCTCTTGATACTCTCTTACTGGGTCTATGCCACAATACGGGATGAAAGCACAACCAAAACACGAAGGTGAAGATTCCACGATGGAACCTTTCACTAAATCTACTGCTTTTTCACTGAGAAAGATATCGCAATATGAGTCATTTAGTACAGAACCCAACGCAAAATGAGCATCTCCACACCTTGCGAGCATCCTCCCTTCATCAGAAGGATAGACGGTACCGTTACAATCGTAAACAGCACAACTTATGACTGTTCCAGGGGGAGACTGGATATCAACAAATCCAGAAGAATATGGAGTTAGGATTTTCTGGAGAAAGATAGAGGCAAATTCTTCTCTTATAAAGGTGCCGTTTTTATTCAATTCAATGATATATTCAAGAACATCTTCATATGCAGCAAGAAACTCATCAAGACCATATCCGAGGGTCTCCATCGCTTGCTCAGCCAATCCATATGGATTAAGTTGCCGAATGAAGATTGTATTGAATCCTAGCTGCACATACGCATCAACACATTCACGTAAATGAGAGAGAGAATAACGGGATACTGTCAAAAGGGCAGAAACTCTCCTTGGATCGTATACAGTACAAACTTTTTGATAGCTCTCTACTACCTGGTGATAATTCGATCGACCGCTGATTGATATTCTGTTCATATTATGTAGATATGCAGGACCATCCACAGAAGTGGAAATATTGATAGCGTGGCGCTTATAGAAAGCAAGCTGTTCATCATTCAAGGATAAAAGATTGGTACAGACCACAAATTCAAGTGTTTTATGATACTGCTTATTTATCGCTTTAAGATATTCTACAATGAACATCAAGACCGAAAAATTCAGTGTAGGTTCTCCTCCTTGAAATTCAATTTTCAATGAAGGAGCAGGAGATTGTATAATGAATTCACAGATTGTCTTTGCAGTAGAGAGCGGTAGGTAGTGTTCTTCTGATTTATTGACAGTACTTGAAGCCTGGCAATAGAGACACTGGGAATTACATGCATAGGTCAACACTATGATATGTAATTCAGTAAAATTCTGTAGGAAGGCTTTCTTGGTCCTGAGTTTTATAGCAGTTTCATCAAGTGCAAATTCCAGATCCTTTTCTTCAGAGAGAAAAAACTTACTTATCAGGTCGTTCTGAATATGATCAGGCAGTCCTTCCGGTCGATTACAGTATAGATAAAAAGAGTCCGATTCAAGAAAATAGAACTGTCCTGCCTCATTGGTGAGAAGAACCGATTCTCCTAGTTTTTTATAACGAAAAGGAAGCTTTACCATCTCAGATTGACCTAGAGTATATCGGCTCGAATGCTTTCTTATAGAGAATCTCCCTCATAGGTGCCATGGACTGCTCAAGAGCAAGCAGGATTTCTTTCTCCAAACAGAGCCGATAGAAATCTTCAAACACTTTTTCATCTTCTATATGTTCAGAAGAATCTAAAAACCAATGTGAATCTGTTTCTTCTATCATATAGATATCTTTTGTATCAAGGCTTGCAAGAAGAAGCGCTTGCTTGGAAACTACTGTTTTAGATATTTTAAGTGGGTTAATCATTGTGTGTTACTTTGTCCTCTATTAAGAAAATATTATCACGGTTATCGACGTTCAAATATACTTCGCTAAATTCTTTAAACCTGTCAGCATGGGAAGAAATAGAAAGACTTTCACCAATTGGTTTCAAGCATAAATTGGTGCTTGAGGCTGTGAAAGAGCAAAAAACTATAAATATAATCGTTGCATAGTATGGAATTCCTGCAACTCCCTGTACCCGAGCTCCACGGTCAGGTATTCATGCATCCTTGTTGCCGTGAAATGCTGCTTGCTAAAATAATCATGCTCACATTCAGCAATTTGTCTATGACGGGATTGTAGGGGTCAAGTATGCTTTTAGCAGGAGTGAAGGCCATATCCGTCCACTGCGACGATGAAATCCGTCCTTGTGAGATGTTTGTCGATGGTCTTCCTGTCAAGATTGGTGATCTTCCTGATCTCAGCCACCGTATTTCCTTCTTACCGTAGGTTTCTGATATTCTCTATCTGGGACATTTGTAGCATTCTCCGCTTGATTTCCTTGTAGTTGTAGCTGACAAGAAGGTAGATTTGAATGGGACTTGCCTGCAAGTGCCCCACCTCTTTCCTTTACGATCAAACTAGGGAATTCACTACTATCGTTGCCTCAGGAATAAGATATGGCTATCCCCACTATTTTTTCTAGCTTTTCCTTGAATCGTTTATAACTACATGCCGTAATACGATTTTGGTTGAAAGTACCATCATTTACTAGATCGACAAATCTTTTTCGGCTAGAATTCCCAACTTTCTCCTCCAATTTCTCTTTATAATTATAAGCTGAGTGTCTTCCACCTACAACTGTCTCAAAATTCTGATGGGATTCCCCTTGCCAATCAAGAGAGTCGAGCAACCATGATTCCATGATTTGACGAGGCATCATGGGAACACCATGATAGAATTCGGCCAATTCAAATCCTTTTATTACTGAGTTAAATTTTTCATCATAATCGTCGTGAGATCTCGTAGGGTCGGCATCTCTATATAAAACAGCAATTGTAGGTAATCCGCTTGTTCTAGCTATTACCTTTGCTTTATTCCCTAATACCAATGCATTTTTGGTGAAGTAACTAGTCCCTTGGAGCGATTTTTTGCCAGGTAATATCGAGGGGATAGCTCCTGCCTGAATTCTTAGATCTTGCTTGGGGATAAAATGGATGACATCACCATTGGTATTATGCCTTTCAATGAAAGAGTAATTTGTTTTATCCCGTACAATGGTATCTATGAAATAGGTCATTGGTCCTGGTTGGAATGATCGCGTACAACTATCGATCGTTCCAATATCTGTCGGTCCTTCACCTGATAATACGAATTTCATGACCGACTCTTCTCCAGATCCTCTGCAACCGATGCTATCTCGGTATCCACATAGACTTCACCAGGACCGAGGATATCTAATTTTTTCTGAGTGATTGAAGATGAGAAATACCTTCTGCATCTGGTGATTCCATCTTCATTCTTGAACACAAGGAATACCCCGTCCTTGGCAACTTCATCATCCAAGTAGTTAAGTACCATAGGACTATGGGTAGTCACAAGTACCTGTTTCTTAGAGGCTACTAAATAATCCATTAATTTTTCAATCAGTTCGGGATTTATCCCGTTCTCAATCTCATCCAGTAGGATAAAATCGCGATCGGAGTGAACTTGGGCAATGATTGTCAAGATTCGGAGCATCCCATCACTAAGATGTTGGATTTCGGTTTCCAAACGTGTCTTCTGCGCGGACTTGTAATCCTCTGTGATCCAATAGGTCTTCCATCCAGCGCGCAAGGATTGAGCTCTCGCATGTTCGACCTTCGGATAAAAATTCTTGAGTTCACCAACCACCTGTTCGAAACGGTCCTTTTGAAGATGAGATAAATATCCAGCTAGCCTTTCTCCCCCCGAACCGACATCATCGGATTCACGTGACCGAGTTTTGATCAATTGGGGATTCAACAGCTCCAACGATTTCAAACCTTCGATGAACTTCTTTACAGCGGCAACCTCCGGCATGGATTCTGGATCCTTATTCAACAAAGAAAGGACGGAGCCTTTGTAGGAATAATCCTTTGCACTTGCTGTGATCTGATCATTTCCTCTTTTATACCGAAGTATACCCTCTGAAAGATTCATTATAGTAATAGGATTGGAACCAATGCATAGTGTCTCTGATGTACATCTTGAAGTCACTGTATTGAATAATCCACTCCATTGATATGTGGTATTTCCATCGTCAATCGTCAAACTGAAAGGGATGGTTGTTTTCTTTGTGAACCTACTGGTCAGTTCACTAAGCTTCCACCCTCTGGCTTTTAGCCAGTCATCAAGTGTCCCGGATGCGAGATGATGGATGAAATCCAAAGCTTGGAGAATCGTTGATTTCCCGGCTCCATTCGCCCCAACGAGACATGAAAAATGTGGTAAATATCTTTCATCCTTCGCAGGAAAGCTGAAATTAATTAGAGACTTGAAATTGTCTATGGTGAATTGTTTAAGCATCTAATACTTCCCTCCTGCCTTTTTTAGGTTGAACGACATGAATACATTCTAGTTGAGAAGAAAATAAAGCGCAATCGTACATCTATTCAATCTAAAATTTCAATCTAGTGATTTCAAATCACAAACAAAGCATCTCTCTCACACCCCCCATAATACTCCTTATACCACTCCACAACCGCTGTCTTTCCTCAATCGGTGTAGATAGCTTGAAGTCAAAGTCCCTTATGAGGTCGTCAACATCAGTGTAGGTCTGGTATACATCATCAGGTGCATGGGAAGAGATTCCTTCCTAGTGGTAATGCCTAGAGCTTTCTCCAAAGTGGAGAAGCAGTCCATGATCCTCTCTGGCTTATTGTTGCCTGATTTATCCGGGCTTAAAACACCACTTATCCGAATATGAGCACCACTTACCAATAAAATACCAAACCCAAACATGAGAACTGGCAGCCCACAAAACAGCACTGCCTCCTGGAGTTCTCTGCTAGACTGGGAGAATTCCATTTTTAAAGGAGGCCAAATATTAGCCAAGGATATCAAAGCCAAGCTCGTTCTGGAGAAATGGGTGTAGAGACTTCAGATCTCGCCTTCCCGATAGGCTAAACCATCTATCTTGATGAAGGATTTTGTTTAATTCTACCTAATCGAAAGATACAAGGAAACTGCAGAAATACTCAATCCAATCAAAGAGACGGCCAAAGCAATAAAACCAAGTTTATATGCACAACGGATAGAAGCATCGAAGTGATTCCAATAGAATTTGAATTTTGAACCTTTTGACAATCGTAAAGAAACTGGTGTTCTATCGATTTCTCCTGATCGCAGAACATGGGCAGCATCAGGGGATATCCGAATCAGTGGAAATCCTTTCTCTGATTTTGAGGGAGATCTGAATGCTCCCTTGAATATTCTTTGGATACTTTTTCCCGTTTCTGACGAATAGATCTTTACGACTTGTTTTTTCCAAGGAAGTCTCCCTGTATTCTTCACAGAATTCTTGAAAATCTTTTTATGATAATCATTGGGGAACACTGCATACCAGTTGTCTACAAAATATCCATCGCCTGGATTAGGCTCTTTAATATCAATCACATATTCTTGTAAATCCATTACTTCTAAATCTCCTTATTGATCAACCAGTGATGATAACTAAAAGGATTTCCATTATAGATGATTTGACTTGCTTTTTTCTTTACATTGCACTGAGACATTGGCTCTCCACCCACCTGTTGCCCCATATCAGCTGGAAGACTCGTGTAGAGACGGTGAATCTGATTTCTTCTGGATCTATCCAATCTCTTCATCTGGCGGATTGAATATGGATTCGTTGTAAGGCATGGGAAACCCTTGGCCCAACACATAACCTTTTTATCATTTTTACCATAAAGGGTAATTCTACCGATCGACATCCCAATTAACCGTGAACGTACGGACTCGATGACTTTCCTTCTTTTAACCGGGACTTCAGATCTTTTTACAAATTTGATTGCTTTAGTGACTAAATCATTTTGTTTCTTCATTTGCTTTTCAATCGTTTTCTTTCTGACTCTCACTTCACCCATATGATTAATGTCATACCCGACAAAGGTTATCCAAGGAATCATTTGTTTTTCCTTTGGACCAAAAGCAAACGGGGTTTTTGATTTGGTATCGTAGTATTCATAAGAGTAGCGCTCCAAGTTCACCGGCTTATGGATAAATAGTTTCTTTTTTTTCAACTCATCTTGATAAACAGAGAAAGCCTTCCCCAATCTTTCTTTTTCGATATGCAACATGATCATGTCGTCACAGAATCGCATGTATAACAAATCTGGGTCTTTTAGTTCCTCGAGCTTTTTATCCACATCATGCAGTACGATGTTGGCAATCAATCCTGAAAGAGCTCCCCCTTGCGGTACCCCAATACGGTAGTTTGTATAATCACCATAGACTTTATTCAATTCACATGGATCCACCCAGATAAATTCCCTTCCATTGGCACCTTCCAAATATGCAGCGTCATCATTCAGCTTAAGTACCGACTCCTGATAATCGTAGCAATTTAAGTAACTGAAGAACAAATGCTCAAGAATTTTCTTCTCGCGATATGAGTTATCTACTTTTTCCATGAAAAGATTGAAAGAATTTTTAATTTCATCATGGTTGATAGTGTCATAGAACTTTCTTAGATCGCATTCTGCCACAAAAATCTGCTGCCCATCATGGCTATGGATGTACGAAAGTATTTTAGTAATAGTGTCGTGATGGGTAGGCGCTTTCTTCCCATTACCCTTGACTCTGAACGCAAAGGAACAATCGCAAAACAAGGGGTCAAACCAAGTTGAGAGGACCTTACTACATTCTTGCAGAATAATATTGTCGAAGATTGGAAAGCTGGACACAGGCCGTAATTCTTTCTCATTTTTAAATTCTTTATTGACTCTAGGTCGAGAAAATTCGTACTTGTAGTTAAAGATTCTCTTTCTCAGGCTCTTCAACACCTGCAATTGAAGTAAGATGTACGGTTCTTTGTTATTCATATCACGTTTCAAGGTTATTTCCAGTGCTTTTCTATTCTGGTCAACTGATGTAAGCCGATATTGCTTGTCTTTACTATATCGATGTTCCTCCCGTAGATGGACCCAAGTTCTCCGTGGAGGCATAATGCGACTGAAAATACAACTATCCTCCGAGAACCTTGTACCATCGCTAGAACAAGTTTCCTGTTTTGACGACTGAGATTTGCTTCTACCGTATCCAGCCAAAATCTCCTTATCATGCTGGTGTTTTGCGTGCTTGACTCGTTGAGTTATTAATCTTTTTTGAAGAGCCTTAACTGAAAGGAGCTTGATCTGTTTTTCCATGACAAGTAATACCTTCTAGCGATACTTCTCTTATGGACGAGGTAGATAACAGCAGAAAGTACGCGTTGCGTACTCTCCTGACATTGCTGTTACGAACTAGCTGACTGAAATTTGGAGAAATCTCCTACAACGAACTACATATATAAACGTAGTTAATACTCGCCTGATTCACTGGCAAAAAGTCAATGCTCAGACCTTCTCCACTAGATCCGTACCGCTAGAAGGGAATTGTTTTTTTATACCATACCCTAACTGTTTAGCAAAGTAGTTAATCGTTCTTAGGGTTACAGGGTTCTTATTATAAGGATCCATTGGTCTTTGATAACATTCGATCAACTTTCGAATGCTTTGCTGTTCGCTATGTTTATCACCATCGAGTCGACAAAGGCGAAGGTAGTACTCCTTGCCAATATGATAAGAAAAAGTATTTGCGACGACCTGACCTACCAAGTACCATCTGCTATAGTTGTTCGTTATTGAGAGTTTTCTCTTCTCCAGATATTTAATGATAGATTTGATCTTTCTTCTACTGGTTGCAGATGAGGATCGTTCGATATTCCGGACGAGAGCTTCATCGTATGTTACATTACCGCGTGACCTTCTTTGCTTAGGAGTTTTCCTCAATTGTTCGATAAGCTTTTCTGTATCAATGGGAAAGGGAATAAATTGGTCTTTCAGAATAAGCCCGGAATCAGAGGAAGTATAGCATAATCGAGAAACGTCTCTGCCTGGATCAAGATATATTTCATAGTTCTCACTATAGTAAGCAAGAACCAGATCAAAGGCTTGTTTATGAATTTGAGCATAGGTATCAGTATAAGGCTCATTGGAATAATCAAACAGTATCAACCCTTTCAGGCCTGCACCTCTTGGCGAAGTCCAAAATGCAATGACATGCGGATCATCATGAAGTACTGCCTTAACTCTGGTCATCTCTGCTTCACTGAGTGTATCAATATCAAGGATACAAACGTGTGAATAAGTAGTGAGAGAATTGGCATTTCTCACAGAAAAAACTCCGGTGAAGAGGTATGCTTTCAGCCTATTCTTACATGCATTCTGCGCATCAGGATTATCGCCTAATTCTCTAATGCGTTGTATCTCTCTTCCAAACTTCTCAGATCGTATTTCATCCAAGGCTTCTCGAATGGTTATTGTATTCCCAATAGTTGTGGGATCCTGAGCCCCGCGACAGAAAGAGATTTGACGATCTAGGATTGTGTCTGTGGAAAGAAAATTTCCCATATTCATATGTCAGCTGAGTTCGACGGCCTGTCCCTGCCAACTGAACGGAATAAACCCGGCCTCAGGGTGGAACTAACCCTGTCACTAATTTCAAACAAAATGCTATAACTAATAATTATGCATACCTACCATATAGGAATTAAATAAACGAACCTTCTGCCTTTCAGATCCAGGTTCGGTTTAGACACTCTTCATTAACGCGATGGGCTGTTTCCGGAGGCGGAAGGAGGCCTCATTGTGTAACAGACGGTATACACTTGAATTGAAGATCCAGTTACTCGACACATTCGATAAACTGGGTTCAATCGCAGTGGAGATTCTTCCTGTACTGTCTCAACGTCGCGTCGTATTAACATCAAACCGTTTATAATAAGAAATGGATTTATTACTTGCACAACAATCCCGAGGAGACAAGCCATGCCTGCAGTTCCCCAAAGACGTTCCTGATAGACCCCACCGCTACTCTGCCGTGCCGAAACTCCAACAGTGCGCAAGGTAATGTCCATCCCCTCATATTTTTAGCCACACTGCCTTGATTGTAGCACCCGATTTTCTTATAAACAAGAAAAATATACATAAATATTCTCCCACGCGAGCAGTAGAATGAAATGTCCACCTAAAAAAGGACGAGATGCTGAAACAATAGAATCCCATGGGAACCGTGCTATCTTTGGTTTAACTACAAATCAAAATATACACGGAGACCCCATGGGACG
>Ga0247841_10009384_pt1 | contig 13710 bp, 10 predicted proteins | sample LaCruzMarch2015__2_FD_192410 | JGI IMG/M metagenome (GOLD analysis project Ga0247841, IMG submission 192410) | Freshwater microbial communities from meromictic Lake La Cruz, Castile-La Mancha, Spain - LaCruzMarch2015_18m | ecosystem: Environmental > Aquatic > Freshwater > Lake | place: Spain...
TTGATCTTCCATCCTGGATAATCCCGCATGCAGTCTATTCCACTTCCCTCCCCCTGTTCAGAATGATCAGGGAGCTGGCTGCTGAAAATAAAGTGACAAGCATTCACTTCATGGAGACTGAAGGAGAAAAAGAGTTTTTAAGTAAAAAATCCGGTGCAATTGCACAATCATATGTCAGCTCCGGGCTGATGCCTGAGAATCCGCAAACTGTGAATAGTCACGAAGATGCTGTTCTCAATGAGATCACGGCTTCGGGTAACCTGATACTGGTCCATAATACTTTTTCCGACAGGGCGGCAATCGACAGTGTAAACAACAGGGGAAATACATACTGGTGCCTTTGTCCCGGCTCAAATATTTATATTGAAAACCGGCTTCCTCCCGTAAATATACTGCGCAATGCAGGGTGTGAGATAGTAACCGGAACCGACAGCCTTGCCTCAAATGACAAGCTGAGTATTCTGGATGAATTAAAACTTTTGCAGGACAATTTTCCGTTTATCAGTCTCGGGGAATTAATAAAATGGGCAACAATAAACGGAGCTTCAGCTCTGGGCGAGACTGATAATTATGGAGTTATTGAGGCAGGTAAAAAACCGGGACTGCTTTTGCTGAAAGATATTGATCTCGTCAATCTCAGACTGAAGCCGGAAACTACTGTTACAAGACTGATATAGAAATACTACTTTTGGAAAGGCAAATAACTGATAATGGCTACATTCCTGTTTGATGAAATAATATTCGGACCTGTAAGGAGCAGAAGGCTGGGTGTATCTCTGGGCATTAACCTTCTGCCTGTAAGCAGGAAGATCTGCAACTTCAACTGCATATATTGTGAATGCGGATGGACAGGCGATTACGGAAATGAACTGAGTTCGCTGCCTTCACGAAAAGAGGTTTACAATGCTCTCGATAGCAAACTTACCTCAATGAAAGAAAAAAACCAGCTTCCCGATGTTATTACATATGCCGGTAACGGAGAACCTACTCTTCATCCTGAATTTGCAGGTATAATTGAGGATAGTATTGAGCTGCGCAATAAATATTTTCCCGGTGCGCGGATTGCAGTGCTGTCGAATGCCACAACAATTGCAAAGCCTCATATAAGAGAGGCTCTGCTTAAGGTGGACCAGAATATCCTGAAGCTCGATTCTGCCTGTGACAACACTATACAACTGCATAACCAGCCGAATCGCAGGATAATTGCCGCAGATCTTATAAATGAACTGAAAAAGTTCAATGGCAGACTAATAATTCAAACCCTGTTTCTGAGAGGTTCGTATAAGGGTTCGCTGATAGACAATACAACGAAGGAAGAGCTTAATAAGTGGCTGAATGCAATTGATGAGATAAGGCCATCGGAGGTTATGATTTATACCATATCCAGAGATACTCCTGAGGGAGGCAAACTGGTAAAGGTTCCTCTTAAAGATCTGCATTCAATAGCCAAAATGGTAAATGACCTGGGTATAAAAACACAGGTATCAGGCTGAATTTGGAAAACAGAAAAAATATCCTGATATGCCCGCTTGAATGGGGACTCGGTCATGCAACACGCATGATACCTCTTGCATCTGCACTGCTGAAACTAAATCATAATGTGATTTTTGCATCAGGAGAAGTGCATCTCAGCCTTATCCGGAGTGAACTGCCTGAATGTCAGAGCATATTTTTCCCCGGATTCAATCCCAGGTATTCACGATACTTTCCCCAGTATTTTGCAATGCTTTTAAAAATACCTCAGCTGATATTCCATATAGTCAGGGAACATTATTTGCTGAGAAGGATCATAACAGATCATCAGGTTGATATTGTCATTAGCGATAACCGTTTCGGATTGTGGAACAAGCGTATAAAATCGGTGTATATCACACACATGCCGTTAATCCCGTTCCCAAAGAACTTCCGGTTTCTTGAACCTGCCGGTATATTTCTTCACAGACTGATAATCAAAAAATACGACTTCTGCTTCATCCCCGACCTTCCCGGAGAAAATAATATCTCAGGAAGGTTGTCGCATGGGATTGAATTACCTGAAAATGTAAGATACACAGGGATCCTTTCCCGCTTTTCGCAAGTGACTCAATCTGACAGTAATCCAACAGAAACAGTTTATAATACCATAATTCTGTCAGGGCCCGAGCCCCAGAAGGAGATGCTGAAGAGAAAGCTGATATCTCTTTTCAGGGAAAAAAGCCCCGCAACTGTTATCCTTGAGGGAAAACCCCTGAGTAAAAAGGAGACGGAAAATGAAGGGAATATTATTCTCCATAATCATCTGCAGTCAGGCGATATGGCAGGCATTATTTCAGGAAGTACAGGTATAATCTCCCGATCAGGCTATACAACAATAATGGATCTTATTGCACTAAACAGCAGTGCATTACTGATACCTACACCCGGACAAACCGAACAGGAGTACCTTGCCGGATACCTTTCGGAAAAGGGTCTCTTCACATATATTGATCAGAAAGATCTGAACGATAATACTCAGTTCCCTGAGAAAAAAACAAATGATAATTCAGCTATTGTTAAAGAGAGCAGTCTGCTGCTGGGAAGAGCACTTGAAGAGCTTCTAAATAAGCCACATTAACAAACCCAGGCCGGCATATCCGAAGAAATATCCGATCCAGACCTCTGCAGTGCTGTGAACATTAAGCTTAAGCCTTGCTGACATTGTAAGTCCGGAACCAAGTATTACAATAAGAAGGGGCCAGAGCAGGGTGGAATTCATTTTTATTGACAACACAAGTACCAGGGCAGCAATGGAACCGACTGCCGTGGAATGCACTGAGATTTTCCACCAGAGGTTAATGGCAGTAAGAGCCAGTGAAATAATGAAGATGCCGGCAATGAAAGTTTTAATAAAAACCGGAACCGGATACCTGATTATAATATATGATGTCGCGGCATAAAGGATTGTCACTATAAACAAAGGCAGCATTCTCTCCTTCCGGCTTTCCATTAACCATGAAGTGATATAATTCCTGTACCTGAGATAAGGCAGTAATGAAAGCGGCAATAGTACATTGTTAACAAGAACTATCAGGAAGAGTATTCTTTTAACATTAAACGGAAGGTATCCGAAAAGAGTTGGGGCAGAAAATATAATCAGAAGTCCGTATAATGGCATAAAAACAGGATGAAAAACAAGGGAAATCACTTTTGCTGCCTTTGCCTGTATATCTTCTGTCCGGGTATTTTCCATTTTAATGTTTTTAGATCTCTTTCCTCAGTCGTGCAACCGGTATATTAAGCTGTTCCCTGTATTTTGCAACTGTCCTTCTGGCAATCTGGTATCCCTTTTCCTGGAGGATCTCTGTAAGCCGTTCATCAGTGAGGGGTCTTCTTTTCTTCTCATTATCAATACAATCCTGCAAGATACGCTTAATTTCCCTTGTAGAAACCTCCTCACCGGTATCAGTCTGCAGGCCCTCTGAGAAGAAAAATTTCAGAGGGAAGATACCAAAGTGTGTCTGGATGAATTTGCTGTTAGCGACTCTTGAAACAGTAGAGATGTCAAATCCGGTCATCTCAGCCACATCTTTAAGAATCATCGGTCTCAGCCGGGTTTCATCACCATCGATAAAATAATCTTTCTGGTACTCCAGAATCGCGTTCATCGTCAGCAGAAGGGTATTCTGCCTCTGCCTGATGGCATCGATAAACCACCTGGCAGAATCGATCTTCTGTTTGACAAACTGAACAGCATCACGCATCTCTTTTTTCTGAGTCTTGTCTTTGCTGTACGACTGAAGCATTTCATTGTATGCTGAGCTGAGTCTAAGTTCGGGAAGGTTCCTGGAGTTAAGGTGAAGATCAAAGCCATCTTCCGAAAGTTCAAGGATAAAATCGGGGATGATAGGCTGCGATGATTTACTGAACGGATCGCTGTAAACACCTCCCGGTTTGGGATTAAGCTTCAGCACCTCATCAATAACAGCTTTAAGTTCGGTCTCTGTGATATTCAGACGGGCAACTATCTTATCATAGTGCCTTTTGCTGAACTCCTCAAAATATGACTCCAGTATTGTATGTGCAAGTTTAACTGAAGGCTGGTTTTTATCGCGCTTTCCTATCTGAAGAAGCAGACATTCCTGAAGTGTTCTTGCCCCAACTCCTGTCGGCTCCAGATCCTGAATAATCTTCAATACCTCCTCAAGCTCCTCCGCGCTTGTCTCTATATTCTGAAGAAAGGCAAGATCATCAACAATGTTTTCAATCTCGCGTCTGAGGTAACCGTCTTCATCAATATTCCCTATAATATATTCCCCGAGGACCTTTTGTTTTTCAGTCAGATCCCTTAGTCCGAGCTGCGATTCAAGATGTTCATGAAATGAGAATCCTACTGAAAAAGGTATTTCGGCTCTTCTCTCATCATCCTTGCTGGTATTTTTTGCCTGGAGGCGATAGTCGGGAATATCATCTTCCTCAATATAATCGTCAATTGTGAATTCCTCCTGGTCCTTGTCAGTTTCCTCAAACTGATCCTCATCCTCTGAGTCGGGCAAATTCTCATCATCTTCAGCACCTTCCTCAAGGGCAGGATTCTCCTCCAGCTCTTTCTTTATCCTTTCCTCGATCTGAAGAGTCGGAACCTCCAGCAGTTTGATCATCTGGATCTGCTGAGGTGAAAGCTTCTGAAGCAGTTTCTGCTGAAGTCTTTGATTTAACATGATGTCCTTTATAGTATGCGATCAGAATTTATTTCTAAAATTCAGCATTCCTGGGTGTTCTTGGGAAGGGTATCACATCACGGATATTTGACATCCCTGTTACAAAAAGAATCAGTCTTTCGAATCCCAGTCCAAATCCGCTGTGAGGTGCAGATCCGAATCTGCGTGTATCGAGATACCACCAGAGGTCCTTCTCCGGCATCTTCATTTCCCTTATCCTGCTTAACAATTTATCATAGTTCTCTTCCCTCTGCGATCCGCCGATAATCTCTCCGATACCGGGGAAAAGAACATCCATTGCCCTTACAGTTTTGCCGTCATCATTCTGCTTCATGTAGAAAGCTTTGATTTCCCGCGGATAGTCGGTAAGTATTACGGGACGTTTGAAATGCTCCTCCACAAGATAACGTTCATGTTCTGCCTGAAGATCGCGGCCCCAGCCCACAGCATATTCCCATTTTCTGGAAGATGCTGTAAGAATTGATACTGCTTCAGTGTAAGTCATTCTTACAAACTTATTGTCAAGCACGAACTGCAGCCTTTCCAGAAGGCCTTTATCAATCATATTATTCAGAAATTCAAGGTCTTCCCGGCAGTTTTCCAGTGCATATCCGATAAGATATTTAACAAATTCCTCAGCCAGGTCCATATTATCATCCAGGTCATAGAATGACATTTCAGGCTCGATCATCCAGAACTCGGAGAGGTGACGGGGAGTATTTGAATTCTCGGCACGGAAAGTAGGTCCGAATGTATAGATCTCACCCAGTGCCAGCGCACCGAGCTCGCCTTCCAGCTGTCCTGATACTGTAAGATGTGTCTCTTTTCCGTAAAAATCGGTTTTGAAATCAACACTGCCATCCTCATTACGCGGGATATTTTTGAGATCGAGTGTGGTTACATGGAACATTTCACCTGCTCCTTCACAATCGCTGCCAGTTATGACAGGAGTATGAAGGTAATAAAAACCCTTATCGTTGAAGTATTTATGAATGGCAAAAGCCATGGCATGTCTGATCCTGAAGACAGCACCAAAGGTGTTAGTCCTGAAACGAAGGTGAGCATTCTCCCGGAGAAATTCCATAGAGTGGCCTTTCTTCTGAAGAGGATAGGCATCAGCGTCACTTTTACCATACAGTTCTATTTCAGAGGCAATAACTTCAACATGCTGACCCTGGCCCTGCGATTCAACCAGTTTCCCTTTTACCGAAATGCATGATCCGGTTGTAATATCTTTCAGAAGGTTCTCATCAAATGAAGCAGCATCTGCAACTATCTGGATATTATTTATTGTTGATCCGTCATTTAAGGCAATAAAGGCAATATTCTTGTTTCCCCTCTTTGTCCTGACCCATCCCTTGACAATAATCTCTGTTCCTGTTTTGGGTGAAGTCAGAAGCTCTCTGATCTTTGTTCTTTTCATTATCCTGATTTTTCATTAAAAATTGCAGCGCAAAAATAATAAATTGTTGGGCGCCAAGTTCTATAATTGGTTTGAAATTTGTTAAAATGTGAATACCTTTGAATTGTATAATGAAAACCACCAGATGTTATGGAAGAAAAAAAGAAACTTATAGTTGTACCATGGGATTTTACTCAGGTTGCAGAACATGCCCTGGCTCATGCGGCAAAAATAAGCCGTATGGTAGGAAACGATATCTGCCTGCTTCACATTGTTGATACCGGCATTAAGGCAGCTGAAGAATCTGATAAAAAAAATAAATTACAGAAGATAGTTGAAGAAAAAGGTGCTCAGTACAATGCCGGAATAACCTGGCATATTTCAAAAGGAAGCATTTTTTCTGCTATTGCCGATTTTGCCAATGACAAAGAGGCCAGTCTGGTTGTTATGGGCACACATGGTATGAAAGGGATGCAGAAACTCACAGGAAGCTGGGCTCTGAAAGTAATTGTCAAATCCAAAGTCCCATTTATTGTTGTTCAGGATCCGCCTGTCGACCAGGAGAAGTACCATAATATCATTTTCCCTATCGATTTCAGGGCTGAAAATAAGGAAAAACTCAAGATGGCTATTTTTATGGGAAAATACTTCGATTCCAAAATACATCTGCTCGTTGCCACAACAAGTGACAAAATCCTTACCAAAAAGACAAAAGTCAATTTAAATTTTGGAGTTAAATACCTGATTCAGAATAATATAGAATACGAGATCCATGAGATCGCCAAAGGTGATTTTGCACAGCAGACTCTTGATTTTGCCCTGAAAATGAATGCTGACCTCATAGTAATTGTAACAACAAAAAATATCACTTTTGCCGATTATGTTGTTGGCGCTTCAGAGCAATTTCTGATTGCCAACAGTTCTAAAATTCCTGTGTGCTGCGTGAATCCCATGACATCCTTTGCAAATGTGGGACAGTTCATGGGTGGCTGGGGATCTTAAAACAGGATAACATTAATTCTATATGTCTATTGTTGCAGAGGGTGTTTCAAAGCTTTACGGAAAGCAGAAAGCACTCGATAATGTCTCATTTGAAGTAAAAACAGGTGAGATAGTCGGATTTCTCGGACCTAACGGAGCCGGGAAATCCACTATGATGAAAATTATCACAGGCTTTATTCCTCCCTCCTCAGGAAAGGTATTTGTCAATGGTCTCGAAGTGGGAACCGAAAATACCAGTATTAAAAGACAGATAGGCTATCTGCCTGAAAACAATCCCCTGTATCCCGAAATGTATGTCAGGGAATACCTTGGATTTGTAGCATCGGTCTATAAAACAGAAAAAAATCCTAAGAAACAGATCGACAGGATCATAGGGCTAACCGGACTGGCTCCTGAACAAAACAAACTGATAGGTTCTCTTTCAAAAGGTTACAGGCAACGGGTAGGACTTGCCCAGGCATTGATACACAACCCGGCAGTACTGATCCTCGATGAGGCAACAACAGGCCTTGATCCCAATCAGATCATTGAAATCAGGAACCTGATCAAAGAGGCAGGAAAGGAAAAGACAGTCCTTCTTTCAACTCATATTATGCAGGAGGTGGAAGCAATTTGCGAGAGAGTGATAATTATTGACCATGGTGTAATTATGGCCAATGAGGAGAAAAGCAGAATATATTCACTTGTAAATCAGGCTAAACAGATCATTATTGTTGAGTTTGACAAAACTGTTGATGCAGGTCAGATTGCAGCAATTAACAATAACTGGATTATAAGGCTTATTAAGAATAATACCTGGCAGATTGAATCTGATGCACAGGATGATATACGTCCTGCAGTTTTCAATTTCGCAGTAAGTAACAATCTTACAGTTCTCTCTCTTCAGAAACAGCAGAGCAACCTGGAAGAAGTTTTCAGACATCTGACAAGCTGAAATTTTTTATTGATTTTCTTCGTCTGCCCTATATCTTCCAGCTGTTTATTAATTCACAATTATTGTAATATAGAACATGCATTCTGTATCAATACTTACCCCCCTTTTTAATTTGGGGGTGTTGAAAAAGTCCTCTGTGGAACTTTGTGTCTCCTCTGTGCTTCTCTGTGTAAGTTCTTAATATATTGTTACACAGAGGTCCACAAAGAAGACACAAAGTCACACAGAGAAAGAAAACGTAGGAATCTCGACTTTTTAGACAGCCCCAAAGAGTATAACTCCTTCCCCTTGTGGAAATGCTTTGTCTGATGCTCCTTCCCCCGTGGGGGAAGGTTGGGAAGGGGGTAATTCGACTATAAAAATATAACAAATAAAATTATTTAAAGGTGTTAAATGAATTCGAAGATTTACACAGCTGGCAGGGAGCGAAGAAAATCAATTTGGTCATTAGATTTTTTTTTCGTTGCTTTGCACAATAGAATTGTGGAAAGATTTGAGCTGATTGCAACCACAGGAAAAAAATGCTAAACCGCGTACCTTCCGCTTTTTACAATCAACCAAATTTCCCGATTATTGTTTAACAGTAAACTAATACTTATTTTATGGCATATCTATTTACTTCAGAATCAGTATCAGAAGGCCACCCCGATAAGGTAGCCGACCAGGTATCAGACTCGCTTCTTGATGAGTTTCTCCGTTGGGATCCGGATTCAAAAGTTGCGTGTGAAACATTTGTAACAACAGGATTGGTTGTTTGTGGCGGTGAAGTAGGCACACAGGGCTGGGTTGATGTACAGGAAACAGCAAGAAAAGTTATCAGAAAAATTGGTTATACAAAGGCAGAATATCGCTTCGACTGCGATTCATGCGGTGTAATCTCAACAATTCATGAACAGTCAAAGGACATCAATCAGGGTGTTGTGCGTGAAAAACCTGAGGAACAGGGTGCAGGCGACCAGGGTATGATGTTTGGCTATGCATGCCACGAAATGGATAACTATATGCCTCTTACAATAGAGCTTGCTCACAGGCTTCTGGAAGAACTGGCAGCTGTAAGGCGTGAAGGGAAACAGATGAAATACCTGAGGCCTGACAGCAAATCGCAGGTTACCCTTGAATATGATGATAACAATAATCCGCTCCGTATTGATACTATTGTAATCAGTACCCAGCACGATGAATTTGTTACTCCAAAGGACAAATCACAAAAAGCAGAGCTCGTAGCAGAAAAGGCTATGCAGGCCAAAATCACGGAAGATCTTGAAAAGATCCTTATCCCCAGGGTTAAGAAAGGCCTGCCTGCAAGAGTACAGAAACTTTTTAACAGTAATTTCAGACTCCTTGTAAACCCGACCGGTAATTTTGTTATCGGAGGTCCTCACGGTGATACCGGTCTTACCGGACGTAAAATTATTGTTGATACATACGGCGGACATGGTGCTCACGGAGGCGGTGCATTTTCGGGCAAAGACTCCTCAAAAGTCGACAGGTCAGCTGCATATGCGGCACGCCATATTGCAAAGAACCTCGTTGCAGCCGGAGTGTGCGACCAGGCTCTTGTTCAGGTAGCGTATGCCATCGGAGTGGCTCAACCCGTAGGACTATATATTAATACATACGGTACTGCCAAAGTAAAAGATAAAAAAGGCAAGGTTCTTTCTGATGGCGAAATAGCACAGGTAATAAATAAGTTATTCGACATGAGACCTTATGCAATTGTGCAGAGATTCGGACTGAAAAATCCTGTCTTCCTGCCAACTGCTTCCTATGGTCACTTTGGCCGCGACAGCTATTCCGCCAATGTGGAGGTCTATTACGAAGTACCGGGCAGCAAAGCAAAATCTGTTGGTGGTAACGGCAAGAAAGTTTACACTAAGAAGGTTGAGTTTTTCGCCTGGGAAAAACTGGACTATGTGGAGAAGATAAAGAAGGCGTTCAAACTGTAAGTCGACGCAAGGCACACGACGCAAGACTCTCGGCTTTTCTTCCCTGAGTCCTGCTCCTGCGCCCTGCGCCCTGAGCCCTGAGCCCTATAATTAAATACTTAAATCAAATGTCTATCCTGGATAAACTTGATAATAAGCAAATCCTTCTCTCCGACGGAGCCTGGGGAACCTTCCTTCAGGCTACCGGGCTGAAGCCGGGTGAATGCCCTGAATTGTGGAATATCACTCACAGGGAAGAGGTCTTAAAAATAGCAGAATCGTATGTTAAGGCAGGATCCGATATTATCGAAACGAACAGTTTCGGAGGAAGCATATTTAAGCTTTCCCAATACGGACTTGCCGACAGGGTTTATGAACTGAATAAGGCAGCAGCAGAAATATCACGTGCTGCTGCCGGAAAAGAGAGGCATGTTGCCGGATCGCTCGGACCTACCGGCAAGATGCTGATAATGGGTGATGTAACAGAAGAGGAGTTGTACAGTGCATTCAGAGAACAAGCTGTAGCTCTTGAGGCAGGCGGGGCTGATATTATCATAATTGAAACAATGTCTGCTCTTGATGAAACAGCGCTGGCTGTAAGGGCTGCTAAGGAAAACACAGCTTGTGTGATAATAGTCACAATGACATTCGACGGCGATCAGCTAAGTGGTTACAATACCATGATGGGTGTTTCACCTGCTGAAATGGTGACCGCAATGAAAGATGCCGGTGCTGATATCGTAGGATCAAACTGCGGTAACGGAATAGAAAATATGATCGGGATCGTAAAAGAGATCCGCAAAACCGACAGCAATTTCCCTGTCATGATCCAGGCAAATGCAGGGGTCCCAGAATATATTGACGGAAAGACTGTCTTTCGTGAATCACCTGAGATGATGGCATCATTTGTTCCGGCATTAATAGAGGCAGGAGCAAATATCATTGGTGGATGCTGCGGTACCACTCCGGAGCATATAAAAGAAATACGAAAGGTTATAAGAAAATAATTTTTTCTGACCCGGAATACCCCCAAACCCCCCAGGGGGGGCTTAAAGACAAGTACCCTCTTGAGACAGGGTCAGAAAGTAGCCTTTACTATCCTGGCGATATTATCGGAACGCCCCAGGGTGTAGAAGTGAATACCCGGAACACCAAGTTTCAGAAGCTCCTGCGACTGCATTGTGGTCCATTCAATCCCCGCCTCGCGGGCCTCAGCATCTGTCTTGCATTTTGATACCGCCGAAAAGAGATCATTCGGAAGATCAATATGGAAAATCTGGGCGAGCAGCTTTATATCATGAAGTGCAGAAATAGGCTTTATCCCCGGAATGATCGGCACAGTTATCCCTGCTTTCCGGCACTCATCCCTGAAACGGCAGAACTTGTTATTGTCGAAGAACATCTGGGTGACTATATAAGCAGCACCAGCTTCCACTTTCTTCTTTAAATTTTCCATGTCAACCTGCCTGTTAGGAGCTTCAAAGTGCTTCTCAGGGTATCCGGCAACACCGATACAGAAATTTGTTGGTTCAGCATTTTCAAGATTCTCCTCGAGATACTTACCCCTGTTCATGTCCATAATCTGGTTGATCAGATCAAGGGTATGTGAATGTCCGTTCTTTTCCGGAATAAATGCCCGTGTACCTTTCGGGGGATCTCCCCTAAGAGCAAGAACATCATCAATTCCCAGAAACTTCATCTCTATCAGAACATTCTCTGTTTCCTCCTTTGTAAAACCACCGCAAAGTATATGTGGTACAACAGTGATATTGTATTTGTATTTTACTGCTGCAGCAAGTGCAATTGTTCCGGGACGAAGCCTGACAACCTTTTTTTCAATCAGTCCGTCGGGCCGCTCCTTGAAAATTGTTTCGTTCCTGTGTGATGTGAAATTAATATAAGCCGGCTCAAATTCTATCAGCCTGTCAATGGCAGTATATGTTCTTTCAATACTGTGACCCTTCAGAGGCGGCAGCAGTTCAAATGTAAAAAGGGGTTTTTTCGCGTTGTTAATTGTTTCAATTACAGTCATTTCAATAAGTATCAAAGATTAGGAGCCAGCCATTTCCTGACTTCCGCGGGTGCAAAGTTCTTTCTTTTTCCGTAATCTGCAAGCTGGTCGCTCCCTAATTTTCCAATATTAAAATAAGTTGAGCCGGGATGAGAAAAGAAATACCCGCTCACCGAGGCCGGAGGAACCATTGCATAGTTCTCAGTAAGTTCAGCCCCGATATTTTTTTCTGCTTCAAGAAGGTCAAATATTATTCTCTTCTCCGTATGGTCAGGACAGGCAGGATAACCCGGAGCAGGACGGATCCCGTGATATTTCAGCTTCAGCAATTCATCAATAGTAAGCTTCTCCGACTTGTCATATCCCCAGTAATCGGTCCTGACTTTCATATGCAGCCACTCGGCCACAGCTTCAGCAAGCCTGTCGCTGAGGATCCGTATCATAATTGAGGCATAATCATCATCGGCATATTGTTTCAATGCTTCATTATCGAGAGCGGCTGTTACAACAAATGCGCCGATATAGTCGGTCTTACCTGCTGACTCCGGAGCAATGTAGTCAGAGAGGGAAAGATTCGGAACGTCCTTCTCTTTCTGTTCCTGATTCCTTAGAAATGAAAATCGGGATATCTGCTTTTTACTGTCACCGGCTGAGAAGACATTAACGTCATCACCATCGGCAACAGCAGGGTATAAACCAAATACGGCTTTTGCTTCCAGCAGCTTTTTATCAATTATCTCTTTCAGGTATTTCTGTCCATCGTCAAAGAGCTTCTTCGCTTCAGGTCCTTTTACGGGATCATTGAAAATTGCAGGATACTTGCCTGAAATCTTCCATGAAAAGAAGAAAAATGTCCAGTCAATATATTCCGAAAGCTCCTGCAGATCAATATCATGCAGCACATGATGTCCAGGTTTCAGGGGCTTTTTGATTTCGTACTTGCTCCAGTCGCTTACAAACCTGTTATTTCTGGCAGCATCGAGTGATATAAGATTACTTTCAGCCCTTCGCGAGCTGTGAGCTTCCCTCATTTTGTCGTATTTATCTCTGACTGATCCGACATAAGCACTGTTATCACCCTGCATTAGTGCAGAGAGAACTCCTGCAGCCTTCGAAGCATCCTTTACATGTATTACTGCATTTGAGTAAGCCGGGGCAACTTTAACGGCAGCATGAATCTCCGATGTTGTTGCACCTCCTATCAGAAGGGGAACACTCATTTTTCTTCTCTCCATTTCGGAAGCTACATGCACCATTTCTTCAAGCGATGGTGTAATCAGTCCGCTAAGACCAATAAAATCAACCTTTTCCTTAATTGCCGTATCGAGGATCTTATCGGCGGGTACCATTACCCCGAGATCAATAATCTCATAACTGTTGCATGCAAGAACAACTCCGACAATATTTTTTCCTATATCATGTACATCCCCTTTAACAGTGGCCAGCAGCATTTTGCCTGCACTCTTTTTCTCCTCACCGGCACTCTCCAGTTCAATATAGGGGGCAAGTTTAGCAACAGCTTTCTTCATTACCCTGGCGCTCTTTACAACCTGAGGCAGAAACATCTTTCCCGAACCGAAAAGGTCGCCCACTTCATTCATCCCTCCCATGAGCGGTCCTTCAATAAGTTCAATCGACCTGGCAAAAAGCGGTCTGGCTTCTTCCACATCAACTTCAATGAACTCATCAAGACCCCTGATAAGTGAGTGTTTTATACGGTCAATAACCGGAAGTGCTCTCCATGCATCCTCTTTCTCCTC
>Ga0247841_10009385_pt1 | contig 13709 bp, 13 predicted proteins | sample LaCruzMarch2015__2_FD_192410 | JGI IMG/M metagenome (GOLD analysis project Ga0247841, IMG submission 192410) | Freshwater microbial communities from meromictic Lake La Cruz, Castile-La Mancha, Spain - LaCruzMarch2015_18m | ecosystem: Environmental > Aquatic > Freshwater > Lake | place: Spain...
GCTGTTGCAGAAGCAGTTAGATTATGCAAGGCAGAAATAATGCCAATTTATCCAATAACTCCACAGACACATACTGTGGAAGCTCTTGCAGAATTTGTGAACAACGGAGAATTTGATGCAAAGATAATAAATGTTGAATCAGAACATTCTGCAATGTCTGCAGCTATTGGTGCAAGTGCAACAGGTGCAAGAGTTTTTACAGCAACATCCTCTCAAGGATTAAAATATATGAGTGAAATGCTGTTTGTTGCATCTGGCTTAAGGCTTCCGATAGTTATGATGGTTGCAAATAGAGCATTATCTGCTCCAATAAATATCTGGAATGACCATTCAGATACTATGGCAGAAAGAGATTCTGGATGGATTCAGTTTTATGCAGAATCTACTCAAGAGGCTGTAGACAGAACAATCCAATCATTCAAAATCGCAGAAAAAACTCTAATTCCTTCAATGATTTGCTTAGACGGATTTACACTAACACATGTTTATGAAAATGTTGATATTCCAACTCAAAATGATGTTGATAAGTTTTTACCCAAATTTAATCTTAAATTTAAACTTGATACAGAAAAACCAATTACAATAGGTCCTGTTTGCGCGCCAAATTCTTACATGGAAGTAAAAAAAATGCAGCAGGAAGATATGATTAAATCAATTGAAGAAATTAAAAAAATACAAAAAGAATTTGAAAAAAAATTTAAAAGAAAACAGTTTATATTTGAAGATTACAAATGCCAAAACGCAGAAAAAATAATTGTCTGCATGGGAACAATCTGCGGAACAACAAGATTTGTTGTTGACAAATTAAGAGAAAAAAACGAGAAAGTTGGACTGCTAAAAATAAGCTTATTCAGGCCATTTCCAAGAGAAGAAATTAAAAAATTTATTTCTTTATTTAAAAATTTAAAAAATTTAATTATTCTTGATAGAGATGTTTCATTTGGAAATAAAGGAGCATTATTTACAGAATTTAGAGATGCCTTATTTGGTTTGAATATTAATGTTAACGGATACATCGTTGGTTTGGGTGGAAGAGATGTAACTCAGAAACACATAGAAGATGCTTTTAATTTAGTTAAAGAGGAGTGGTTAGTTTAAGATGGCTAAAAAAGAAAAAATAAACACTAAAATAATTGCTGGGATTCCTGTAGAAGAGCTTTTTGCTCCCGGGCATAGTGGCTGTTATGGTTGCGGAGAAGCAATTGCATTAAAACATATATTAAAAGCATGTGGAAAAAATACAATTGTTGTTGAAGCAACTGGATGCCCAGAAGTTTATTCAACTGTTTTCCCATCATCTTCATTTAAAATTCCTTGGATTCATGTTGCATTTGAGAATGCAGCAGCAGTTGCATCTGGAATTAGAGTTGCTTTGGACAAGCAAGGAAAAAAAGATGTTAATGTTGTTGCAATTGGCGGAGATGGAGGAACTTATGACATAGGTTTTCAGGCTCTTTCAGGCGCATTAGAAAGAGGAGATAAATTTCTTTATATCTGCACAAATAATGAGGCTTACGAAAACACAGGAGTTCAAAGAAGCGGAGCAACTCAAAAATATTCTTGGACAACAACAACACCGATAGGAAAAAAAATCCTAGGAAAACAGCAGTTCAGAAAACCGATGACTAAAATTGTTGCTGCCCATAATTCAAAATATGTTGCAACAGCTTCATTGCATAATCTTCCAGACTTTTACAAGAAAATAAAAACCGCTCTTGCAACAGATGGAGTTTCATACATAGAAGTTTTATGCCCGTGCATTCCTGGATGGAAAATTGCAGGAGACATGGCTTATGATTTAACTCTTCTTTCATTCAAGACAAACATTTGGCCTTTGTATGAGATAATTGATGGAAAATTAATCCTAACAAAAAATTCAGATTATATGCCTATTTCTGAATTTTTTAAATATCAAGGAAGATTCAGCCATTTGCTAAAACCAGAAAATAGAAAATATCTTGAAGAATTACAAGAGCATGTTGATATTGAATATATGAAATTAGAAAAACAATCAGAAAATTAATATTTATTTTTTTCTTAAGCTTTTTATTAAGGATTCTTCAATTTCTTTTTCTAAACAACTATCAAAACCAAAAGTTCTGGTATTTACATGACTATTCTTATCACCCATAATTTTTTCTATTTTTATTAAATATCCTTTGATTTCTGCGCCGTTATTATATTCTTCAATAAATTCATGCAAACTAATCATTCCATGATGATAAGCGCCTTTTGCAAGAGAAATAGCTTCTTTTATTTTTGGTAATTCCTTGTCTTTTAATGAATAATTTTTCTTTTCCATTAAAAAGATATATCTTTTTCCCCATTTAAAAACAAATTCGTAATAGAAAGTATATTTTTGAAACAGATAATCTTATAAATCTACATTATCTTTAATTATATATATTTTTTCTCAAGATTTTTGTTATTTTTCTTTGCGTTTTAAAACAAACGTTTAAATAAATTAAACTCTTGTTAATCTGTGGGAGAATACGAATCATTAAAAAAACTTGAAACAATGAGAAAAGTAATTCCTAACGTAGAACTTCTTACTCATGATACTATATCAGAACATAACGAAAAAATTTTTAATGGAAAAAAGAAAACTTTTTGTAAATATTCTACATTCAAAATAGATAAAGGTATAATCACATGTTTGGATTATTGCTGGCCTAGATAATATCACTTAACGTACTTCTTTAGAATTTCAGCTGCTTGCTGTGCTGAGACTTTTCCTTTAAATTTTCCCATTACTAATCCCATATAAGCATTTATACTCAAACCAGGTTTTTCCTTTAGAATTTGCTGTATTTCTTTCTCTACATTTTCCTCGCTGATTTTTTCTTTTTTTATTGCTTCTTCAACTGTCTTTCCCTTGACAATATCAATCATTATTTCTTTTACTTCAGATTCTTTGATAACTTTTTCCATTAGTTTTAACAAAATTGTTTCTAAAACATCTAGAGAAAGTTTCTGAGCTATTTTTGTTTCACTTATTTTTTCCCTGCTTGCAATTTCCTTTTGCCATAAGATTAACATCTTGACTATAAGATTAGGATTGCTATATGCAGAAATTAGTTGTTTGTATTCCTCAAGCTTATTTTCTTCAAGCAAAATTTGTATCATCTCTTTTTCCAACCCTTTTTCTTTCAAATCTTCTCTTATTTCATGTTTTAGTCTAGGAAGAGATTTGTTTATTTCAGTTATAAATTCTTTTGAAATTTTTACTAAAGGAATGTCTGTTTCAGGATACATTCTTTCTTCTCCAGGCATTGGTCTTAAAAATTCTGTGCTGCCATCTTCATTTGCTTTTCTTACTTCTGAAATGCTTTTATTTTCCTTGATAAGTTTTTTCTGTCTTTCAATTTCTGTATTGATTGTTCTCTTGATTAATTCTGGTTCCTGAACACCCTTAATCTCTATTCTTTGCCCCCATTTGCTGTTTATTGTAACTGATAAATTAACATCTTGTCTTATTGTTCCTAAACCTCTTTTAACTTTGCAAGCCCTTAAAATTTCTCCAATATGCAAGGCAACTTCTTTTGCCTGCTCAGGAGATTTTATTTCTGGCTTTGTGGCAATTTCAATTAAAGGAATTCCCAACCTATCAAGCCGATATGTTGTTTGCCCATCTTGCTTTGAAATTATTCTTGCAGCATCTTCTTCTAGACAAATAGACTGAATTCCAACTTTTCCATGTTCTGTTTCAACAAATCCATCTTTTGCTAAAAGCAAGGTTCTCTGAAAGCCAGAAGTATTACTTCCATCTACAACTGTTTTTCTCATTACTTGAATAACTGGAAAAGGTTTTGCATTTAATAATAAAGAAACTTGTAAAGCTATTCTCAATGCTTCTTGATTTATTTCTAAAGGAGGCTCCTCGTCAAACTCTACTAAACATGTTGAATTAGAATAGCCTTCATAAATAAATTCTTTTTCTTTTGCCTGCTCGTGCCGAGCAGCTATATCAACTTCTCCACTCTCACCAGCAACAGCTCTTATTTTTCTTCTTATTATTACATCTGGCGAGTCTTGTTTAAGCAAAGATGGACATCTGCAGAAAAGCTTTGCAGTATCAAGTTGCTGATGAATTTCCAATCCGCTTTTTATTTCTATTTTTTCTTCTTTCATCTCTTTTAATTTTTCTTTCATTTTTAACAGAATTCTTCCTCACTGATCCTTTCATTATATTCTCCAACTAAATTCTGCGAGAATTTTTCTTTGATTAACTCCTTTTTCCAATTATGCCCAAGAAGCCAGCCGAGCTTTGCGAATGATGTCTCTGATGTCAAATCTTTTGCTTCAATTGTTCCGATTTCTTTTAATTTTCTTCCTGTTGAATAAACATTATCATTTGTACTTCCAAAAATACACTGGCTTGCAATAATGATTATCATTCCTTTTTTGATGAATTTTTCCAGAGTTTTAAGAATTTTTTCATTTTCTTCTGTTTCTTTGTCTAATTTGTTGATTGGCAAATGCCCCAACCCAGTTCCTTCAATTATTAAGCCATCATAATCTTTGTAAAGTTCGAATTCCTTGCTTGTTATTCCTGGGCGTGATTTTATTATTGCTATTCTGTTGTTGAAAACTGCATCTAGTTCTAACTTCCTATTCTTGTCTTTCTTTTTGTAATCTTGTCTTAAAAATTCAATATTGTTCTTGCTTACTTTTGCAATTGGCTTGCAGTTTATTGGCTTGAAAGCATCTCTTCTGCTTGTATGCAGTTTCCTGACTTTTGTTCCTTGCAGAATATGGCATCCATTATCATTTGAAGAAGAATGCATGCATATTGCAACTCCTGCAAAGTCTGTTTGGGCTATGAATTTGACTGCGCAATAAATGTTCAAAAAAGCGTCAGAGCTTCCTCTGTCTGAACTTCTCTGCGCACCCACAATAATGATTGGGATTGGCAAGTTTTTGAGCATAAATGACAGAGCAGCAGAAGTGTAATGCATTGTGTCAGTACCATGTGTTATAATAATCCCATCAACCCCCTTTTTTATCTCTTTTTCAATCTCTTTCGCCATTTCTATCCAGTGTCCTGGTCTCATATCTTCTGAAAACATCTGGAATACAAGTTTAGAATCAATATTAGCCATTTCTTTTAGTTCAGGAAATAAGGCTAATAGTTCGCTTGGAGTTACCTGTGCTTTAACTCCTCCTGTTTCATAATCAATCTTACTGGCAACTGTTCCTCCAGTATGTAAAATCATAATCTTGGGATTTTTCTTTTCCTGAGTCACTTCATGAATTTTTTCTTTCTTTTCCTTGAACTTTTCAATCAGCTGAACAGATTTAATTTTATTTTTGTCAATTCCAATATTATATCCAGATTTTTGCTTTAACAAAATAACTTCAGAATCATAACTTTCTATAACTCTTCCTTCATATTCTTCATCGTCCTTGCTTTTAACAAGAATTTTATCACCTGTCTGATATTTTTCCATAAAACACTTTAGATTTAGAGATATTTAATCTTTTTGTTATCAATATTTTACAAAAATAATAAAATTTTAAGCAAACTTATTAGAATTCGTGTATTATATACTTTAACATATACATCAAGAAATATATGTTATCTTTCCAAAACATTTATAAACATCTTGAGAATAAATTTAGTATTAAAAAAAAGAAAAAATTTATTCAATTTTGGCGAATCGAATAAATTTTAAATCGCGATTGGTTGAAATTAATCTTTTTGAACGGATTAATTGATTATTTCTAAAAATTAGATGTAGAACTAGTATTTAAATCTTTCGTAAAAAAAAGATTTAAATGTTTTTCAGGGAAACCTGAAAAACCTGTTCTGCCGTCTATCAAAAATCTTCGGATTTTTGAATATGCTCAGAAACCCGAGGTTTCTGACATATAAAAAATACAAAAAAATAGAAATAATCAATGAAAGGAGGTTTAAAATGGCATTAGATTTTGCAAAAGAAGCGATACAGAACGCATCAACTCATTCTATTAATTTTGATGAGCTAAAAGCCGGAAAGGCAAACATGAAAGTTATCGGAGTAGGTGGTGCAGGATGTAACACAGCAACATGGTTATATAACAAAGGAATTACAGGAGCTAGTGTTTACGGAGTAAACACAGACGCTTTGCATTTATCTGTTACAAAGGCTGATGATAAAGTCCTTATCGGTAAGGAATTAACAAGAGGACTTGGATGTGGTGGTTTTCCTCAAAGAGGAAGAGAAGCTGCAAAAGAGGCAATCTCTGAATTAAAGAGAATCACAGCTGGAAGTGATATGGTATTTATCCTTGCAGGAATGGGCGGAGGAACAGGTACAGGAGCAGCCCCAGTTATTGCACAACTTTCAAAAGAAGCTGGAGCAGTTACTATCGGTGTTGTAACTATGCCTTTCGAATGCGAAAAGGCAAGAATAGACAAAGCTGAATTTGGTTTACAAGAATTAAGAGAAACAACAGACACAGTCATAGTTATTGATAATAACAGACTAGTAGACATAGCTGGTAATTTACCAATAGAACAAGCTTTTGCAGTTGCTAACGAGCTAGTCAGTACAATGATAAAAGGTATTGTAGAAACAATAACTCTTCCATCATTAATCAACCTTGACTATGCAGACGTTTCCGCAATTATGAAAAACGGAGAAGTTGCAGTTATAGGTATTGGTGAATCTGACACTCAAAGCAGAGTAGATGAAGCAGTAAGACAGGCTCTAACTCATCCTTTATTGGATGTAGATTACAAAGGAGCTACTGGTGCTTTAATCCACATAACATGTGGACCAGATATGAAGCTTGAAGAATTCGACAACATTGGTAGATTAGTAACTGAAAACCTTAACCCTGAAGCAAATGTTATTATTGGTGCAAGAATCAATAAAGAGTTTGCAGGAAAAATCAGAGTTATAACAATCATGACTGGTGTTAAGTCGCCTTATGTTTTAGGAAAACCAATTTTTGATTCATCAACATCTGCATCGCACATGCATGAATTAGGAATAGAAATCCTACGATAAAAGGAGATTCAAATTCACACACATCATATATCAAGATAAGAGTTCATGCTCTTTCCCTTAGTCTTTAGAATTCTGGCCTCTCGCAAGAGAGGCCTTCTTTTTTTTAATATAAAAATAATTTAATATTTTTTAAATAAATTTAAATAGTTTAATGCTTATTTATCATGATGGATAAAAAAGAAATTAAAAAAATACTTGGAGTTGGAGATAATCTGACAAAAATTATTTCTGAAAGAGACAAATTAAGAGTTTATAGTGACTCACAATCACTTACAGAAAAAGCAGTTCAATTAAAAAAAGAGGGGAAATTAGAGCTTGCTACAAAAACAGAGAGAGTTGCTAAACTACTTGAAGAAATGGAGAAAGAAAATAAAGAAGGAATAAATTTAGTATATGGCTATTCAGAATTAAAAACAGACGAAGACTTTGACTTTTATTTATCTGGAATTGAAGCATTGTTTAGAACAATGAAAGAATATGGTTTGAGCTTTGAAGATGATGAAAAGAGATTAAGATTGGCAGAACAAACAACTAAAAATCAAAAATATAATAATTAAATAAAAAATAATTAATTTGCTAGAATAGATTCCATTTCTCCAATGGCTTTTTCAATGCTTAGAGTATTCAGTTCACATCCATCTCGCATAGAGGTATATGTTTTGTAAACTTGAGAAATTTTTTCTTTTTGTTCTTTACCAATTAAAGGAAATAATTCCATATACATAAGATTGAAAGAACCAAGATTTAGCTGAATATCTTTTTTACATATTTCCTTATATTTGCTTAATACTTCTTTAGCTTCCATTTTCCCTTACTCTCACTTCTTCATCATTGCTTCGTATCTCATTGCTTCTGGAATCTTGCCAATTCCAGAGTATAATTTTGCAAGCTTTGCAATAATTTTATCTTTTTCAGCTTGAGAAATCCATGCCAGAGCGATTATTCTTTCATAAACTCCAATTGCTGCTGTATTTCTTTCTCTCTTTTCAAGACTTTCTGCAAGTACGAAATATTCTTTTTTCAATTGTTGTTTTAATGCTTCTTTTTCAACAGCGTTTCCACAAGCAAGAGCTTTTTTGAATGCATTTTCTGCATTCCCATACTCTGCTTTCTTAATCCATAGTGATGCTTCATTCATATAAAGCTGCATTTTGTCTTTGTAAGTTGTTGCACATTCTGCTGCTCCATTCATATTTTTAGCAGCTTCAAAATACATTCCTTTTTGAGAATAAAGATCAGTAATTTTTAAATGGCAGAATCTCCTTACATCATTAACTAAGGGCTGTTTAAGACAATTTTCAAGATATTCAATTTTAAGCATATCTCCTCCAATCTGCCTTAATTTTAATTCAATCTCAGGAATCTTTGTTTCAGTTGCTTTTGTTGATGGCATTTTATTTTTTACTCTTTTTTAATACTATTCTATTCAATCTTAGATTTATAAATTTTGTTATTCTACTTTTTCTTCAAAAATCTCTTTAGTTTTTCTAAAACTTCTTTTCTGTGGCTTATTTTGTTCTTTTCTTCTTTTGGCATTTCTGCAAATGTTTTATTATATCCATTTGGAAGAAAAATAGGGTCCCAACCAAAATTATTTTTTCCTCTTGCCTTAACAATTTTTCCTTTAACTTTCCCCTCAAAAAAATAAATTTTTCCTTTTTTGTAATACCCGATAGTATCTTTAGCCTCTGCATTGTATTTTTTGTATTTTTTAGATATTTCATACAATCCTTTATTTCCGATTGTGTGCATAAACCATTTTATTAAAGAACCCGGCAACCCATTTAGGCATTTGAGAGAAAGAGAGGCATCTTCAACAATAAATTCCTCTTTTTTATTCTTTGTTCTTCTTAATGCTTCCTTTAACTTCTCTTCTATAATTTTTCTTGAATCTATTTCCTGAATTTCTGGCAAATCTATATTTAACTGCTTGAGATTTACATCTTTTAAAATAGATTTAGCTTCATCAAACTTGTTTTTATTTCCAGTTATAAAATAGATTGTCATCTTTTCCCTCTTAGTTTTCTTTGATTCATAGAACTTTATTTTTTTAAAAGAAAGTTGTATATTTATCTATCTATTGCCTTCTTCAATGGTTTCATTAATCTTTGACCCCATCTATCAAAATAAGTAATGTCATTTAATTTTAATTTTGGTCTTTTAGCCTCTCCGATAAATTTTGTTCCTTGGGCAACAGGAATAATTGCCTCAATTTCAATATCTTGAGGGACAGCAAGAATATTTTTTATTGTTTCATCATCAAATGCACCAACCCAGCAACTTGCTAAGCCAAGGTCTGTTATTTTAAGAAGCATATTTTCAATAGCTGCTCCTGCCTGTTGCTTTGCATATTTTAACCCTCTTTCACTATAAGCATTGTAAACTCTTTTATTTTCAGAACAAACAGCAATAAGCCAACCAGCTTTTGCAATAAAATCCTGATCAGCAGCTTGTGCAATTCCTTTTATCTGTTGAGAATCAGAAATAACAATAAATCTTACTGTTCCCAAATTACCTGCAGCAGGAGCTAATCTTCCTGCTTCTAAAATTTGAGCAACATATTTCCAATCAACTTTTTGGCCGGCGTATCTTCTTCTGCTCTGTCTTCTTTCAATAACATCTTGAAATTGCATATTTTATTCAGGAAAATAGAATATAAAAATCTTTCTTTCATTGATTAAATTTAAATATCATTTTTACCTTCTTTTTTTATGCTTTACTCCAAACTTGCCGAAATTTATGAGAAACTTGAATCAACCCCTAAAAGACTAGAGAAAACAGCCCTCCTTGCAGAATTCTTTTCTTCATTGAAAGAGCATGAAGGCTATATTGTTGTTATGGCTTCAGGAAGCATTTTTCCTGCTCATGAAGAAAAAGAAATGGGCATTTCTTCTCAATTAGTTATCAAGGCGATATCTAAAGCAACCGGTTTAACTTCTGATGATGTTGAAAAAAAATGGAAGTCTGTAGGAGATTTAGGAAAAGTTGCTGAACAGCTTGTTGAGAAAAAAAAGCAAGCAACTCTTTTTTCACAGAAATTAACCGTTGAAAAAGTTTATGAAAATATGAAAAAAGTTTCAGGATTTTCAGGTTCTGGAGCTGTTGATAAAAAAGTTTCAGCTGTTGCAGAATTATTAACTCATGCTTCTAATATTGAAGCGAGATATATCATCCGAAGTGTTTTAGAAGAATTAAGAATTGGGGTTGGAGATAGCTCTGTCAGAGATGCAATTGTATGGAGCTGTTTTGGAAAAAAGCTTGGAATAAAATACGAAAAAAAAGAAAATGATTTTTCTATGAATAGTCGTGAAGAATATAATGAATATGCTAATGCCACCCAAGAAGCTTATGATATGGCTGCTGATTTTTCTATTGTTTTTGAAGCAGCTAAAGAAGGATTGACTGCTTTAAAAAATGTTAAATTACAACCAGGAAGACCAGTTAAAGTTATGCTTGCTCCGAAAGTTAAAGATATAAAAGAAGGTTTTGAAGTTGTTGGAAAACCCTGCGCTTTAGAGTTTAAGTATGATGGTTTTAGAATGATGATAAACAAGCTAAATTCTGGAGAAGTTAAGATTTTTACAAGAAGATTAGATGAAGTTACAAAGCAATTTCCAGAAGTTGTTGATTATGTAAAAAAATATGTTAAAGGAAAATCCTTTATCTTAGATTCAGAAGCAGTCGGTTATGATTCTAAAAAAATGATATATCGTCCGTTCCAAGAAATTTCCCAGAGAATAAGAAGAAAATATGATATTGAAAAATTGCAAAAAGAACTTCCAGTTGAAGTAAATGTTTTTGACATTTTATTTTTTGAAGGTAAAAATTTAATCAAAATCAAATTTAAAGAAAGAAGAGAATTACTTGAAAAAATTGTTAAAAATGAAAAGTGGAAACTGAAGCTAGCTGAACAAATTATCACAGACAACATAAATAAAGCAGAAGAGTTTTATGCAAAAGCGCTTGATGAAGGAGAAGAAGGAATAATGCTTAAAAATTTGAATGCTCCATATAAACCTGGAGCAAGAGTTGGCTATATGCTCAAATTAAAACCAGAATTAAGAGAGTTTGATTTAGTTATTGTTGGAGCAGAGTATGGAACTGGAAAGAGAAGCGAATGGTATTCTTCATTTATTTTAGGTTGTCAGGATGATAATGGTGATATTTTAGAAGTTGGAAAAGTTGGAACAGGAATAAAAGAGAAAGAGGAAGAGGGATTAAGTTTCATTGAACTTACTAAATTGCTTAAGCCCCTAATTATTTCTGAAACTGGAAGAACAGTTAAAGTAAAGCCAGAGATTGTTGCCATGATAGTTTATCAAGAAATTCAGAAATCTCCATCTTATTCTTCTGGCTTCGCTTTAAGATTCCCCCGGATGAAAAGGCTAAGGCCAGACAGAAGCATAAAAGACATTGCTTTCTTAAGCGAAATTGAAGACGAACACGAGAACCAAGGAAGAGATAAATAAAAAATTATACTTTTGAGATTATTAATAAACAAAACGATTTATAAATAAAATGCTTTATAAAGCTTTATAAACCCTTAAAATATATCTCTTTTCGTAAAATGACTAAGAAAACAAAATTAACTGTTCAGAATATTGTTGCAACAACTTCTCTTGGAACACAAGTTTCTTTATCTAAATTAACAAGAAGTCCTTCTAATACAGAATACAATCCAGAGCAATTCCCAGGATTAGTTTTAAGAATTAAAAAGCCAAAATCCGCTGTTTTAGTCTTCAGTTCTGGTAATCTAGTATGCACCGGGACTAAATCAATAGAACAAGTAAAGCTTGTTATAAAAGAAGTTATCAAACAATTAAAAAAAATCGGAGTTAAAGTAACAAAAGAGCCAAAAATAACTGTTCAAAATATTGTTGCTTCTGGAGAAATGAATCTTAAGCTAAATTTAAATGCTCTCGCAATTGGCTTAGAAAATACAGAATATGAACCAGAGCAATTCCCAGGATTAGTATATAAATTAATTGAGCCTAATGCAACTTTCTTGCTTTTTAGCAATGGAAAGCTTGTCTGCACAGGAACAAAAAATAAACAGCAGTTAGAAGAGTCTATGAAATTATTAATGAAAAATGTTAAGGCTGCTTTAAGAGCAATTAAATAAAGAGGGAAATAAAATAGGGGCGGAAAGAGAGAATTTAGTTATTTTCAGTTAATTGAATTATACTGTTTAAAGAGCAATAAATTATTTAAAGCAGAAAAAAATAAAAGAGGATAGGAAAAGGGAAAGATTGGGGAAAAGATGGTTAAATCAGAAGATTTGTTGTTAATTGCAAAAGAATTCTTTGAATATTACAAGAAAGAAATTGGAAAATTAGCAAAAGATGGCAAAAAGACTATAAATTTCTCTTTTATGGAAATAGCTTCCTTTTCTCCAGAATTATCAGAAAACATTTTAAAAAATCCAGAAGAATTATTAAGACTTCTAGATCAATCAATAGAAGAAGTTGGTTTAATTTCTGGAGGCAGAGTAAGATTTACTGACTTACCGGGTTCTCAAACAGTTAAAATAAGAAGTATAAGAGCAAAACATCTTGCTCAGTTGATTTCAATTGAAGGAATTATAAGACAGGCAAGTGATGTTAGGCCCCAAGTTGTTAATGCAAAGTTCGAATGTCCTTCATGTGGAACAGTAATTTCTGTTCTACAGATAGAAAAAAAATTCCGTGAACCTTCAAGATGTTCTTGCGGAAGAAAAGGAAATTTTAGATTAATAAGTAAAGATATGGTTGACGCACAGAGAATAGTTATTGAAGAATCTCCTGATTCTTTAACTGGGGGAGAACAACCAAGAAGAATGCAAATTTTTCTTCAAGAAGATTTAGTTGAACCAAAGATGGAAGAAAAGACAACTCCAGGAAGTAAAGTAAGAATTATAGGAATTCTAAAAGAAGTCCCGCAGCCGCTTCCAACAGGAATATCCACAAGATTCGAATTAGCAATAGAGGCAAATAATATAATTCCTTTAGAAGAAAATTATGAAGAGCTTGAAATAACAGAAGAAGATGAAAAAGAAATTCAAGAACTTGCGACAGATCCTAATGTTTTTGAAAAATTATATATGAGCATCGCCCCATCTGTTTTTGGCCATGAAATGGTTAAACAAGCAATAGTACTTCAATTATTTGGCGGAGTTAAAAAAACAAAAAGCGATGGCACTTTTTTTAGAGGAGATTCACATATATTATTAGTTGGAGATCCTGGCGTTGCAAAGTCAGTAATGTTAAAATTCGTTTCTTCAATCTCTCCAAAAGGAAGATATGTAGTTGGAAAAAGTGCAACTGGAGCAGGATTGACTGCAACAGTTGTTAGAGATGAATATATGAAAGGATGGAGTCTTGAAGCAGGAGCAATGGTTCTAAGCAATAAGGGGATTGTCTGCATTGACGAAATAGAAAAAATGTCAGAAGAAGATAGAAGTTCCATGCATGAAGCAATGGAACAACAAACAGTTACAATAAGTAAAGCAAATGTTCAAGCAACTTTGAATGCACAAACTTCTGTTCTTGCAGCTGCGAATCCCAAATACGGGAGATTTGACCCAAGTATGCCGGTTCCTTCTCAAATAGAATTACCTCCAACATTAATTAACAGATTTGATGTAATATTTGTTTTGAAAGATATTCCAGAAAGAACAAAAGATGAAGCTATTGCTTCACATGTTTTGCTAGAACACACAGAACAATTTTCTAAAAA
>Ga0247841_10009386_pt1 | contig 13708 bp, 10 predicted proteins | sample LaCruzMarch2015__2_FD_192410 | JGI IMG/M metagenome (GOLD analysis project Ga0247841, IMG submission 192410) | Freshwater microbial communities from meromictic Lake La Cruz, Castile-La Mancha, Spain - LaCruzMarch2015_18m | ecosystem: Environmental > Aquatic > Freshwater > Lake | place: Spain...
CTGCGAAGGCATCTGCCTTCGCCTCTATGGCATTCCCGCCGTCAGCCTCCAGATCGTCGACAAACGCACCTGACGGCTCAGCCTCAAGGTTCAACGCGACGTGCGCAAGCTCATGGCACAACGTGAACCAGAAGTTGTCGAGGCGGTCGTGTCGTAGCGTCAGCGCAACGACAGGGCGCTTCGACGGCGCCCACAATGCCGCGCCATCGAGGTGCGTCTTGGGCAGATGGCGTTCGCAGACGAGATGAATGCCGCTTCGGTTCAGGAACTCCTTTGCCAACACTGGGCCGTCCGCAAGATAACTCAGATGGGCAAGTTCCTGGCAAAAGGCCCTTGTGGTCGTGCCTGCCTTGTAGGCTGGGATGCGCTCTTCGCGCGCCCGAGAGAGGACGCGTGCGCACCACGCCGAGACCGCGTACTCGTCCACCTCGGCATCGGTTCGGACGCTTCTGCGCAGGAAGCAGGGAACGCTCACATTGCCAATGCCGCCAGGAAAGATGAGGGGCGCGATGAGCTCTTCTGCCCTCTCCTTTGCCTCGCTGAGCGTGCCTCTGAACCCCTCGAACCACCCTCTCTTGTACATCTCGGCAATCGGGAATCGCTGCCAATCAATCTCGTCGCAGGACTCGGGCATCGCTGCGCCGGGCTCCCGAAGCAGAACCTCGGCTGGAATGCCGAGCCCTTCGTGAAGCTTGCGGATCATCGAGAGACTCAATGACCTCTTGCCCTTGAGCACTTCCGAGACACGACTCGCGCTTCCAATGTAGGGGACCAGGTCAACCTGCTTGAGTCCCGCCTGGTCCATTCGGAACCGAATCGCCTCAATGGGATCCGGCAAGCCTATCGGGAAGACCTCCTCCTCGTACGTCGAGATGAGCGCCACCCAGAGCTCGAACTCCTCGCCTCCCGGAGTTCCGACCTTGGCATCAAGCAGCTCATCGAGCCGGCCGAGGGCCTTCTCATAGTCAGCTTCTGTCTTGATCACCCTCGGGCGCATCAGATCTCCTCTGCGTCAATCTTGTCGTACTCGGCGTGCGTGCCGATGAACCGCACGTAGACCGTTCTGAACTCGTACTTGACGAGGACGACCAATCGGTACTTGTCTCCACAGATGTTGAATACCACGCGGTCGTTCCCGACAAAGCTCGCGCTTCGGTAGCGCCCCTTGATACTCTGCGGCGTCGTCCACGCTGCGTTTGTGGCCTCGGCGAACCAGGCCCTCAACGAGCTTTCTGCATCTGGATGCCTCGCCCAGAATCGGCATAGCGTCCTCCTCGCTATGACATGCATGGTACTATAGCACTTCCCAACTGTGTATACAAGACTCAGGTTCCCATGTAGGGAACACGCCACGGTGGCTCGCCGGTTGACAGATCGCCCGCGCATCAATGCCTCTCGCAGTCTTCATATCGACATCGCCTCCAGATACGGGCGGAGAACGGTCACAGCGCGGCACGCTTCGGCGGTACGCAGGATCTCGTCTCGCGGAGCCAGCCGTCGGGCGAGCACGTCTTTGAGGGCTTCGAGTGCGATGTCGATCCCGATCTTGTTGCGGTAGCGGAAGCAGTCGACGACCGTGCGTGCGATCGACGTAACTCGAACGGGCACACCGAGCAGTTCGTGCGTCTCAACTCCGTACTGAGCGCTCACTCCGGAGAAACGGACCACGCGGATCGGGAATCCCGGGGGCCCCGGCTTCCTTGCCTTGCGGTCGATCGCGACCCAGATCTCGCGAGGAAGCTGCGTCCCGATGCTGTGGAACTGGAGAGCCGAGAGAAGACAGATGATCCCATCGGGGATCTTCTTCTGGACGGCAACGAGGCCGATGTGCTCCGTAATCTCACCATCAACCAGCCGGTAGAGCCCATGGCTGAGTTGCTCCGCTTCGCCCCGCTCAACCATGCGCCGGACGGTCGAGCGGCTGGTTCCGAGCGCTTCAAGGTCGCGGGTGCGGAAAACCCCGCCTTCCCCAATTTGCTGTTGCAGGTTCTCGAGTTTCTGCATTTCATTCTCTCGGTACGTTGCGTCAGCTTGTGACCCTAAGTGCCGACATTATGTACCGATCTCTTTCGATTCACACCCCACCCATGGGAAGGGTCGGGCTGAACTGGCTCCATGCACCCGGCAAGCAACGTGGCCATGAACGCGACTACGCAACCAAGCGCGAGCAATCTGGCGATGCGGGTTGACATCGGTCGCCCTCTCTTTCATGCACGGCCACGAGATGGCACTAGTCTAGCGCGTATGATGAGTGAAGAGCAATGTGTTCATGGTCCGGTGCTGCCCCAACGGGATGAGCGGGGCCGAGTTCCCGACTGTTGGCGTGCGCGATCCTGCTGTCGTCGAGGAAGACGTCCGAGTTACTCCCCATGTGCCGAAGCATCGCCCCGCACTGCCTCGATGAGCGGACAGCGATGTCGTCCGCCGGACATGCGCCAACGCGCCTGACACCGCCGCGGGATCTCCACGGGTCTTGCAGGATCTAGTGCTGGAATGCAAGACCGAACCCCAGCGCCCTAGAGGAATGCCACGTCGACTCCCCCCGCCCGTGTAATTCCCTCTGCAAGCAAGGCGCCGAGGCCCGTCGTCTTGAGGAACATGCCCTTCAGGTCAGGCAGGATGGGGAACTCCCGGTCGAGGCGGAAGTAGACCGCATTGCCCCGAGGCTCGCGGAGGAGTAGGCCAATCTCAGCGAGGTCGTGCACGACGCGCTGAACGGAGCGCAGCGCGAGGCCTGTCTTCTGGGCGATCTCTCGCAGGTAGAACTCGCTCGCTGCGTCCTGCAGAAAGAGCGACAAGACCTTGACTCGAGCTACCGATCCAAACAGGGTCTCCAGCACGCCAGCCATCGTATGCTTATCGTATACGAGCGTATGCAGTTTGTCTACAGCACCGCCCTCGACACTGGCTGTGCGTCCGCTGCGCGCTTCTTTCGGCGGCCCAGGCGCCGCGAAGGCGTTAGTCGTTGGGTCTCACCAGGATCTTGTGCTGGATTGCAGGCATCTAGCCCCAACGCCAAGACCAGACGCCGCCGTCCGGCAACGCACCAGGCGCCTATGCCGATTTGCCCCCTTCCCATCTTGTTGCGATGTACTTCTCCCGACTCCCGGCATCCAGTTCGACGCTCTGCGGCCCGCTGCGGACGTAGAAGTGGTCGGGGGCAGCCGCCTCGTCGCCCTTCCACTTGAGGAGGATAGGCTCCGGACTGCGCTTGCAGCTCGCGAGGCAGACGGTCTTCCCATCCACGACCTCGATCTTGGCGTCGACGCACGTCCCGGCACGGTCGCCCAGCGCTGCGCCGATCACGTGGCTGAGGTGGAGAAGGAACTCATCCTCGGTCTCGAAGCCGTCCGCCTCGATCCCCACGATGGTCTTGTTATCCGCCACGCCGATGAGAAGATCGCCTCCGTCTGTGTTAAGGAACGCTGCGATCGTCTTCAGAACGGAGTACGTCACTCGCTCTGGGTCCTTCCGGCTCTCCTTCAGGCTCCATCGCAGTGTGGACTTGAACTCGAGAGTCTTGGATTCATGCTGCCTCAGGAGTTCCTCGGCGCTCCGGTGCGTGCGCACGTACTGGTCGAACAGGTACGCCTTGACAGCCTCCCCGAATGTCGGGTTGTCGCTGATGCGCTTGTAGAGCTCGAAGTTCGAGTCGACGATGTCTTGGATCACGTCGTCGACCTTGTGATCGAACGTCAGCCGCACGTTCTCCCGCGTGTTGACGCGCGCGCTTGCATCGAGCGCCTTGTCCTGGTCGAGGCGGTCCATCATCTGCTCGAGCGTCACCCGGTGCTCAGGGCCGAGGTTGAGACCAAAGCGCTCGTTGAGCTCTGCGATGATCGCAGAGAGAGGCTCGAGGTCTTCGACGCCGCCCTCCGCGTAGGATTCGGACCTCATCGGGTGCAGTGTCCCGTTCCGCGTCTCGAGCCTGATCTTGCCGCTGCTTGTCCGCTGGATGCGATACGAGTCGATGTCGATGTTCTGCTGCACCTCTCGCGGCAACTCTGGTACATCCACAGGAATGAGCTTCCGCAGGTAGCGGGCGAAGTGGTAGAGCTTGCCGAGGTCCACATCGAGAAACGGCAGGATCTGGGACAAGAACGCGTACAGCCGCACGTAGTCGACGAGCTGCGCACGGAACTCTCGCCTCTCGTCAAGCCCAACCTCCCGTGTGCGCGCAGCCACCGTGCCAAGGACGGCGTAGAGTCGATCTTGGGTCGCCGTCTTCGAGTAGAAGACCTTCGCGAACGCGGCGACATCCGCTGGGGTGTAGACCCCGAATCCCCTGAGCCGCTCTTCCACCTCGTACAGCAGGTGCGGATCCGTGCCTTCAGAAAGGATCGTGGTCTCGTAGTACGGCTCGAACGACTTCCGGATTGCCTCGGCCTCGTTGGCGAAGTCGAGAACCATCGTCTCTCTCTTCTCCGGCGGCAGAGTGCGGTTCAGCCGCGACAGCGTCTGGACCGCGCTCACGCCGCCGAGCTTCTTGTCGACGTACATCGTGTGGAGGAGCGGCTGATCGAACCCCGTCTGGAACTTGTTCGCAGCGATCAGAAACCTGTACTTGGAGCGAGCGAACTCCTTCGCTGTCTGTTTCTCACTGATCCGCTTCTCGGAGCCCGCCGAGTTCATCCGCGGCTCGGTGTACGACATGCCGCCGTCAACCACCGTGCCCGAGAAGGCGACGAGCGCCTTCCATGGGTAGCCTCGCTCCCCCAGGTACTTGTCGACGGCGAGCTTGTAGCGCACAGCGTGGAGCCGCGACCGAGTCACGAGCATCGCCTTGGCCTTGCCGCCGATCTTGTCCTGCACCTGAGTGGCGAAGTGCTCGACCATGATCTTGACCTTCTCATTGATCGCATGCGGGTGCAGCTCGACAAACTGCCGCATCAAGTAAGAAGCCTTGCCGCGGTCGTACTTCGGGTCATCCTCAATCGTCTTCAGCAGTTTCCAATACGCCTCGTAGGTCGTGTAGTTCTCCAGGACGTCAAGGATGAACCTCTCCTCGATCGCCTGGCGCATGCTGTAGAGGCTGAACGCCTCGAACTTGCCGTCCTCGGGCCGCTTCGTTCCGAAGATCTCGAGCGTCTTCGGTTTGGGTGTCGCCGTGAAGGCGAACATCGACACGTTGGGAAGCCGCCCGCGCACCTGCATCTCGGCGAGGACGATGTCATCCAGCTCCTCTTCCGGGCTCCGAGCTTCCTCTTCCTCGCGTTCCGCTTCTTCCAAGCTGCCCGCGGCGAGGACCGACTTCAGGTCCTTCGTGCTCTCGCCCGATTGCGACGAGTGCGCCTCATCGACGATGACGGCGAAGCGGCTCCCCGGAAGCTGGCTCACCTGCTTCACGATCATCGGGAACTTCTGGAGCGTCGTGACGATGATCGTCTTCCCGCTCTGCAGAGCGTCCTTGAGCTGGCGCGAGGTTTGGTCAATGTTCTCGACCACGCCGAGCGTCTGCTCGAACTGCAGGACCGTCCGTTGGAGCTGCCGGTCGAGGATCCGACGATCGGTGATGACGATGATCGAGTCGAAGACGCGGCGGTTCTTCTCGTCGTGCAATGTCGAGAGCTGATGAGCGAGCCAGGCAATCGTGAAGCTCTTGCCGCTCCCGGCCGAGTGCTGGATCAAGTAGTGCTGGCCCGCGCCGCGAGACCGCGCGTCGAAGACGAGACGGCGCACCGCGTCGAGTTGGTGGTAGCGCGGAAAGAGGAGGTAGCGCTTCCCCGTCTTCCGGCCGTCCTCGTCGAACTCCTCCACCTCGTGGATGAACTGCCGAACGAGGTCGAGGATGCTGTCGCGCGACCAGATCGTCTCCCAGAGGTAGCTCGTCGCGTAACCACTCTGAGTCGGCGAGACCGGGGGATTGCCCGCCCCGCGATCCCAGCCCCGATTGAACGGCAGGAACCTCGTGCCGAGTCCTTGCAGACGTGTCGTCACGTAGACGAGGTTCGGGTCGACGGCGAAGTGAGCAAGGCAGCGCCCATAGCCGAGAAGCGGCTCGCGCGGGTCGCGATCCTCCATGTACTGCTTGATCGCGTCCTCCACATCCTGACCGTTCAGCGGGTTCTTGAGCTCCGCGGTGAAGATCGGCAGCCCGTTCAGGAACAGAACAAGATCCAGCGTCTTCTCATTGCGCTCGCTGTACGGGACCTGCCGCGCAACAGCGAACTGGTTCGCGCGGTAGAGCTCGCGAAGCTCCAGGTTCAGCTCGCTCGCCGGCCGGAAGTAGGCAAGCCTGAACTTGCAGCCAGCGTCCTTCACGCCGTTCCGCAAGACGTCAAGCGTACCCCGCCGGCCGACCTCTTCCGACAGCCGGCTGAGGAAGCGCGCTTTGACCTCCGCCCCGTAGTGATCTCTGAGGCGTGTCCACTCCTTCGGCTGGGTCGCGACGAGGAAGTCGATCGTCTCTTCCGGGATCAAGCACAGCGCGCGGTCGTAGTCCTCCGCCTTGCACTTGTGGAAGCCGCCCGGAATGAACTCGCCGAATCCGGTCGCGGGCTCTGCGGAACGCGTCGCCTTCGCACCGTCCATGCTCCCGGTGACGAGCACGTTCTCGATCGCGTCTTCGAAGGCGCGCTCCCTGATCTCGGGCATGGGTTACCGATCCTCCTTCTCGCGCCACGGGCCGCCGGGCGGCCAGACGCGGTCGAACGGAAGTCCGGCAGCGACCCTCTCAGCAACGGGGCGCAGGAAGGCCGTGATCGCCTCGCCGACCGACGCGAAGGGCGGCGGAACTCGTTCCAGACCTCCCCGCAGGACGTAGGCACGCCACAGGTTCAGCGGCGCCGCGGAAACATAGAAGGCCGACTGGAAGGCGACGCAGGATGCTGGGTCCACGGCTGTCCTCCTCCGTTCGAATGTTGCCTTGATCGCTTCAGAGAGAGTCACCCCGCCGAACGGAAACTCCTGCTGCAGGATCCAGACGTCATAGAAGTCCTTCATCCGGCTATTCGTCGTCGCAAGGACCGTCATCGCCTGGAGCTTCTCGGCAATGACCGTCTCCTTCGGATACGCCCGTAGGTGCGGCGCCGGAAGGTCTAGCAGGACTGGAAGCTGGATCTCTTCGGTTTCCGGGGTGATCGCGTCGCCAAAACCGATGTCGACTTGAACCTGCACCCTAGACCTACCAAGCAACGCGGTCAGATGGACGCGAACACCCTCGTACTCCTCTTCCTCTCGAATCTGCGCAGCTTGAACGCTCTCCGGATCGAATCGCAGTCCGTCATCAGCATCTGGCTCCGCGTCGCACAGATCGCGGAAGATGGCGGCCATTGAGTCGACGTCGCTCGGCCCGAACCCCAGGAAGTCCGCGTCTTTCGTACTGCGGAACGGTTTCTCCGCCCACACCGAGAAGAGCGTCGCACCCTTCAGAACGAACCGATCGCGGTACGGAGACTGAGCGAGCCTATAAAGCAGGCGCTCTCGCGCATACCGGTTGAAGAGAGCCTGGAAGTCCTCGCCCCGGCTTCGCACCAGGTTGAGGAGTCGCGCATGGACGGATGCGGCCACATCCCGCGGCGTCATGCTGACATCCCTTCGAGATACGGCCGGATGACGGACTTGGCGCGGCAGACCTCCGCCGTGCGGAGGATCTCGTCTCGCGAAGCCAGCCGTCGGGCGAGCACGTCTTTGAGGGCTTCGAGCGGAACGTCGATCCCGACCTTGTTGCGGTAGCGGAAGCAGTCGACGACTGTGCGAGCGATGGACGTAATACGTACGGGAACGCCGAGCAGTTCGTGTATGTCAACGCCGTACTGGGCGTTCGCGCCCGAGAAGCGAACTACGTGGATGGGGAAACCAGGCTCAGTTGGCCGCCGCGCCTTTCGATCGATCGCAACCCAGACTTCCCGCGGGAGTTGGGTCCCGATTCCGTGGAACTGAAGGGCCGAGAGAAGGCAGATGATGCCGCCGGGGATCTTCTTTTGGACGGCGACAAGGCCGATGTGCTCGGTGATCTCGCCCCCAACGAGCCGGTAGAGCCCGTGGCTGAGCTGCTCCGCTTCGCCCCGCTCAACCATGCGCTGGACGGTCGAGCGGCTGATGCCGAGCGCCTCAAGCTCGTTGGTGCGGAAGACTCCGCCTTCCCCGATGTGTCGTTGCAGTTCTTCGAGTTTCTGCATCTCTTTCTCTCGGTACGTTTTGTCGGCTTATAATTCTAAGTGCCGACATTATGTACCGATCTCTTTCGATTCGCAAGTTCACTCATGCGTACACCTGTGCTACAAACGCAAGTACACTAAAGGTCGCGCACATCGATCTTCCCTGTCACCGCAGCGGAGACGAGGGCCGTGCGGTACTCCTTCAGGCGCTCAATAGCCTCTCGCACCTTCACTGTCAGTGCGTCGATCCTCGCCGTCTCGCGATCGAGGAAGTCAGTGATGGTCTGCTGCTCGGTGAGCGGCGGAAGCGCCAGCGCGAGTGTGCCTTGATCGCCTTCGCTCAGCGACGGTACAGCTCCGGGGTTGGCGACTTCACCGAAGTCGAGAATCGATGTCCAGTAGAACGCCCACTCCGACGATTGGTGAGCAGCGCTCGGGACGTACGCGGTCATGTTGTTGTCTATGCAGCAAGGCAGCGTCGTAATGCGCCGTCGGTTCAGCAATAGGGCAGCCCCGATCTTGGCATAGACAACCGCACCGATAGGAATCACACGGGCACGCAGCTCAGCGGCAGTTCGATAGGACACAGTATGCGCGGCAAGAGACATGTATCGCGCATCTTCCGACTCAGCGAGGTCTCCCACCTTGTAGAACCCCAGTGCCTCCCCTTCGACGCCTTGGTACTCATGTGGAAACCCAGCTCCCGCCATGAGCGTGCCTCGATCCTTCAGGCGGCGCATTTCCCAATGCGCCGGGATCTGGCCGAGCCATTCGATGCCGGAGTCCTTCATGGGGACATCGGGATCGAGGCCTTTGGTGACGGCGTGGGTGATCAGCGCCGTACGCTTCTCCTGCAGCAGCCCGATCAGCCGCGCCTTCTTCTCCACCAGCGCATCGATCTTCGCCGTCTCGCGATCGAGGAAGTCGGCGATATCCTGCTGCTCTTCGTTCGACGGGAGCGCCACTGGCTCGGAGAAGTACTGCTTCTCATCGAGGTTCTGGATCCCGGTGTTCTGCTTGATCGACCGGATGTTCACTCGCGCGGAGTAGAGGGAAGCGTGCAGGTAGGCGAGAAACCGTACGTCATGCCCGCTCTCCGGAACCAGGCGCGCGACGAAGTTCGAGCAGACTGCTAGCCCCGCGAACTGAAACCTGACCACGGCTCCAACCAGCTGCTTCTCCCCTCCCCCCGACTTCTCAAGGAGTAGGTCATTTCGCTCCAGAATGCGCCCTCTCCGCTGCGATGGGGACACGTTCCGGATCGTGAAGTTTCCTTCCGGTCCGGAGACAAGCAGCCGTTGACGGTCGAAGTCCGCAACACGAATGCAGGCGATGTCGTCCCCGTCTCCACGGGGCTCGTCGCCCCAGACCCCGTTCCGTGACGCCGCAATCGTGCAGCCGAGCCTTCTGATCTCCCAGCGAGACGGCACCATGCCGAGCCAATCGATGCCCGAGACCTTGAGGCCACCAGTGTGAGCAGCTCTCATCCCCTTCATCGGCAAGTCGTCTCCACCGCGGGCCGGTTCAGTACTCGGTCAAGATGGCAGAGAGCCCTCCGCAGATTCTGGACCACATAGGCTTCACGCCTCTCGTAGTGCTCATCGAAGACCTTGAGCAGAACCGGGAAGAGGTAAGCCACGTCCACTTCCGCTAGCCCTAGAGCGCAGACCGCGCGAAGGAATCGCGACACCTCGATGCTCGAGACATCGAGTTTCACGGTGCGCGATGCGATTCTCCTGAGCCACTCTCGTTTGAACTCTGAGTGCGCGTTCTTGCCCTTGGGACGCTGGCATGACAGATCATCCGTGCTGCGCAAACGTTGGACGAGCGTCTTCTTAGCCGGCGACCTTGACCTCGTATTCTCCACCAGCTCAACCAACCTGGGCAGCGTCAGCTGCGCCAGACGGGCAAAGTAGTAGACCGGCAAGTAGCCACTCGGCTCAAGGCAGATCTGCCTGACATACTGCTCAGGGGCGGGTACTCTGGCCTGCCGAAGGAAAGCGCGAATGATGTCGGCAGAAGAGAGAACTACCGGCATCGCTACTTCCCGGACCGGCTGAATGAAGCCGGATGGAATGATCTTCCCTTCAATCCGTAGCTCGGGCTGCGATGTCACCCCTTGTTGACCGGCCGCAATCCGGCGAAGCTGCGGAACCAGGCTTTCGTCAATCAGAACGGTGCCGCCAACAGCGCTCGCTCTACCTGACTGCAGGTCCAGTACAGCCACATCCTCGACTCCGACCCTGGCCATCTCCGAGAGGTGCTTGAGCCACAGCGCCTCTTCTCTTCCCCTCTTCTCGTCAAGCAGGCGGCGCAGCTCCGGGTACTTGATCCTCTCGCTCCTTCCGCGATAGCGGTAGTAGACCTCCGCCTCCCTGACGCAGGAACCGGCATTGCGGATGCTCATGACGGGCTTGTCGCGGGACTCCCACACGTAGATGAGTCCGTAGCTCTTGCCGCCGAACTCGTACACATACCTATCCCATTCGATCTCGGGAGACATGACGGTGTTGAGGAACTCCGCCACCTCCGCATGGTCGATGTTGGCGAATCTCTCACTTGAGAGGCCGAGTAGGGTGTGCGGTCTGTTCGCAACCCCAAAGACGATGTACCCACCCTTGTTGTTAGCGAAACTAGCAATCGCCTTGGCGTACTCGGCGTTGTTACTCCAGTTGAATGCCTGCTTGAACTCCAGTGAGGTGCTCTCGCGCGAGAGCAGCCGATCCTGATGCGCTGGATCGAGCCTGAAGACCCTGCCAAGCGCGTCGCTGTCAAACGGATCAGCGCCTGCACGAGCGCGCAGTTCAGCCATCCCGCGACCTCACCCCGCCACCTCCCGCAGCATCTCCATGATCTCGCCTTCGATCTTCTTGATGTCGGCCTCGATCTCCCCCAACGGCCGTGGCGGCTGGTACTTATAGAACCACCGGTTGAAGTTGATCTCGTAGCCGACGATGCCGATTGAGCCATCTCTCTCGTCGCGCTTGCCTCGGTCGATCCACGCATCAGGTACGTGTGGCTTGACCTCGCGTTCGAAGAAGCTGTCGATCGACTCCGCGAGCGGGACGGTCTCCGTGTCGCGAAGGTCCGGGTCGGGCTCAGGCTTGCTGTCTTTGTCGCGGCAGATCTCGGCCGACTCGTCGCGTTCGGAAAGCGCGGACAGAATCGCCTTCTTCACCGTAGCGTCGAGCTTGGCGCCGTGCTCGTCGGCCGCCTTCTTCAGGACCTTCTCGAAGCACGGGCGGCTCTCGAACAGGGTGTCGGGAAGCCCTGCCAGCATGCCGAGGATCCGCGCCTGCTCCTGCTGACCGAGTGCTTCTTCCCGCGCTTTGACCTGCGAGTCCTTCTTCTTGCTCTCGGCCAGCTTCTGGAACGCGCGCTCGGCTTTCACTCGCTCGATTCGCTCCGGCGATGCCTGGAAGTTGAGCTGGAGCGGTCGGTCGACGGTGATCTGGCGATACCCGAAATGAGTCGTCGGGTAGATCTTCGAGTGCTCGCTCTCCGCGAAGGCTTCGAGCAGCGACAGGATCTCGGCTGCCTTCTCGGCGGGTATCTGGCGGCGCTTGTCGCCGAGGCTCTTCCGCATCGGGACCCAGAACGAGGTGGCGTCGATGAGCTGGACCTTGCCCCGTCGCTCGGGCGCTCTGCGATTGGAGAGCACCCAGACGTAGGTGGCGATGCCGGTGTTGTAGAACATCTGCTCGGGCAGAGCGACGAGGGCTTCGAGCCAGTCGCTTTCCATGACCCAGCGGCGGATCTCCGATTCGCCCGAGCCCGCGCCTCCGGTGAAGAGAGGAGAGCCGTTCATGATGATCGCCACACGCGATCCGCCCTCGGAGGCAGGCTTCATGTGAGACAGGAGATGCTGGAGGAAGAGGAGCTGGCCGTCGGAGATGCGAGGCAGCCCTGCCCCGAAACGGCCGGCGCTGCTGCGTTCGTGCTCGGTAGTGACGGCCTCCTCATCCATCTTCCAGTCCTTGCCGTACGGCGGATTCGTGATCATGTAGTCGAACCGCTGCGCCTCGTGGCGGTCATTCGACAACGTGCTGCCGTAGGCGATGTTCTCCGCGTCCCGTCCGTCGGCCGATTTCATGTAGAGGTCCGACTTGCAGATCGCAAAGGTCTCGGGGTTCACTTCCTGCCCGAACAGGTGAATGCCCGCGTGCGGGTTGATCGGCTCCTTCACGACCTGGCCGTCTTCGGTCTTGATGCCGACCACGATGTGTTCCTTTGCGATCGTCAGCATGCCGCCGCTCCCACAGCACGGGTCGTAGACGGTGCGAATGGCGCTCGTCCCCGCGATGCGACCTTCGTCCCCGGCAAGCAAGAGATCGACCATCAGGTGCACGACGTCGCGCGGGGTGAAGTGCTCGCCCGGGTTCTCGTTCAGGGCTTCGTTGAACTTGCGGATCAGCTCTTCGAAGATCGTCCCCATCGTCGCGTTGTCGATGCGATCGGGGTGCAGATCGACGTTCTTGAACCGCTCGAGCACCTTGAACAAGAGGCCGGCCTCATCGAGCTTGCTGACGGTGTTGTCGAAATCGAACTTCTCGACCACCTCGCGCATATTGGGGCTGAATCCGCTGATGTAGTTGCGGAGGTTGGCTGCAGCAGTCGGCGCGTCTGACAGCAGCTTGTCGAAGTTGTAGTGCGACGTGTTGTAGAACGCGAATCCCGAGGCTCTCCGCAGTTGCCCGTCACGGTTCTCAAGCTTGCCCTTGAACTCGGCATCGACACGCAGCACGTCCAGCTTCGTCTCCGCCAGTACGCAATCGAGACGTCGCAGCACCGTGAGCGGAAGGATCACGTCCTGGTACTTGCCGCGCTTGAACACATCGCGGACCAGATCCGCCACACCCCAGATGAAGCTGACGATCTCGCCGTGATTCATGGTCTCATTCTAGCAGAACAGAAGAGCCTTCTCGCCGCCTCCCGCTGGATCTACGCGATTCTAGCGTAGGCGTAGGTCGAATCCAAATGGGCGGAAACTGCGAAAAGAGCCGCGCGTAGCCTGTGGGAACTGCGTCCGCAATCCATGGCCCGGAATCGTCGATTTGGCTACAGCCTACGTGCTGTCGATCTCGGATTCCTCATCCGACGGCGTGAACCAGATCGGGTGGCGGGCGGGAGCGGACGGCGCCATGAGTTGGCGCAGCGCCTCAACGATGGCTACTCGGTAGCCCGGCTTGCCGAGTAGCCAGGACTCCGGGGCCGCGATGTGTCGCTTGCTCGCCTGCTCTCGAGCGACGGGGTCTGCTGCCTCGGTTCGGCGGATCTTGAGCGCCTCCAACACGGTGGCCATAGCCTCAGCAAGAGGGTCGTCGGTCGGGAAGTGGATTGCCCCCTAAGAGCAGCTGCAATTGCAGATCCAGAGTGGCCATCGCGGCAACGGATCCCAGCATTATCGTCACTTGACTCGTTTCTCGGAGTCCTGGCGGTCGTTTGCCCTCTGCGCGTACGACGGGGCCATGGAACCCGCTCGGCGCAGGCGTGGACCGGTTCTTGACGTCTCAAAACGCGTTCTGTACAATCCGCGTCGTTCGGGCGAGCCGCCAGCGTAGCTCAATCGGAAGAGCAACTGACTTGTAATCAGTAGGTTGCCAGTTCGA
>Ga0247841_10009387_pt1 | contig 13707 bp, 15 predicted proteins | sample LaCruzMarch2015__2_FD_192410 | JGI IMG/M metagenome (GOLD analysis project Ga0247841, IMG submission 192410) | Freshwater microbial communities from meromictic Lake La Cruz, Castile-La Mancha, Spain - LaCruzMarch2015_18m | ecosystem: Environmental > Aquatic > Freshwater > Lake | place: Spain...
GACTTTGTTCCGGCTGAAACGTCAGGACGTATTCCGCCACGTCCTTTGCGCCCCGGCTGTCGGCCACTTCAAGGAAGAAATCCACCGTGGCCGGTTCGGCCGGAATGCCGCTGAGTTTGCCGGACTGGCTGTCGAACGAGAGCGACTCCGGCAGTTCGCCCCCCACGACGCTCCACAGGTAAGGAGGGAAGCCGCTTGTGGCCAGGAATTGGACATCATAGAGTTCGCCAACCCGGCCTGGTGAAAGCGATCCGGTTGTGATATAAACCAAATTTGTGCCGCCGCCGATCGTGGGTATCCATTTCCCTTGCCGACTTATGACGCCGAACTTTTCCTGTATGAGTTTTTCCTTGAGCGCGGCGACCTCTTCGGGGGTGGCTTCTTCGTCGGTTAGGTCTTCGGCTTCCGCGTTTTCGTTCAGGTTGGTGGCCGCGCCGAAAAGTTCCGGAGAAGAGTTTGTGCTTCCGGGTTTGTCTATATGACTGCTATCCGCAAGCCTTTCGTTGCCGCTTATGGCGGCGGAAGATGTCTCGGAGCCATGAGGAAAGACGCGCCCGCTGCGGTTGTGGTTATGTCCCTTGGCGGCAAGGGCCCCCGCCTCACTGTTGGACTTTGCTGCAAAAAAGCAGACAAGTCCAATGGAACAGGCGATGACCACAAATATTCCCAGATAAACCCTTGCGATCCGTTTTATAAATATGCCGAACTGCATTTTTTAGCTCGCAGTCTTATGAATCCGCTGTCTTACAAAATAAATACCGATACTTATCTTTCGTACAGGGCAACAAAAAAGCCTCCAGACTCCCGCCAATAGAGTCTGAAGGCTTTGAATACAACACGATCCCTCATTCTCCTTTCAAGCGAAGGAGCCGCAACGAGCATGAAGAGAAACGTCTCCTGACTTCCGGCTTCAATCCTACTCCTTCGCCTTCTCCGGCAGTTGCCGGATGGCTTTTGAAGTTTCGTAGCCGGTCACAGTGGCGCGACCGTATCCGATTCTCACGGATTTCCGTTTGCTTTCCTGGAAATATACTACCGATATATTATGATGTTCGGACCTCCTTTTTCGTCTGCCTCGATACGTAGCAACAAAAAAGCCTCCAGACTCCCACCAAAAGAGTCTGAAGGCTTTAAATACAATACGATCCCTCATTCTCCCTTCAAGCGAAGGAGCCACAACGAGCATGAAAAGAAACGTCTCCTGACTTCCGGCTTCAATCCTACTCCTTCACCTTCTCCGGCAGTTGCCGGATGGCTTTTGAAGTTTCGTAGCCGGTCACAGTGGCGCGACCGTATCCGATTCTCACGGATTTCCGTACTCTCTTCACGAATAATTTTTATTTCCAAAGAACTAAGCGGACTTATAACACAACCATGCAAGCTGTCAATAAGATTTTGAAAAGAATTTTAAAAGCGCTGTCTATATTGCCGAGTCATGCTTGTTGCCGATATTAAAAAAACACCTTGGCCAGCTTCAGGATGCCCTGGCTCCAGGGGACGCGGTGGGTGATGCCCGATGATGTATCGGTCAGGCAGTCGGCATTTGCAAGATACCAGCGGTAGTTTCTGATCAAGGCATCGCGATTGGAATACTTTGGAATAAAGCCAAGCCTTTGCTCCGCTTTTGCGATGGAGACAAAGGATTCTTTCCCAACGGTCTCGTAAATCCATTTATACAGTGGCGATAAGCGCATCAACTCCAACAAGCGCAGGGCCAGAATGACCGGGCGCTCAGGCAGAGATATGATCCGCTTGCCGTGGCCAGCCTCGTCAAGCACGGCTTGGAAGTCGGAGCGTGGTGTTCCGAAGTCCTTTGCGCCAATGTTAAACGTGTCGTTGACAACATCCTCCGGCAACGTGGCGCAAAGCCAGATCGCTTCGCACAGGTCTTCCACGTCCAGATATTGATACGGGTTGTTTCCCGGCCCAAGGATGGGAAAATTGTGTCCGTCCCTGGCCCATTCATAGAACATTGCAAAGACCCCCAAGCGTTCCGGCCCGATGAACGATTTCGGGCGCAGGATCGGCAGGCACATCCCGTCATTGCGGCATTCCTCGCAGATCGTTTCGGCCAGTATTTTCGCCTCGCCGTAGGGTCCGACCCCTTTGAGCTCATCGCTTTCAACAAGCGGATGATGATCGGGAATGCCGTAAACTGCGGTAGAGGAGATATGGATGACGCGCTCGACTTTTCGGCGCGCGGCCTCTTCAAGCACTGTTTGCGTGCCCTCGATATCAGTGGAATAAATGTCCGCTGGCTTATAAAGCGGGAGTGCGGCCGCCGCGTGAACGACGATATCCACGTCCTCCATAGCTATCCGAACATCTTCGTGTTTGCGGATATCGCCACGGAATGCGCGTACCCGGCCACAGACATCGGCATAATCGAACGAAGCGATATCGAGAACGGCTACGCGTTGTTGCTTGGCCAGCAAAAAACGGACGAGATTAATGCCGAGAAATCCGGCCCCGCCGGTGATCAGGAAAGATTTATGCATATTTTGTCCGCCTCCGCTCGTTTCGCCTCGCGTTTTTATGTATGATGCCAACGTTCTGGATTGCTGCCGATAAAGACCGCTCCGCCAGTGACAATGCAACGTTCCTTCATGCCTTCTTCATCTTTTCCGCCGCAAGGATGCGTGCGATCACATTCGTCGTGGATTTGCCTTGAGTCATAGGGGCTAGCACCACGCGGCCACCATTACGTTCGACAGCTGCGCGTCCGCTGATGCAATGTGCCCAGTCCTTGCCCTTTACCAGCACGTCATGCCGGAGCTTTTCCACAAGCGCCGCGGGCTTATCCTCGTTAAAGATTACAACGTAGTCTACAGGCTTCAACGCTGCCAGTAGCAGTGCGCGTTCATGCTCTTTGTTAATAGGGCGCTTGGGGCCTTTGCTCCGTTTGACGGAGGCATCCGAATGCAGTCCTACTACCAGTGCGTCGCCCTGTTCGCGCGCAAACGCGAGATAATTGACATGGCCCATATGTAGAATGTCAAAACAGCCGTTGGTGAAAACCAGCGTCCGACCGGTTCGCTTCAGGCGTTGGCGTACAACCAACATCTGGTTAAGCGTTAGAATCCCTGTTTTTGCGTTCCCCGTGGATTTCAACGAATGTCACTCCTTGCATCGTCAATTATATCGCAAAGACCGTTTTCGTGTCCAGAAGGCCTGTTTTTTCCCGGCGAAAATTCCGTGTCTGTGCTCAATGCGGGTGCTGGTGCCACAGGCTGTGCGGCCGTTCCAGGCCGTGGGCCAGCATCAGGGCTTCGTCGTTCAGGAGATCCACAGTCGGCCCTTCGGCCACGACTTTGCCGTCGTCAAGCACGATCACACGGGAGCATAATTCGACGACAAGCTCAAGATCGTGGGTGGCGATGATCTTGGTGTGCTGAAATGACTTGAGCAGTTCGATCAGGCGCCGCCGCCCGCGTGGATCGAGATGCGAGGAAGGCTCGTCCATGACCAGGATGTCGGGTGCCATGGCCAATACCGTGGCGATGGCCACGGCGCGTTTCTCGCCCGCCGAGAGCTTGTAAGGCGGGCGGTCTCTCAGATGCGCCATGCCCACCCGTTCCAGCGCCGAGGCGACGCGCTGTTCCACCTCAGCCGCTGGCAGACCGGCGTTCAACGGGCCGAAGGCAACATCCTCGAATACGGTCGGCATGAAGAGCTGATCATCCGGGTCTTGGAAGACCATGCCGACAGCGCGGCGCACGGCGGCCGCAGTTGCGCGGACCAGCGGTGTCTCGCCGATGCGGATTTCGCCGCGTGTGGGTGTCAGGTAGCCGTTGAGATGCAGGAGCAGGGTGGATTTGCCGGCCCCGTTGGCCCCGATCAGGGCGACCGATTCGCCATGCGTGATCCGGAAGGAAACACCTTTCAGCGCATCCGTGCCGTCGGGGTAGGCGAAGTGCAAGTCGCGAACTTCAACGAGGTGGTGGCTCATGAACCGCCTCCGGCCAGCATCCGCCCCAGGGCGTCGGCCAGATTCCACATACGAGCCAAGACAAAGAAAGCCGTCCAGCCTCCTGTAAAAGCCCAGTCAGTCCACCGAAACGAATCCCGGTGCAGACCCCGGATTTCGCCGTCTCCGCCGCTGGCGGATCCGCCTACGGAGGAAAACCCGCGGGCTACCATGGCGCGATAGACGCGATCCGCGCGATTCATGGAGCGCAGGAGCAGGTGTCCCACGAGCGAGCCATATACGCGCAAGCGCAAGGACTGTGGCCCGGAGGAACGCAGTTCCAGGCTTCGCATCATCCGAGCGCCTTCATCGGCGACCACGAACAGGTAGCGGTAGAGAAACAGCAGTTGGACGACAAACACCCGCGGTACGCACATTCGTTCCAAGCCCGCGCCAAGCCGGTGAATGCCGGTGCAGGCTATCAGCGCCAGGGCCGCGCTGACCGTCAAGACGAAGCGAAGCATGATCGAGGCGAACGAAAGCCAGCCGCCGGAAATGTCCCATCCCCCGATGCGGGCAACCGTTTGGTGGTCCAGTAATGGATTGAACATGCCAATTACCAGTGCAAAGGGCGCGGCCAGCAGGATTTTCCGTAAAATATAACCGGGTGGGATGCGGCCCTGCGCAATAAGCACAAATGGATAAATGAAAAACGGCATCAGCGCGGATACATCGTAACGCGGGAACGACATGACCACGACGATGAAACCAAGGGTTGTAATGACCTTGGCCCGTGCATCAAGGCGATGCACGGGCGTGTCCAGGCGCCCCAGTTCATCCATGCGGCCAATTTCAATCCATTGTCCTAAATTCATGTGCAGGAATTTTAATCTTGGTGGGAGGGGCGCTACGCGCCGCGACCGGTAGAACCAATCCATCGCCGTGCATAGCACGCCTCCCACATGAAACAGTTGCTACCCTTGACGGCCTGACTTGACCCGGCTGTTTATACTCCCCCGCGCCGGGCTTTCAAGGCGAAACCGATGAGGCCGGCCAAGCCCAGGGTGATCAGGCCGCCCACGATTCCCGACAGGGATGTCCCGGCGCTGATGGCGGGCCATTGCGCCGGCTCGGCCGCAACGGTCTCCGCAGGAGCGACTGCGGGTTCCGTGGATTTAAAACCATAGTCCGGCAGGAAGGCGGTTTTCCCCTGTAACTGGCCCAACCCCTTGTGCAAGTTGTCTTCCGCGCCGGAGATCTCCTCTTTGCCGGAGACCTTGGCGATGGACCATTCCAATCCGTCGGGATGTGTCGAGGCAAACCAGCTTGCGGCCCCGCCGACAACTACGGTGGCAATCAATAGTCCGATCAGAACCGGCCACATGCCGTTCCGAGATTCCTCATCCGCTTGTGCCGGGAACAGGGCTTCCGGCCGGGCGTGGGCGACAAACGCAACCACCGCGGCGGTGGCCAGGCCTTCCACGATGCCGATGGCCAGATGAATGGGCTGCATTAATAGAACAAAGGCGCCGAACGGCAACTCCGAGATGCCGGAGGCCTTGGTCTCCAGCACGACGCCGAACGCGCCCAGTTGCAGGCCCACGACGGCGGCGATAATTGCGGCAATCCAGGCGCGGATTGTGCCGTGTTCATTTCGGGCAATGACGCGATAAATGAACGGATAGGCGATAAACGCGGGGAAAAACCCAAGGTTAAAGATGTTACAGCCCAGCGCCAGCAAGCCGCCGTCGGCAAAGAAAAAGGCCTGTACTACCAGAACCGACGAGATCACCAGAAAGGCGGCGTAAGGTCCCAACAGGATCGTCAGAATCAGTCCGCCTCCCAGGTGTCCGCTCGAGCCCGTGCCGGGGATCGAAAAATTGATCATCATTGCCGCAAAAATGAACGCGCCCAGCACGCCCATCATCGGGACCAGTTTGTCGTTCATGGTCTGTTTGACTTTGCGCGCGCAGTACGCGATCAGTCCGGCGGTTATAATCCACATTGTCCCGCCAACGGCGGGGTTAATCAAAGCATCGGCCATGTGCATGTTACATCTCCTGTGTTTGTTTGGTTTATACTACTTGCTTTCTGCCTTCGCAAATCCGAATGTCCAGGTCAAGCCGGCTGTTGCCGTGAGGTCCGGCGCATCGCCGGCAATGCGCGAGCCCGCCGCGATGTCGGCGACCAGGCTGTCGAGAATACTGTAGCGCAAACCGGTGTTGAACATGACGATGGTATTTATCCCGTGACGCAACTCATCTTCCGCGTATACTTCACCAACCCATTGCAGTGGATCAATGATTTTGTAATCAAGCGCCAGACCGTAGTGAAGAATGTTGCCCACGTCCTCGTCAGCCGGTTCACCAATCCAGGAATAACCGACGTTGATATGCCCGCCTATCTTCTCGCAAAAGGATTTTGAGGCGATCCAGGTGAGATCGTAATCCGTCTTGCCGCTGCCCAGTCCTTTGTCCTTGTCGGACGTGGGAAACTTGACTGCCGGGACGATAGCCTGGCGGGGTAGCCAGGTCGTTTCGCCCCAGAATTGCCATTTCACGTTGACAACCAAATCGCCGATGCCATTCTCGGAAGAGGTGCATTCCTTGCCGCTTTCTTCGTCAATTTCGGTCCGTTCCTCGAATTGACCGCCGAAACCGGCGCCGAGTTCCACGGTGGGGATGATGCCGCATCCCACGCCGAAGGGGATATCCCAGTGTTTGCATCCGGACTCCTTCTCATACCAGCCACCGCCTTCTATTTTAAAATCCTTGAACTCCAGCGGATCGGCGTCGTCAATGATCAACGGACGGGCGGCAAATGCGCCGCTTGCCGTCAGGACCACGGCAGCAACCAAAGCACCAACTGTTTTTCGCTCGCTCACGTTGCGCACTCCTTTCGTGTTGTTGCGTCGGCAAATCCTGGTTTGGGCATTACGGCGTCCGGCCGACATTAACAGCGCCATAATACGATTAACAAATATGTATTACCGATAGGCTAAAAAAATACGGCAACACAATCGCGCATGATGAACTCCTTTCCTGTTGTTGGGGCGGCAACCGTTGCTTGGGTATTATGGCATCCAGCCGCTAAACTATTACTCCATCCGCCCTGGATGGGGTCATAATACGATATATTATTTAGTATTACTTGTAGACTAAAAAAATACAGCCAACAGAATCGCGCATTATTTCGATGCTTGCCCGGCGGCAGTGATGGTCAGGCCGCCATGCTTGACGCCCCGCAGGGCGATAAGGCGATCAGCCAGGGTCTTGACCCGCGCGGCGGGCCCGCGGACCATGATGACCTCCAGGCAGTTATCGTGATCCAGATGGACGTGGGTTGTGCTGAGGATCAGGTCGTGGTCTTCATGTTGTAGATCCGTCAAATGATCCTGCAATTTATGTTGTTGATGGGCATAGGCCAGGGAGATCACGCCGACCACATTGCCTTGCGCGCTGCGCCATTGTTCGTCCACCAGGTTTTTACGGATCAGGTCGCGCACGGCTTCCGACCGGTTCTGGTAACCATGTCGGGCGATGAACTTGTCGAAGTCCCCCAGCAGGTCCGGTTCCAAGGCGGTTGAAAAACGGGTAATCATTGTAACACTATTACTCCTTTCGTATTAATCTACGACATGGACACCACCATGTCAAATAAATAAACAAAAAAATTACGGGGCCGGTTCCGGCGGGTTTTTCGGCGCAAACTGGTTGCAGGTGTCGGTGGCTTCCACCGTCCGGTTGGATCGGCCGCAGCGCTGGAGGAAGGGGTTGACCACGTAATGGGTGCAATGCCGGCAAAGCCGGCCGACTGTTTCGAGCACCTCCCGCTCGTCAAACACCCTGGGCGGCGGCGGCACATCCTGGCGTCCGAAGCCCGGCACGGTTTTTTTTACTTTGAACGGAACCGCTGCTTCGTTGGGAAACACGTGGCCGCAGGCGGCACAGGACAGTTTGTCTCCCGTGTGCTTGAACCCCTCGTACATTTTCTCGCGCTTAAGCAACGCGTCCTGGCCGCACGCCGGGCAAAGAATTTCAATTGGCCGCCCAGGCGTTTTGTGATCTGCTTTTTCCATAGGCCATCAGTCTGGGGAAAATACGCTGTCGTTGTCAAGAATGGAGATGTGCCATAAATCCGCGCGCGTCATAGTGCATAGAAGTTGGAAATTAGAATTCGACAGGATCAACGGTCGGATGTTAGCCTCCATCCACACCGGAAGGGGCTTTGCCATGGAACGCTGGATTCACGGTCTTTTGAACGTGGTGGATAACCTGCTGAAACATCCGGGCACCCCGTTGGAGAAATGGGCCCTGATTATTCCCGGATGTTTGTTTTTCCTGTGGGTTTATGCGCGGACAGGTAGTGCGTGCGGCATTTCCAAACCCGGCGGTTTCCGGGGCATTTTTACGGCGTTGCTGGGGCTTGCGTTAGTTCTGGTAGCCATGACGGCCGTGAGCCTGTATTTTCCCAAGGCCGGTCTCTGGCTCTGGGTTGGTGTGCCGGTATTCGTCTCGCTGATGGGTGTGATGCCGCTGGCATGCCTGATTCAGCGGGCTGGATTTATAGCAGCGTTCATGACCTGGCTAATCAGCGTCGCCGCCCTGGTGGCCATCATTCTCCTGATCAGTGCCGGGTTTCAAGCCTTCAGTTCCGGCCGTGAACAAGCGGAAAAATCCAGGGTGCATAAGCAGGAGATTGAGCAATTCATCGGTGAGCGGAGATAAGGTGCTGCATGGAATAGCGCATTACCGTTATTAGCTTGCGATGCTCGGGTGCCATGGTATGTTTGCTTTCTGTTTGAATTGCGGGCTAATATAAAAGAGAGGCTGCTCATATGATAAAGAATGCCGTTCAAGGCCAACCGATCACGTTTTCAACTGATCAGAAGGCGTGCGTGGTGCCGGATCATCCGATCATTCCGTTCATTGAAGGCGACGGTACGGGGCCGGACATTTGGCGCGCCGCCGTGCGCGTGTTGGATGGCGCCGTCGCCAAAGCCTACGGCGGGCGGCGGCAGATCTGCTGGCAGGAATTGCTGGCGGGCGAAAAAGCGTTCAAGCAGACCGGCAATTGGCTGCCGGATGAAACGGTCGCCGTCTTCAAGCAATATCTGGTCGGCATCAAGGGCCCGCTTACCACCCCGATTGGCGGCGGGTATCGTAGTTTGAACGTCGCCTTGCGCCAGCTACTCGACCTTTACGTTTGCCTGCGACCGGTGCGCTGGTTCGAGGGCGTGCCGAGCCCGGTTAAGGCGCCCGGCAAGGTGGATATGGTGGTTTTCCGCGAAAATACGGAAGACGTCTATGCCGGTTTGGAAGTTCAGGCCGGCAGTCCGCAAGCCAAAAAGCTTATAGCCTTCCTGAAAACAGAATTCGGCTGGAACATTCGTCCGGATTCGGGTGTCGGCATCAAGCCCATCAGCGAGACCTGCAGCAAACGCCTGGTCCGTGCCGCCATCGAGTATGCGATCCAACACAAGCGCCGGAGCGTGACGCTCGTGCACAAGGGCAATATCCAGAAATTTACGGAAGGCGCCTTCCTGGCCTGGGGCTACGAAGTGGCCAAAGAATATGGCGGCCGGATCGCGGTCAAGGACGCGATTGCCGACATTTTCTTTCAACAGGCCCTGACCCGGCCGGAGGAATTCGACGTTATCGCCACGCTGAATTTGAACGGCGATTACATGTCCGATGCCCTGGCGGCGCAAGTCGGCGGCATCGGCATTGCCCCGGGCGGCAACATCAACTTCCAGACCGGGCACGCCATTTTTGAGGCCACGCACGGCACGGCGCCCAAGTATGCCGGGCAGGACAAGGTTAACCCCGGCTCCGTAATACTCTCCGGCGAGATGATGTTCCGTTACCTGGGCTGGGCGGAAGCGGCTGATCTGGTTATCCGCGGCCTGAGCGCGGCCATCCGGCAACGGAAGGTGACTTACGATTTCCACCGGCTGATGGAAAAGGCGACGCTGCTAAAATGCTCGGAATTTGCCGACGCCATCATCGCCCAGATGTAGCTCCTTACAAGGTTTGCCACGGAACCGACTCCCGCTCACAGGCTCAGTGCAGCCGGGCGGGCCGGAAATTCGACAATTTCAGTGGATGCATTCAGAATGCCACGATAAAAAAAGTCCGGGGCATGATCGCCTGTGCCCTATTTCCGGACTTCTTCCAACAGCGCCAGCACGTTTGTGATCGGCACATCCTTTTGGATGGCGTGGGCGGGTGACAGGATATAACCTCCCTGCTTTTGAAACAGGGTCATCATATGGGCGGCTTCGCGGCGCACATCCTTGGGGGTGCCGTGGGGCAGGGTCCGCTGGGTGGAAATGCCGCCGTAAAACGCCAGACGCTTGCGAAATATGTTGCTGACCCGGTCCACATTCATGACCTCGGGCTGGAATGGGTTGAACACCTGGACGCCGGCGGCGGCGATGTCTTCCAGGAGAAGGGACACGTCTCCGCACGAATGGAAGAAAACTGCCAAGCCGGCCTTGCGCGCCGCCGAAAAAATAGTTTTCAGGCGAGGCGCAAAAAATTCCCGGAACATGGCCGGGGAGAACAGGGGCCCAGACTGCTGGGCATAATCGTCGTAGAAAAAAATCCCGTCCGCGCCCCGGCGAGCCACCCCGCGTACAATCTCGATGCTGAAAGCCGTCAGTTTCTCCAGAAGCGCGTGCACGAAGTCGGGATTCAAGGCTAAGTCCTCGAGGAGCGGAGCCATGCCGCGCAGGAACCAGGCGCGCTGGAAGAGTGGTGAACTGAAACAGGCCAGCACATAGCGGTCGCCGGCCGTGGCGGCGATTTGCTCATACCCGTTCCAGCGCCTTGGATCCGCCGGGTCCGGCATGCGAAGCCGCGCGGCATCCGGTTCGCTGACAACCTGGTTCTGCGGCACGCCAATGTCATCGCCCGCGCTTTTGTCCCAGATGACGCCGAACTCGTCCTCGAAGCACTGGTTGCCCCGTGGGGTCATGAGCCCGGCGGCCACGCGATTGATTTCCGCGCCTGCGTTAGAGCCGACGTTGATTTGGAGAAAATAGTTGCCGAGGGCCTCGTCCACATCCGCTGTGCCCAGGTACTGTGCCATTTTCTCGCGCATGGTGCGCGTGAAGTCCAGGTTATAGGGAACAGGTTCAACCGGCTTAAAGGCCAGCACGTTTAAAATGGCTTCTTTACGAGTCATGATGGGATCTTCGGCTGGAAAGTTGCATTCGAAAAACAATGTGGCCGCGACTTGTGTCGCGGCCACATGCTCACGTTACTGCGTGAATTAAGGTTAAGTTACCAGTTCGCGTTGACGATCGGGAGCACTTTCCAGATGCTCTCTTTGCCCCAGGCGATATTGATAACGCCGATCTGCAGGCCGGCCAGCGTGACCGTGTAGTTGATCACACCAAGCTGGAGACCCTTGACGTCATTGGCCACATTGATGCCGATCCACTGTGCGCCGTCCAACTTGTCGGCCCAGTTAATCAGTGCCGTCTGCCAGCAGGCGTCTGCCAGGCCCACGTTCACTAAGCTGAACTGAGCATCAACCGCGCCGCTGGCGACGTTGATGGCGCCTACCTGGCCGCCAGCCACCGTGCCGCCGGACAAGTTGAGCAGGCCGACTTCTATGCCCGAGGCGTTCCCGCCCACCAGGTTCAGAATGCCGTAATCATAGCCGGACAGGTTCCCGCTGGTCAAGTTGATCAGTCCTGCTTCCACGCCGGAAACGTTCCCGCCGATCAGGTTGATGAACGACATCGTTCCGCCGGACACATTGCCGGCCACGAAGTTAATGCCGCCCAATTGCTCGCCGGTCGAGTTGCCGCCGACCAGGTTAATGACACCCAGTTGCAGACCTTTCTGGTCCTTGTTAACTTGGTTCACAAGGCCCAGGTCAACGCCGGTCATGTTTTCATTGGCTCCGTAGATCAGATTGATCCGCAGGCCGTTGCAAGACGAACTGTCGCTGAGAATTGCGACCGGGCTGACGAGCGCGAGCTGGAACGGATAGGCCGGGGACTGGGGGGCTTGTGCAACCGCGCCACTGGCCAGTCCGATCACACACACGAGACACAATAATATCGAATAACGTTTCATTTCTTATCTCCTCATTACAATTCATGATCGAGACGAAACAACCGTTCGCTTAACAGGCATTCATCACTGTCGTAGCGCCTGCATCACCTCCTTCCAGGACTTAAACAGACGTTGTGTATCTATCGTAATAATCCGGAGACACAGAACACCAAATTTATATATTGTTAGTTTTACAGACACTGGTTTCTTTGTCAATAATAAAATAATGGTTTTTAAAAATAGTTTATGATGTGAAGTCGGCCGTGGTTCCATGATTCTATGCTTGTCAACCGATGCGATCCCGTGAAATAATTATCGGATTCAAATGGATTGCAAGGTGAGTTGAATTTTCGATCGTGATTGCGCAATATGGCCATTCGCATCACAGCCGGGGAGTGGCGGGGACGACTGCTTCGGGTGCCGCACGGGGATGTTCGCCCCGCGCAGGACCGGGTGCGGTTGGCGGTGTTTTCGTCTCTGGCCGACCGGGTGCCCGGCGCCCGGGTGCTGGATCTGTTTGCCGGCACGGGGGCTTACGGGCTGGAAGCCTTGAGCCGCGGCGCGGCCGCGGCCACCTGGGTGGAAAACGACCGCCGGGTCCTGGCGGTGCTTCGCGAGAATGTCACAACCCTTTGCGGTCCCGATCGGGGTGCGGCCGTCGTGCCGGAGGATGCCCTCAGGTTCCTGGTGCGGGGCGGGGGCGATGCGCCCTATGACCTTGTTTTTGCCGATCCGCCCTACGACCGGGACGGCGGCTGGCTGAAAAAAATCTTGTCAGCGCTGACCGGGCGGTCTATCTTAAAAAGCGACGGATTACTGGTCATGGAACAGTCCGTGCATGTTCCAGCGGTGACCCGGGAAGGCTGGCAACAGCTTAAACGCCGGGTTTATGGTGAAACGCAAATTGACTATATGGCGCCGTTTCAGCCGGAGGTCAGAGATCAGAAGTCAGAGGTCAGCGCCATTCGGAATTAGGTCTGCTCTCTGAATGATGGTGAACGAAGGACAACGCAATGAAAAAGATGGCAGTTTATCCGGGTACGTTTGATCCGTTGACCCTGGGGCATGTTGATGTGGTGCACCGCGCCGCGCGACTGTTTGATCGGTTAATCCTGGCGGTGGCGGTGGGTGTGCGGAAAGACACCTTGTTTTCGATCAAGGAGCGCATGTTGATGGCCCGCAGTCTCGCGAAAACAATGCCGAACGTGGAGGCGGTCCAGTTCAACGGGCTGCTGGTGGATTATGTCCGGCATATCGGTGCGCGTGTGATTATCCGCGGTTTGCGGGCGTTTTCCGACTTCGAGTATGAGTTTCAGATGGCCTTGACCAATCGTAAAATGGCGCCGGACGTGGAGGTCCTGTTCATGATGCCGCGCGAAAGCTACAGTTACATCAGTTCCAGCGTGGTCCGTGAGATTGCGTCCCTGGGCGGGGATACCAGCAAGTTTGTACCGAGCTTCGTTCAAGCAGCTCTGAAACGGAAATTCGGGCGTTAAGTTCGTGCACAGGAATTTCCCGCCAGAGGCGAATTCGCCTCCGGCGGCCACTACATGAAATAGTTGCCTAAGCTAATTTAATGTATAGGAATTTCAAAAACGCGGCAGCAGAGTGCCGCGGCTTATAGTAAGTCCGGAGTTATTAATCAGGCGGGGAGGAGAGCCCTGCGGCGCTCCCCGCACCCGCCTGTTAATAACTCCGCCAAACGGTGTTGTATGTATCCTCCACAAACTG
>Ga0247841_10009391_pt1 | contig 13704 bp, 11 predicted proteins | sample LaCruzMarch2015__2_FD_192410 | JGI IMG/M metagenome (GOLD analysis project Ga0247841, IMG submission 192410) | Freshwater microbial communities from meromictic Lake La Cruz, Castile-La Mancha, Spain - LaCruzMarch2015_18m | ecosystem: Environmental > Aquatic > Freshwater > Lake | place: Spain...
CTGGATACTTAAGTCTCCCATAATTGCCTCATCATCATGATGCTGCCGCGCTAATTTTAAAGCGTATTCATAAGTCTGTCGCGCTTCCGACCATTTTTTCTGTTCATCATATAAAGAGGCGAGTTTAAAAAAAGCGGAAAGATTTTTTTGATCCAGACTTATTATTTCTAATAACTTTTCTTCTGCTTCCTCAAAATTTTCCTTTTTTAAAAGATCGGTATGAGAAACAAATAGATTTTTAATCATCTTCTGTTTTTCAGTAAAAGAAAACTTAGCGGAACTCTTATAATTTAATCTAATTTTCTTTAATCTTTCTTGCGATATCTTTAAAAAAGCGGAAAAACGTTTACTAATAAAAAGCCACATGCGCGCGACGCCTCCACCGAGACGAGCTAAATCGCGTTCTACTTTCTGCTTAATTATCTGATCTTTAAATTTAGCTTCTTTTTCGCCTGGTAAATTATTTATATCTAAAATCGCCAAAGCGGGAAATTTTTTTAAAATAACCGCTAAGATAATTATTAGGCAAAGTACTATTAAAATTATAGATAAAAGTGTTAACATATATATTTATTAATCAGCTTATTTTATCATCTTAGGAAATTCAGAAATTTTTATGCTCGCGCCACCAACTAGTAACCCATCTATATAATCTTGGTTCAAAAAAAATTGAGCATTACGAGAATCGGCGCTCCCACCATAAATAACACGTACTTGTTTTTTTAAAATTTTATAAGCTTGCTCGCGAATAAATTTTTGAATTTCCTTAGCTTCTTCAGGCATAATTGGCTTAGCGTTTTTATTTGTACTAATCGCCCAAACTGGTTCATAGGCGACTACTAAATCATTGTTGCTATTAATCTTAACGCCCTTCAAAGCATGCGACAATTCCATTTTTAGATAATCTTTAGTTCTACCGGCATTTCTTTCGCTTAATTTCTCACCGACACAAAGAACGGGGATTAATCTATTTTCTAAAGCCACTTTAATTTTATTATTTATAATCGCCGAATTTTCGTGAAGGTGCTCGCGTCTTTCACTATGGCCAATAATGACATATTTTACGCCTAGAGTTTTTAAATTTACGGGCGATACTTCACCCGTATAAGCACCCTTGAAAAACGCGGCGCTATCTTGAGCGCCTAAGCTAAGCTTAGAAGATTTTAAAACTGGGCCAACAAAAGGCAGGGCGCAATAATCCGGACAAATAACGACTTCACTTTTCAGCGGTTTTATTTTTTTACTAAACTGTCTGGCTAATTCTAAACTCTCTTTAATAGTAAGCTGCATCTTCCAATTAGCCATGATTAATTTTTTCATATAATTTATTTTTTTACACTCTTTGCCCAAGCAATAGTACGCTTAATACCTTCTTCTAAATTTACTTGCGGCTCCCAATTTAAAACGTCTTTTGCGCGAGCGAAACTCAAACAACTGCGTCGCTGTTCACCGGCCTTGCCTGGCATTTTTTTTATTTTAATCGGGGCATCAAGCGCTTTTTCAATATCGCGACGCAAATCGAGCAAAGTAGTTTCGGTGCCATGAGCAATGTTTATTTCGCTCGGGCAATCAATATTTAAAGCTAAAAATAAACCATTAACAACGTCATCAACATAAACAAAGTCTCTTGTTTGCAGTCCGTCGCCATATTGAAAACTTTCTAAACCCTTAACTGCGTTATCAATAAATATAGCAATTACTCCGGCTTCTCCGCCTTTGAACTGACGCGGACCGTAAACATTAGAAAAACGAAGCACTGTATAATTCAAACCGTAAACTTGGTAATAATAATTTAAATATTTTTCTAAAGTTAATTTATGAATACCGTAGGGAGAAACTGGGTATGTCGGCGATGCTTCGCTCGTCGGAATTTCTTCGGCCTCGCCATAAATCGCGCCCCCGGTTGAAGCCATAATTATTTTCTTTACTTTACTGAGATGACAATTTTGAACAATATTTAAGCCACCGAGTACATTTATTTTATTATCATATTCTGGTTTTTCAACTGATATGCGAACATCAATTTGCGCCGCAAGATGATAAACAAAATCAAATTTTTCTTTTTTAAAAATTTTGGCGACTTTGGGCGAGCAGATATCGATTTCATAAAATCGGGCTTTCGAATTAACGTAATCTTTTCTGCCCGAAGATAAATCGTCGATAACGACAACTTCGTGATTTTCGCTAATTAATTTATCAACTAGGGTTGAGCCAATAAAACCAGCCCCACCCGTAACTAATATTTTAGACATATAGGGATATAATAACATTATTTTTAAATAAAAAAAACCAGGAATTTATGATTCCTGGAGTCTGGTCGCGAATGCGGCGAATTTGGTGCAGTTTCTGCAGTATAATTATCTTTTTTGGTTTTCTCGACCGGTATCAGGATGACGCCGGTACAAATAAGAACGATAACTATACTATACACTATTTTTAAATTTTTGTCAAGAGCATAGCTTTCCTCAAATTTAAGTGGACTGCCTGGGCTTCTGGCAGACAGAGACCCGAATTTCGTGATTTCTTATTCCTGGCTGTTCGGCGCGAATTTTTAAGCCTTCAAAGTCAAAATGCCCAACTCTTACAAAAGAGTTACTATAGGCACGGACAGACGTCCAATGATCCCAACTTGCTGCTATTCTTTCTCCGCTAAGTTTGAAGATTGAAAAAATCGCCTCAACAAACATATGCGGATCTGTTCTCTCGTAAGTGGGACTGGCGAGCTTTATTCGTTTTTCTTGCTCTTCATGATTTAAGTTCTTGAGTTGCCCCTTAAAATCTATTAGGTAATACCCAGGTGCTGGAGTTTGTATAATCCATTGTCTTTCCGTCTCGCGAAGATACCAATCACTACTTTCATGGGAAAAACAGGGCTGACAAGCTTGATCCATGCCAAGTATATCTCTCATCCTCACAATTGCAGACCCGCCATAAAAAACTAATCGCCAATCATGATCCCTCTTGTTTTGCCAGGCGGCATTATCTAGCACTACCTCAATGTAGTTAATTGGAAACTCAGGAAACCTCGTCCCCCAAATTTTGTTGTAATTAACAACCGTAAAAATTTTATCTCTACCCAAAATTTTTTTTGCTTTTGTTAAACTTATTCGGGCGAGATTATTACGGTTACTAAGACCATCGGGGTTGTCCAAGTATTTTTGAAAATTTCCCGAACTAATCTTATTAAGCTCGACCTTCTCCCAAAAGTCGCGCCACTGGCGAGCCGTAATCCCTGACCCGCCGCTTACAGCTAATTTATCCATAGCCATCAAATTTTGAATGTTAAGTTACTATACGGCGCACTTCCCGCGCAGTTAGGATAAAGCTCATTAGAGCTTCGAATAAATTTACATTATTGCCATAATTTAGTCAATCCAAAAAAATAAAAAAACCCTTAAAATAGGCCTTTTAGAGTATAATTCTCCCCTTGCCTTCTCGCTCTTTTTTTGCTAAAATAATAGCAGATAATTAATTAATTCAGACTGCTAATTAGGCAGTAAAAATAAGCCAAAAAACCCCTATATATCGGGAATTTTTTGTTTTTAAATCTGTATATAATATGTCCAAAGACCCAAAAAAACCTAACGCCTACGGCGCTGATCAAATCACAGTTCTCGAGGGGTTAGACCCAGTTAGAAAAAGACCAGGCATGTACATCGGCTCAACCTCAGCCGCTGGTCTTCATCATCTAATCTGGGAAGTGGTTGATAATTCAATCGATGAAGCCATGGCGGGCTACGCTAACGAAATTTCCGTTTCCCTGCTCTCTGATGGCATGGTTTCGGTTAAAGATAATGGTCGCGGTATTCCAGTTGGAAAACACAAAGTAACCGGTGTTTCTGCTCTGGAAACAGTTTTAACGAAGTTGCATGCCGGTGGTAAATTCGGTGATGGTGGCTATAAAGTATCTGGTGGTCTGCACGGCGTCGGTGTTTCAGTCGTTAATGCCTTAAGCGAAAATTTGAAAGCAGAAGTTCATGTTGATGGTAAAATCTGGGAACAAGAATATAAAATAGGTAAACCGCAAAAAGCGGCCAAACCGGTTGGTACTTGTAAAGATACGGGAACAACGATTACTTTTAAACCCGATAAAACTATTTTTACAGAATTAGAATTCAGTTGGGGGAAAATTTTAGATCGCCTAAGACAACAAGCTTATCTTACTAAAGGAATTACTATTAGTGTTTTCGACAAACGCTCTGGTCATCGCACTAAAAAATATAAATTTCATTTTGAGGGTGGTATCAAATCGTATATCAAATCAATGCACCGCAACAAAACGGTTAAAAATGACACGGTTTTTTATGTTGATAAAGATACTAACGACTGCAAAATTGAATTAGCCCTACAATATAATGATGAATATAATGAAAATGTTTTGGCTTTCGCCAATAATATTCATAACCCTGAAGGCGGGACACATATCGCTGGCTTCCGTTCCGCTCTCACAAGAACTTTAAATAACTATGCTCGTTCCAAAAATTTACTAAAGGAAAAAGATGAAAATTTAACGGGCGATGATGTCCGTGAAGGCTTAACTGCAATTGTCAGCGTAAAGCTTCCTGACCCCCAATTTGAAGGCCAAACAAAGGGCAAACTTGGTAATGCAGAAATGAAAGGTTATGTCGAAACTATTTTTGGCGAAACTTTTAATACTTTCCTTGAAGAGCACCCGAAAGAGGCCGAAGCGATTATTGGTAAATGCGTTCTATCGGCGCAAGCTCGTATGGCTGCTCGTTCCGCCCGCGCTACTATTTTGCGCAAAGGCGCTTTAGAAGGTATGACGCTCCCTGGCAAACTAGCCGATTGCTCAAGCCGCCATCCGGAAGAATGTGAATTATATATTGTCGAGGGTGACTCTGCCGGCGGCAGCGCTAAGCAAGGTCGCAACCGTAAATTTCAGGCAATTCTTCCTTTACGCGGTAAAATTTTAAATGTTGAGAGAGCTCGTCTTGATAAAATGCTCGCCAATAACGAAATTAAAAATTTAGTAATTGCGCTCGGCACAAATATTGATGATCAATTTGATATTGATAAATTAAGATATCACCGCGTTATTATCATGACTGATGCCGACGTTGACGGCGCGCATATTAGAACCTTATTACTTACTTTATTTTTCCGTCATTTTACGCCCCTTGTTTCTGGCGGCTATATGTATATTGCGCAACCGCCACTTTATCAATTAAAGAAGGGTGCGGCCGTGCGTTATGCCTATAGCGATGAAGAGAAAGAAAAAATCATTCTCGAACTTGGCGGTGGCGTTGAAGAAGCTGTCGAAATCGGCGAAGAAAATGATGAAGGCGAAAATATTGAAGTAGTCGAAGAAGAGGAAGAGACAAGCAAAAAAGGAAAAAAGGGCGCGGAAGAAGATAAAAAGAAACCAAGCAAAATTACGATACAGCGCTACAAAGGTTTGGGCGAAATGAATCCGAGTCAACTTTGGGAAACAACCATGGACCCCGCCAGTCGCATCGTTAAACAAGTTACGATTGAAGACGCTGCCAAAGCGGACCAAATATTTGACATGTTAATGGGTGACAACGTCGCTCCGCGCAAAAACTTTATTCAAACCCATGCGAAAAAAGTAGAAAATTTAGATATTTAAAAAATATGTATATTTATCTTTTAACGCCGATAGTCGCCTTCACTCTAGCGCAAGGAACGAAAGTATTTTTACGCTCCTTCCACCACAAAATTACCTGGCACGATTTATTTGCCTATTCCGATATGCCGAGCGGACATACGGCGGTAGTAATATCACTCGTCACAATCCTTGGCTTAAAGCTTGGGGTAAGCTCACCTATTTTTGCCACAGCTTTCGTCTACGCCACGATTGTTATAACTGACGCTATTGGTTTGCGAAATTATCTCGGCCAACACGGTAAAACCCTGAATGTTCTCGTTAAAGATTTAAAAGAGGATGAATTTCTTGATCGCTACTACCCCAAGCAACTAGAAAGAATTGGTCATACCCCAATCCAAGTAATTGTTGGTGCTCTAGTTGGCATCGCTACTAGTTTGCTGAGCTTCTGGATATTTTAAAAAAAATATAGCTTATATTGAAAAAGCTTTTCTTTTTAGAAAAGCTTTTTTTGTTTTTTGCGGAGGCTAGATTAGGGCTCCAGAAAGTCGTGATTGCGAATCATCCGGATACACATTAAAATATGTATCATCAAGGATTTTTTTCGGAATACGCGTGCCGAAAACGTTGCGACCAAACTTTTGTTCAAGCTCTCTTTCTTTTTTGGCTAACTCATAATCAATTGGCACTGACGTTTGTTGGGCGATAACAACGCCGACTGTTTTTAAAAAATCTTTGTCCTTTTTTTTCATGACGACCTCCTATTTTTTTATTTATGGGTTATATATGTACAATTTTTTAACTCTAAAATATAAACCAAATTTTACTTTTTGTCAATAAGAGATTCTCCAGTCATTTCCACTGGTTTATCTATATTCATAATATCTAAAATCGTGGGTGCAAGATCGCCTAAATTACCTGCCGGGGCAAGCAAACTCAAATCATTATTTAAGGGTTCACTTAAACCAATCGTTTTACCTTTATAATCTTCACCAACTATAACAACCGGCACGGGATTGTCGGTAATATTTTTATCAACTAATTCGGTCGTCATACTCTTCATGCTTTCCGCATTGCCACAAGACGAACTAATAATTAATACTCCCTTCTTGTCTAATACTGTTTCAACAATTTTTCGCAAATTCTTATCAATTGTTTTCAAGACTTTTTTAACTGCCTCAAAATCACCACTTGTCGCGACTAAATCAAGCGTTGGAATAGACACTGTTAAAAAATTATATTTTTCTAAGTTTATTGCTTTTACTACTTCACGACTAATTCGATTGAGCGCCAGTACGGGTTTAATACTATGATCCCCCGCTTCTGATGATACTATACTCCACTCTTCTTTCGATAAGCGATTTTCTCCGTGACCGTTAAAAAAATAAGTCAAAGCAGCCAAGCGTTCAGTCTCGGTTATTTTAATTTGTTTTAAATTATGGTGAGCTAATATTTTTGTTAGCGTTATAGCGGGAATAAAATTTTCATCACTCAGATCACACCCCGCCCCTAAACTTAAATAGCGAGCATTAATAGTTTTGTGAGACGTCGCCAGCAAAGCAACCGGATAATCTTTGATTAAGTCATCTAGATAAGGAGTTTTGGCGCTCGTCATGGCATTAGCCTCACTAAGCGGAGCCACGCCCCAACCATCAAGTAACAAAAGGACAACTGGCCCAGCCAAAAGAGGAATATCTAAACTATTTTGCGAAGTAGAATTTATCATTTTATTTTATCAGATCAGCAATTTCTAGCAATCGATTATATTTGGCTAATCTTTCACCCCGCGACAGTGAACCGGCCTTTAAATAATCAGCTCCACTCGCAACCGCTAAATCAACAATAAAATCATCATTAGTTTCGCCACTCCGATGGGACACAATTATTTTATAATTATGTTTTTGCGCAAGTTTAATACAATCAATCGTCTCGCTTAAGGTGCCGATTTGATTCGGTTTAATAATAATAGCGTTAGCGGCCTTTTCCTTCAGGCCTTGGCGCAAACGATCAGAATTAGTCGTAAATAAATCATCACCGACAATTAACATTTTATCGCCTAATTCAGCTGTTAGTTCACGCCAATTTTCCCAATCATCCTCGGCTAAACCGTCTTCCAAATAAAGAAAGGGATATTTTTTAAACCATTCATTATAGAGACCAATCAAGTTAGCAGAACTAAAATAGGCCTTATCTAAAGAGAAGACATATTTTTTGGTGGCTGGTTCATACAAAACCGATGAGCCAACATCAACGCCTAATTTTAAATCTTCGCCCGGCTTATAGCCCGCGCGTATTGCTGCGGCTAGTATTAACTCAATGGCTTCAATACTCGAATCAAGATCGGGCGCATATCCGCCCTCAGCGCCAGTGTCAGTATCATAATCGGATTCTTTTAAAACCTTCCCGAGTTCATGGAAAACTTCGGCGCCGAGCTGAATCATTTTCGCGGCACTCATGGCACGTGGCACAATTAAAAATTCTTGAAAATCCAAATTTGTATCCGCATGTTTACCACCGTTAAAAATATTAAAAAGTGGTGTCGGAATTTTTGCCTTATTAGTAAATGAATAAGTATTTTGCAAATAGACGAAAAGTTCTTGTTTTTGGCTTAAAGCTGCAACTCGGGCGCAAGCCAAGGAAACGGCTAAAATAGCATTGCCGCCGAGATTTTTTTTAGTCGCCGTAGCGTCAAGAGCAATTAGTAATTTATCAATTTCATTTTGTTTGGTAACATCAAAACCGATTAATTTCGGGGCGATAATATCATTAACTTTATTAACGGCTTGGAGCACACCGAGCCCGCCATAGCGTTTAGCGTCGCCATCCCGCGATTCATGAGCCTCGTAACTTCCGGTTGACGCACCTGACGGTACACCGGCCTTAGCGCTTATTCCATTCTCCAATATAACTTTCGCTTCGACAGTCGGATTGCCCCGTGAATCTAAAATTTCGCGAGCAATAATATTTTTTATTTTGGTCATATAAATCTAAATTATATTTTTTATTTTTTTAAAATTTTACTGAGGCCTGGCATTTTACTGCCACCAAGATAACTTAACATGGCTCCTCCGGCTGTGGAAACCCAATCGACGTATTCCGCCATTTTTGTGAGTTTTAAAGCGGCCACGGTCTCTCCTCCGCCAATTACGCCATATGCTTTGCCACCGGCACGAGAAGCCACCAAGCGAGCAGTGGAAAGAGTTCCCTGTTTAAAGCTCGCTTCTTCAAATTTGCCCATTGGTCCATTCCAAATTAATGTCTGGGCGGATTTAATATAGCGCGCATAAAGAGAAATTGTTTTTGGACCAATATCAAGAATGCACTCCTCTTTCTTTACGTCTTTTGGCAAGCGCACCTGCGCTAAACCTTTTTTAGTTTCAACAACCACATCAAGAGGTAAGATTATTTTTGGAGATAATTTTTTTCCTTTATAAAATTTAGTGACATATGCCTGACTATCTTCGTCAAACAATGATTTACCGATTTCCAATTTTTGAAATTTAAAAAAATTATTCGCCAAAGCTCCACCCAAAAGAATATAATTAGCTGAATTATACAATTTAGAAATTAAGGGGGCTTTAGTGCTAATTTTGGCGCCCCCCATTATAAGCACCAAGGGCTTACGCGGTTTTATAATTTTGTTCAAGGCAATTATCTCTTTTTCTAAAAGCAAACCAGCGTAACTAGGCAAGTATTTTTTTATCGCCGAAACTGAGGCTTGATCGCGATGGGAAACACTAAAGGCGTCACTGACATAAATATCCGCGAGCGCCGCCAACTCTTTGGCAAATGCCTGATCATTAGATAATTCACCGGGATTAAAACGCAAGTTATCGAGCATCAGGATTTCACCGACAGACAGATTCTTAAGTGCGCTGACTGCTTTCGGCCCCAGCAGACCCGGTACGAACTTAACCGGTCTCTTTAATAAATTTTTTAGACGAGTAGCTACTGGCTTAAGTGAACAGACTAATTCAAATTTACCTTTTGGTTCACCCAAGTGCGAAGCAATAATAAGGCGCGCTCCTTTTTCGAGTAAATAATTTATAGTTTCGAGTCCTGCCACAATCCGATAATCATCTTTAATTTTACCCCCCTCGAGTGCGACATTAAAATCAACTCTAAGAAAAATAGTTTTGTTTTTAATATTTTTTAAATTCTTGAGAGTAGCAATTTTCATATTATTGTTTTATTTTAACTCACCTAATTTTATATCAATTACTCCTTCCTGGCCGGAGCGCAAATATGATACAGAAATTTTATCTCCTGGTTTATATTTGGCAATCAAGTCAGCTAGATCATTAGTATTATTAATTTCTTGATTATCAATCCAAGTAATAATGTCGCCATTCAATAATCCTGCGACAGACGCTGGGCTATTTTTCAAAACAGCGACCTTGTCAGTTCCGGGATATATTAAGGCTCCTTTGTCATAACTAAGATTGGGGACACGCGATAAAGAGAGATCGAGATAATTAACACCCAAAGAGGGGCGAAGGGCCAAATCATTTTTCCAAAAAACTTGCCAATAACTCGCATAAGTAAAGGCGGGCACGATTTCCTGATCAGCGCTGATAACCGCCGTCAAATCACCGGACAAATTAAAGACAAAAGAATTTTTTTGAATCGCCTCAGAGTTATTAGCGAGAGAGAGGCGGGCATTAAGAGTGTCACTGTTTAAAACAGCTGGTGTTTTTTTAAACGAGGAGAGCGTGGTGGGCCAAACATTATTAAAATTATCAATCACAATGAGCGATTGTCCTAAAGAAAGCTCAGATCGAGCCACGATTTTTCTAACGGGCAAGTTACTAGCACTGGCGAGATGATAAAAGATGACGTCCCCCGGTAAATTTTCCAAAATGCTAATTTTATCAATTTTATAAATTTTACGATCCGAGGTCAGAGCGACATAATCAGGAGCAGAAAAAGTATCCTTAAGCTCCAGGGGAAGTGAAGACATAATCCAACCGTCGCTCGTTATTACTAAACCAATAAAGAGGGGTTTATCAAGCGGATAATATTCAAGACTAGAAGAAGCTGCTCCTACTTTAGGCGTAATTACTTTATAAATTTTAACGAGTGAAGATGACAAAGAATTAATAGTTTCAGAAACTTTTAAATCCTGATTAACAACCACTGTTTTAGGATCACGAATAACTAGGTTAGAGCGATTATTAGAATTTAAATCAGTTAAATTTACGTCTTGGTTGAAGTAGGGCGAAGAATAATCATTTAAAAAATAAACTTGAGAAATCACGGCCCCGCATATCCCCGCCGCGACCCCAATCACCGCTGCCAAAAAAATTATTAGGTATACATTTTCTTTTATTTTACTTATCATAACCATTAAAATTAATTTTAAAGCCAATGAGCCGACAAAAGAATAAAAACAATAACCAAGGAACAAATTATAATCGGCCACTTTAGATACTGTAAATTGAGCTTACCTTCTCCCCGCCAGTCGTTTAACAAAAGCAGGAGATAAAAAATAATCGCCAGCAAAAGACCGAGAATATTGAAATTAAGAGGCAAGAGATAAAAAATACCAGCAAATTCTGCTAATACTAAAATATTTATTCCTAAAAAAATTTGTTGTTCACTTGTAATATTCTTAGAAAAAATAAAAAATTGTCCGAAAAGAGCTAAGCTTATAAAAATAAAAGATAAAAGAAGCAAAATAAAGGGCCAACTTAAAAATATTGGCAAACCATAAAGGGTAGCCGCGATCGCGAAGGTCGAAAGAAATGAGCCACTAATCATTAGACGCCTTATTTTAACTTCCCTCTCTGGAGCACCAAACGAAAAATAGTAATATATATTTTGAAAATAGGAAAAAATAAACCAGGCAATCAGTAAAAATATTACCTGTATCCAAAAATAACTAATAATTATTGAGCTATAAAAAGAAAAACTCAAAAAAAATAAAACCGGAGGCAAAATATAGGCCGGCCAAAATCTTTCTCTTTTGTCTTTAATGAGGGCGTACACGCCAAAACTAATTATCAAAGCCCCAAAACTAAGAGCTAAAAAGAAAAAAACAGGTTTATAAAGAAATATTTCATTTAAAACCCAAAGAGCAAATGGAATCAAAACCAAGTACCAATAATCATTTTTCATAAAAAAACAAAATTTAGGGGTTGGTGGAGGTGCCTAAACCGGGATTCGGCAAACCAGCGCCTGGGTCGGTCGGTGAAGGCGGTGTAACTAATTCAAGCATTGGGCTCCCGCCAGGTGTTTCAGAAAGCGGCATGGGTGTCGGAGTAATAATATAGTCCTCACCCCCGGTCGTCAAGGTTAAATTCTTTATTGAGCTGTAGTCGCTTAAACTATTAATCTTTAGGAATTTATTAGAAAGGGTGTAAAGACTATCATTTATATATAAACTGCGCTTAACAGTGTTATCATAATAATTAAATCCGCGCCAGTGGTCAGCACCGGAAAAATTACCTCCTTCGGAATGATCAATTTTTGCCTTAAGAACAAAACGATTATCAACAATATTAAAAACCATTGCACCAGCGAAACTAGTCTTATAACTATCTCGCAACACGACAGGCAAAGATAGCAGATTTTTATCTTCCGAATAGAGGAAGGCTTTATGATCTTGCAGGGCAATCGAGTCGCTTGTCATGTCTCCAATTAGATATGAATCTAATTCTTTCGGTTGAGTTAAATCAGTAAAGTCAAATAGGGCAACTTTTAAACCTTTTACTTTAACGCTTTCCTCACCGACGGCTTCGGCATCACGACCAAAACCAATTAATTTATTACCGTTTTTATCCGCCGGGTGCAGATAATTTGAAAAGCCAGGAACCTTAATCGCCCCCAAAACACTGGGCTTGGTTGGGTCGCTTAGACCAATCGCGTAAAGCGGGTCAGTTTGCTTAAAGGTGACTAAATAAACGCGATCACCCATAAACCGAGCGGAATATATTCGTTCATTAGTCGCAATATTTTCTAAACTACCGACTAACTTTAATTCATTATCTAACACGTAAACATTGCTATATGATTGTTCTGGTTTATCAGTAAAGCGTGACCAAATTTGGTTACGGGTAGTGGCAATACGGAAATAGTTACCGTTTTCATCCATCGAAAATTGATTTAAAACTTGACCACTGACTTCGCCCATGCCCCGATATTCGACATTTTTTCCATTAATACCAATTTTATGAATCACGGTTTTCTCCATGTTTTTTACTTGTTCGGTTAATTTTTTCTTCAGGCCACTATCAATATCTAATTGGAGGAGGCTTTGGTCGCTATCCGATAGATTATTTAAATATCGATCGATAATCGCCGCAATTTTATTTTTCTTTTCATTTTTACTGAGAATAAAATTATCAACTGCCTCAATTTTTTTTATCTTATCCTGATCATCGGCGCTCAGTTTTGCGACGACTAACTCTTTTTTGACTAACTGCTCTAAGTCATACTCATTTAAATATTCCGTATAAGTAACGTAAATATTATTTTGGGAAACATAGAGATTTTGTCCATAATTCATGAGATATGATTGGCCGTTAATCGCTTCCCCGTTATTTTTGATATTAATCGCGGTAATATTTGTGAAGTTAAAAGAATCATAAGGGATATCAAAATAGTAAACATCGGGGGCAAAACACTTAGCACTCACTTCACAGCTACTGGATAAAACTTCGCCTCCGTCTAAAACACGGGGAACAAGCGGTTCATTTTCAATATAGTTTGCGGAACTATTTGTAAATAAATAAGCATAATCGCCAATTAGACGGGCGTCGGTATAAGAACCCTCGAAGTCTAAATCCCGCACTAATTTTGGATTAACGGGGTCAGTCAAATCGAATACTTTAAAAAAAGTATAGGGATTTTGGCGGCGAAAACTACTATACATTTCCATGGCATAGATCTGTTCGTCCGCACCGAAAACGGCTAAGCTTGTGCCATTAATAAATATATCCTCGGGACGTGACTTGAAAGTAATTGTGCTAACTATGCTGGCTTCAGCAGCTGGAGTGGCCTTAATTATTTTTAATTCATTTCGGACAAGAGCGTAAATATAATTACCGTCAGTTTTAATAATATCAGCTTCATCAACGCCTGCGACTTGGTTATTAGTAGTTGAGTAGTCTAGGCTCGCC
>Ga0247841_10009392_pt1 | contig 13704 bp, 8 predicted proteins | sample LaCruzMarch2015__2_FD_192410 | JGI IMG/M metagenome (GOLD analysis project Ga0247841, IMG submission 192410) | Freshwater microbial communities from meromictic Lake La Cruz, Castile-La Mancha, Spain - LaCruzMarch2015_18m | ecosystem: Environmental > Aquatic > Freshwater > Lake | place: Spain...
GCTGGGGTTTCCTTTTATTTTTGGCCGGCCTGCAGACCATACCGCGCGACCTCTATGAGGCGGCCCGGGTGGATGGAGCAAATGCCTGGCAGTCCTTTAAAAAAATAACCGTGCCGATGATGGTACCGGTGACGGTCTTAGTAATGATCCTGACTATTTTGGGTACCATGCAGATATTCGCCCTTATTTATACCATGACCGGAGGCGGCCCCGGGTATCACACGGAAGTGCCGGTCACCCGGATATTCGCTTCCATGCGTGGGTCGTCGCGTTTCGGCTATGCCTGCGCCCAGGGTATTATCTTTGGCGTGATTTTAATGATTGTCTCTTTTATTCAGTACCGTTTTTCTAAAAAAGCAAAGGCTTAAAAGACCATGAAATCCGTTTTATACTATAAGACTAAGAAGACGAGCTTAAATATTATAATCCACTTATTCTTGTTGACCGTGGCAGTGACCTGTATTTTTCCATTGCTCTGGATGGTTTCCTCAAGCTTTAAGACTCAGGAGACAATATTCAAGGATATGTCTTTGATCCCTGAGTCTTTCCACTTTGAAAATTATTACCAGGCCTGGATAGAGGGAGGGTTTGCTAAGTATTTTTTAAACAGCGTTTTTTATACCGTGGCAGTGGTTTTAGGAATTATTATTATTTCTTCCCTGGCAGCGTATGCTTTTTCCCGGCTGCAATTCCCGGGAAAGAACTTTATTTTTTACATTTTTATGGCCGCAATGATGATTCCCATTCAGGGAAGCTTTGTCCCGCTTTATGTATTGTTGAACGCCTTACATTTAAGGAATACGCGTTTAGGGTATATTCTGGCAATGATTAACGTGGGGCTTTCTACAAGCATATTCCTTTTGAAGACATTCTTTGACAAGATGCCTAAGGAACTTGAAGATGCCGCGCGCATCGATGGCTGTTCCAAATTAGGCATCTGGTGGAATGTAGCTCTTCCCCTGGCCAAGCCGGTTTTGGCCGTAGTCGTAGTCTACAATGCGTTGAACGTCTGGAATGAATTTATGCTGGCTCTGTTGATTTTTGATTCCCGGCCGCTGATGCCGCTCCAGGTTGGCCTTATGTCTTTCCAGGGAGAGTTTGTCACCAAATATCCGCTTTTAATGGCCGGGCTTACTACCGCGGCTTTACCTATAATATTTGTTTATCTTCTGATGCAGAAATATATCGTAAAAGGCGTTACCGCGGGAGCAGTTGTCGGATGATGCGTTTATTATTATTGCTTCTTATGTTTTGTAGTTTACAGCTGGCAGGGGATGGAAGTTCTGTTTTTGCCCAGGATAAACCCACCTCAGGTGAGTTGATAGTTAAATGCTGGGAGGTGCATGGCAAGAAAGATGCGGAAGCTACCTCCAAGTATACCCAGCAGCTGATTGATTTATATAAAGATGAAGCGGATAAACAGCAAGCTTCTTTAAAGGCGTTGCCCAAAAGCAGGAATGAAATTGAATCGGTGCAGACTTTAAACGATGTAGGCACCGCCTATTTTATCCAGGGGGAAGCTTACCGCTACCAGGAGAAGAAAGAAGAAGCGATCAGCGCTTTTAAGGTAGTGGTGGATAAATATTATTTTGCCCAGGCCTGGGACCCCAGGGGTTGGTTCTGGTCGGTTTCCCGGGCAGCCAGGGAGAGCATCTTAAAATTAAATCCTAAAGAGCCGCTGCGTTCTGCATTTTCTTTTGAGGTCCCTGCAGAGAATACTCCTAAAAAACAAGTCAGCCAGTTAGTCACAAAGGTAGTTTTGTATGAGCCGGGTAAAGAAGACTTTGTGGATTATGAAAAATACGGTGAATTTAAAAATGTAGGGACCAAAGATTATCAATACCTGGTGAAAGACCAGGAGGCGTTGAGCACTGCGGTAGGCGAAGGAGTCTACCCTAATAGTACTTCGGTAAGATGGGACCCTGAATTTAAGAAAGCTCAGAAAGAAAAAAGATTAGACGGCAGCCAGTGGGATTTTGTGCAGTCCCCGGATTTAGAGGCCGCGTTTTTAAAATGGGCAACCTCGACCGAACCCCAGGGCGTAAAGTTATTCTATACCGCGCTTATTTTAGAAAAATCAGGCTTGATAAAACAGGCAATCAAATGCTACTACGCGATAGTAGTGCATTTTCCGGGTAGCTACGGCTGGACCTATTGGCATACTCCCTGGTATGTCGGGCAAGCAGCCATTGCCAAGATAAATTTTCTCCTGCGCCGCCATCCGGAATTAGGCTACAAGCTTGTTGATGCCGATATCCGCATCACCAACGGTTATGATAATGACCTTTCTAATGATACTGCGGTCACTAACCCGGGTAAACTTGTCAAAGTTGGATTGCTGGAAAAATTAAAACCCAAGCCGGCAAAGGATTTGTTAAGCATCAAGAAGCGGCTGGGAAAAGGTAAGGTGCATCTTATCCAGTATGAGACCGGCGATTGGGAATTGAAAGTTGATGGTAAGCCCTATGTGATACAGGGAGTTACCTATGCGCCGACAAAGGTCGGGCAGTCGCCTGACGAAGGGACTCAGACTAACTGGATGGAAGACGATTTTAACCATAACACTAAAATTGACGGGCCTTACGATGCCTTTGTGGATAAAAACAGGAATAATATACAAGACGCAGATGAGTCGGCAGTAGGCGATTTTGAGCTGATGAAAGAGATGGGAGTAAATACCATAAGGGTATATCATCAGCCATTTAAGGTCAACAACGAGCTTTTGCGCGAACTCTATGAAAATTACGGCATCAGGGTGATTATGGGCGATTTTCTGGGTAAGTATGCCATTGGTTCGGGCGCGGCCTGGAACCCCGGCACAGATTACAGCAATGAAGAGCAGAAAAAGAAAATGATCGAATCGGTGACAAATATGGTCCTGGAATATAAGGACGAGCCGTATATATTATTCTGGCTTTTGGGCAACGAAAATGTTTACGGTTATGCCTGCAACGCTGATAAAGACCCGGATACCTTTTTCAAATTTGCCAATGAAGTGGCAAAAGTTATCAAGTCTATTGACCCGGAACACCCGGTTGCCATTTGCAGCGGCGATATATTATTCCTGGATAAGTTTGGCAAAGATGCCCCGGATATAGATATATTCGGCACCAATGCCTACCGCGGCGATTACGGATTCGGCCGGTTATGGCAGAGCGTAAAAGACGAAGCGGACAGGCCGGCTTTTATCACCGAGTTTGGTTGTCCGGCTTATGCCGAAGGAAAGACTGTTGACGAAACGGAAGAACTGCAGGCGGAATATCACCGCGGTTCATGGGAAGATATTGAAAACAATGTGGCTTTTCACGACGGCGCGGGTAATGCCATAGGCGGCGTTGCTTTTGAATGGCTGGATGAATGGTGGAAGGCATATGAACCCAAAGTTCATGATACAAAAGGTTTATGGACCGGCCCGTTTCCGGACGGATCCATGCATGAAGAATGGTTAGGGGTTTGTGGCCAGGGTGACGGTAAATTGAGCCCGTTCTTAAGGCAATTACGCAAATCGTATTATACATACAAAAAAATTTGGAAGTAAAAAAGCAGCGGGGGTAGAAAGGAGGCAGGTAAATCAAAATCAAAAATTTAAGAACTATTCCACAAAATATAAATAGGCGATATGAAAACTAAAGGGAGGTATGGGAAATGAAAAAAACTTTATTAATATTAACAGCATTAATGCTGGCAATGCCGTTTTGCGGGTATGCCGAAGAGCCGGCTGCTGCTGTCAAGGAAGTAGTTAAGGAAGCTCCTAAGGAATTTGTGGTTTATCTGGACAGAAATGCCAGGGATAACCATTACATTCCTTCAGGATGGATGGGTGATTACGGCGATATCAAGATAAACGATCAATGCGCGGAAAATCCTCATTCAGGAACAACCAGCATTCAGTTCACCTATAGCGCCAAAAAAAGCCAGAACCAGGGATGGGCAGGCGTATATTGGCAGAATCCGGCCAATAACTGGGGTTCAAAAAAAGGCGGTTTTGACCTGACCGGAATGACCAAACTTACTTTCTGGGCCAGGGGAGCAAAGGGCGGGGAAATAATCCAGAAAGTTGTGGTCGGCGGCATAAAGGGCGTCTATTCAGATTCGGCAACAGTAGAGATGGGGCCGATAGAATTGACCGATACATGGAAACAATATACCGTTAATCTGGCCGGCAAAGACCTTTCCTATATCTGCGGAGGTTTCAGCTGGGTGACTACCGCTGATTTAAATCCGGATGGCGCGGCATTCTATCTGGATGATATAAAATTTGAATCTGACCCTACCATGAAACCGGAAGGCAGAAAACAGCAAGCTATGCCTTTCTATGTTTTTTCGGACCGCTCATCGGCTTCCAATCATTTTATTCCTTCAGGTTGGATGGGCGATTACGGCGACATAAAATATGACGGCGCATCAAAAGAAGACCCTTATTTAGGGGATACCTGCGTTAAGATTATCTACAATGGTAAGGCAGCTCAAGGAGCCCGTTGGGCAGGTATATATTGGCAGAATCCGGCCAATAACTGGGGTGGTGTAGACGCAGGTTTTGATCTTTCCAAGGCCACCAAGGTTACCTTTTGGGCCCGTGGCGAAAAAGGCGGAGAGCGCATCGAAGAATTTAAGATAGGCGGGATCATGGGCGAATATTCTGATTCGGATACTGTAGGAATCGGCCCGGTCATACTGAATAAGGAATGGACGCAATATTCCATTGACTTAAAAGGTAAAGACCTGTCTTATATCATCGGCGGTTTCTGTTGGGCGACCAATATTGATGTCAACCCCGAAGGAGCAACTTTCTACCTGGATGAAATTAAGTACGAATAATTTAGTTAATAGTTTAAGGGCTACCGGCCGCAAGTTTCTGCTTGCGGCTTGTAGCCTGTTTTTTATAATCTGTTTTTTAGGGGCTGCCCCTAAACCGGATAAACTGGATAAGATCCACATTAAAAAACTTAAGAACGGCCATTACCAGTTAATTGTCAAACGTAAACCCTACATCGTAAAGGGAGTTTGTTACAATCCTATCCCCATAAGCGGCAATCACGAATATGATTGGTGGTCTGACCCGAACAAGCCCTGGCTTGTAGACGGCAAACTTATGCAGGAAATGGGGATTAACACTATTAGGCTTTACCAGGGGCACGAGAATACAGAAGAGGTTAAAACAGTAATCCGGGATTTATACCAGAATTACGGCATACGCACGATTATGGGCAGCTGGTTGGGTTTCTGGGAATACCCTTGTCCTTTTTACGGGGATAAGGATTTCCAGGATAAAATCATAAAAGAAGCTTTAGAGATGGTCAATCTTTACAAGGATGAGCCGGGGATCCTCTTGTGGATCCTGGGCAATGAAAATAACTATTCCTGCCTGGGCCAGGTTAACCCCTGGTCAACCGATGAGATTGATAAAGAACCCGACCCCCAGAAGCAGAAAGCCATGAAGGCAAAGATTTATTATTCTTTTATTAATGAGCTGTCCAAAGAGATACATAAGCTTGACCCTAACCATCCGGTTGCCTTAGGTAACGGTGAGTTGATCGGGCTTAATTTTGCCAAAGAATTTTGTCAGGATGTTGATTTGGTGGCCTGTATTATTTATAGAGGTAAAACCTTTGGAAATCTTTTTAAGTCCCTGAAAGCGACTTTCGACCGTCCTATTTTAATCGCCGAATTCGGCGCTGACGCTTATGACGCATATATGAAGAAAGAGGACCAGAATATACAGGCCTTTTTTCTGGAGTCGCAGTGGCGCCAGATCTATGAGAATTTAGCCAATAAGAAAGAAGGCGCGGGAAATTGCCTGGGCGGAACAATCTTTGAATGGAGCGATGAATGGTGGAAACATGACCAGAACAGCCCTGACACCTGGAAGGTGCATGATACCGAATCAAACTGGACTAACGGCAGCTACTATTTTGATATAAAAGCGGCAGGTAATAAAAACATGAACGAAGAGTGGTTTGGCATTGTGGCTTTGTCAGAGGAGCTGGAAAACGGGCTGCAAAAACGCATACCGCGCAAGGCCTATTATGTGGTCAGAGAATTCTGGAAGAATCCAACTCTTAATAACAATAAAAATAAAAATAAAAATAAAAAGGCGGGGAGTTCCAAATGACAAAAGAAAAGAATCTTTATTTTAGATTTTACGGTTTAATATCTTTCATCGTTTGCGGAATTATATTACTATCCCTGCCCCGGGCCGATTCTTTCGCCCAGGAAGATAACCAATTGGTCGGTCTTACCAAGCAGATTATTGAGTCAAAAACAAATGACGGCCTTTATGCTCCTTTTGACGAATTAAAAACTATTTATTTCAAAGACAACAAATACCCGGATTTTGTGGAGTTCTTGAAATCCCTGACCCTGAAAAAGAAAGAGATAGAGCCGTTCGTGGATTACTATATCGCTCTTACCCGCTATTCCCAGCTTAAATACCTGGAAGAAAAACAGAATTGGGATGAGTATTTCAGCCAGGGCAATACTTACCGTGACGAAATCACCGCGGCAGCCCAAAAATCCATTGATGCCACAGGGCCAAAAGACGCCCTGTGGGTTTACGCCAGGTTACTTTTGTGGCAATTTCATAAAGACCAGCAGGATGTGTTGGCAGAGCAGGCCTTGGCTGATTTAATGAGTTCTGTTTCAGAGTATTCAAAAGAGGCGAGTGACCCTTTGCCTATCAAGAATGCCGCGGACAAGCTTTTATCTTACGGAGAAAAGAGTAAATCCAGGGAATTATACAAAATTTATGTCAGTAAGATTGTTTCATCTGACATTAAAGACGACCAGCTGAAGAATACTGCTGAGGATTTTTATAAACAGGGTAACCTGGAGTTATCAGAAGCCATTTATGACGTTTACCTGGAAAGGATCATTAAATCTCTGCCTAAAGAGGAATCAACGGCTGTTTTGATAGATATCGCCAAGCTTTTTGCATATCCCGCCACATCTGCATTAGGCGGGTCCGCCTCTGGCGGAAAGAATGAAGGTCCAAACGATATGCTTTATGCCGAAAAAATATTCAATAAAATAGAAGAATTGGCCGGGAAGGAATATTTTAATCAGGACTTAATCTATTTGCGCGCCTTTAACTTAGAGAAAGCCAAGGAATACCAAAAGGCGAAAGATATCTATGTTGATTTTGTGCAGCGCTTCCTCGCGGATAGCCGGGTTGAACAGGCCACTTACAAAATAGGGGTTATCTGCGCCTATGTATTAAGGGATATAAAGTGCGGCAGGGATAATTTTGTAAAATTAGCCGAAAAAGAAACAACCACTCCTTATGTGATTTCGAGCCTGTATCAACTAGGCCTGCTCAGCCAATGGGAGAACGATTTAGAAAAAGCAAAGGGTTATTATAATAAGCTTTTGGAGAAGGCAAAGGAAGATTTCTCGGAAACCCTGGCTATGGCTAAGGAAAGAATCAAGGAGATAGAAGAAGCCAGGCCCATGGAATATAACATCAAGACGTTTTTAGATGTTTCCTTAAAAGGAACGGAACTCACCGGCGATATGCAGAAGTTGAGTCTTAATGCATCAAGCTATATATTGAATAAAGGTAAAGAAGTTATCATAACCTCCGGTGCGTATGTCCCGGAAAGCGGCTGTATGCAGGTAGAGCTGCAGTATCTTTGGTCCGGAGATTTGGAAAAGACCAAGCCGCCTCTTGAGCAGCTACCATTATCGCCGTCTTTTGCCACTTCTTACAAAGACTTGGGCACAAAATTAATAAACCTGGTGGTAATTGCCCCTGGCGGGATCCTTGACCGGAACATTGATATGCTGGATGTCTATTAGCTTTCACTCCTGAAATACCGCACACCGTTCTTACCGTTACTGGTTAAAATAACTTGACTTATAGTGTTGTTAGTAGTATAAATAAAAGCATATTATATCCTTTTTTAACTTTATCAAAGCCAAAAAGAAGACTACCCAAAAATGCGTCCGACGGATTTTCAAAAAGAAGAACTCACAGAAAAAGAAAAACGTAATATAGACATTTTAGAAATCTTACGCAGGCTGGGCCCGATCAGCCGCCCCGATATATCCAAGGAGATGGGGGTAAATGTAGTCACCATTTCTAACTACATTGATGATTTTATAAAGCAGAAACTGGTATACGAGAAGGAATTAGATATCTCCGAAGGGGGAAGAAGGCCGGTGCTGCTGGATTTAAACTCCCAGGCGGGTTTTGTCATTGGGGTAGGGTTAAATCTTATGAATATGGTCGGCCTTCTGGTGGACTTGAAAGGCAATATTGTAACCAAGACCCAGATTGCCAGGCCCAAGGCTTCGGTCAAAGAAGTTGCTGAGTGTTTGCTGGAGATCATCCGTGAAATACTCAGGCGTTCCAAAGAATACGCCCCAAACATAAAAGGTATAGGTGTGGGCATAGCCGGGTTAGTCAATAAAAATGACGGCACCATCAATTGGCCCCAGAAGATGGATAATTATTACACCTATGCTTCGGTAGACCTGTCGCTCAAAGATTTAATAGAAAAAGAATTTAACTTACCCACTCTTATTGAAAATGACGCTACCAGCGCATGTTTTGGCGAACAATGGCTGGGTTTAGAGCACGGGATTAAAAATATTATTTATATGTTTTCCGGTGTAGGTTGCGGTATAATGATGAATGGTGAGATTTACACCGGGACCAACGGTTACGCCGGAGAAATATCTGTTTATAATTATAAAGAAGACGACCTTTTTAACTGTTCATTTTCTCGCGGATGTTTCCTGAAGCGCGGGGAAATAGATTTTGGAATTTTGGAAGATGTCAAGGAGGCGCTGGCTAAAAATAAAGAAGAAGCCAAGGCTCTCTTTAAGTTGACTGCAACCAGCTTAAGCAGCCTTGATTTAAAAAGTATTTTTATGGCGGCGCGGGCAAAAAACGCGATCGCGGCCTCTGTCCTGGATAAAGTTGCCAAGAGGTTAGGGATTAAAATCGCTTATCTGGTAAACCTGCTTAATCCTCAAGTGGTAGTTATCGGCGGAGGCCTGGAAGAAGCGGGGGATGATTTTTTAAACAAGGTAACTTTAACAGTAAGAGACTGGGCTTTTAGAGAAGCGACGGACGGCTTAAAGATTGTTTATTCTCAATTAAGGGAAAATGCGGTGGCACTGGGCTCGGCGAGCCTGGTGATAGAAAGAGTTTTTGCCCGGTTATAATTAAGGAGAGCCGATGGAAGAAAAGACGAAATTTATTATAATGGGTTTCATAGGAATATTGGTGGTTAGTCTTTTTATTAACTTCCAGGTTTATAGTTCGAAACAAGAAGTGGTGCGGGAGAGGGATATTTTAAAGAATGACAATATGTCATTGGCCAAAAAAGCCGAAGAAAGCCTTAAAGATAACCGTAGGCTTGAAGACAGGATCGGCTCGCTGAATGATGATTTTGAAAAGATTTCTAAGGTAAAAGACGAGCTTGCCAGGAAGGTAGAATTTTTAAACAAGGAAAAAGAGGACTTGGTCAAAAAAATAAAATCACAGGTAGCCCCGGTTGCTGCCGCGGTCAGCCCGCAGGGGATAGAAGAGCCGAGAGTATCCATAGCCCTGGGCGCCGAGGATATCTATTGGGCAGGAGTTTTGAAAGCGAAGAAGAGTCTTGAGGTACAGATGGAGAATGTCAACAGCCAGCTAAAGACAATGCAGATAAACAGTGAGCAGATGAAGAAAGATAAGAGTGTCTTGGACCTGGAGGTAAAAAGCCTTATTCGTGATAAGCAGGATTTAAAGAGGCAGCTTGAATATAACCAGAAATTAATAGACAGTCTGGCTCAGGAGTTGGTAAGGGAAAAGAATGATAAATTCGAGACGCAGACTACCGTAGCTTCGCTGAAAGATGAAAACGAAGTCATAAAGAGGCAGCTAAAGAGCCTGAATGTGCGCAAGATCAACCTGGAGAGCAAGGTAACAGATCTGCAGAGAGAAAAATTTGACTTTGAAAATAAATTAACCGTGATGGATTCCGTATTAAAAGATAATATAACGCAGATGGACGGCCTGAAGAGGCAATTTGAGGCAGCGCAAAAAGAAAAGCTTATGGCCCTGGTTGAGCCTCAGAAGGAATCGGTTGAGTTGCCTCCGATAGTGGTGCGGCCCCAGGCAGAGTTGCCGAAAGAAGCGGCAAGCGCTTTTACCACAGGAAAGGTTTTGACTGTAAATGAAGACAGCGGGTTTGTTATCATAAACATCGGAGAAGATGCCGGTTTAAGGATGGGGGATACTTTTCAGGTATACAGGGATAACGAGTCCATCGCCACTATTGAGATCATTCAGTTACGTCCTAACATCTCGGCTTGCGATATAAAGAAATCAACAGGGATCATTAGGTCAGGGGATATTATCAGGTAATGCACACCAAGAGAAGCCCTTCCAAAAATATTTCCATAGAAGATGTCGCGCGCCTTGCCGGCGTATCTATTACCACGGTATCCAGGGTGATAAATAAATTCTCCTCAGTCAAAGATAGAAACCGGGTCAAGGTCCTGGACGCGGTCAAGCAGCTTAAATTCCAGCCTTCGATATTTGCCCAGAGGCTGGCCACCGGCAAGACTAACGAAGTGGCTTTGATTATGCCGCGGTACGAAGGCATATTCTATTCTTTTTATGCCCTGGAATTAATCCGCGGTATCGGCACGCTTTGCGAAGCGTTAAAACTGGATTTGTTGCTGCATATCACTGATGTCCGTTCGGTGGTAAGCGTAAGAGGCATCGGCGGGGTTATTTTCGCGGATATTATCGGCAACCGCCACCAACTTGATGACGTGGTGTCCCGCGGTATCCCTTGCGTAGTATTAAATAATTATGTGGAAGACTTAGAGGTCAGCTGTATCGCGATAGATAACGCCGGAGGCGCGGAGGCAGCGGTTAATTATCTGATCAGCCTGGGCCATAGAAGAATAGCGCATATAAGCGGAGATTTAGTCACTCAGGCCGCCTCCCAGCGTTACGAAGGTTACAAGCGCGCACTTATTAAAAATAATATCGCGCTTAGCGACGACCTTTTATTTAAGACAGATTATTCGCGCGGCCAGGCCAGGCTTGCGGCAGAAAAATTAGCCAAGATGCCTAATCCCCCTACCGCAGTATTCGTTGCCTCTGACTCGATGGCCCTGGAAGTTATGACAGTGTTAAAAGAGGCCGGCAAAGAGATACCGCGTGATTTATCCATTGTGGGTTTCGACGATAATCCTTCCGGCCTTTACGGCCCGGTGGCCCTTACTACGGTAAGGCAGCCATTGATCAGGATGGCAGAAGAAAGTGTCAAGGAATTAAAGCGCTTGATGTCTGATAAGAAACCGAAGATTAAAAAAATTTACCTTCCGGCTGAATTGGTGATCAGGGAATCTTGCCAGCCGGTTAAATCCAGTTAAACCAAAAACAATCAGGTTCGTATTATGAAGGTTTTTCCCCGCCGTTTTGTAATCAGCTTTCCTGTTTATTATACAATTTGTTGTATGTTTATAGACGGAATAACACTATATGTTGTATTTTTCCCTTGACAAGATAATTTGCCGGGTTTATACTGGCGGATAGCAAGAAAATCGTTTCACGATAATTTACTGCGATTTTCGCAGTCGGCTTAATCTATTAATTAAATTAAGTGGAGGATAAGATGACGTTGAATTTATCGGATAATGCTTTAAAGGTGTTGGAGCGCAGGTACCTTAAGAAGGACGAACAGGGCGGGATAATCGAAACGCCGGAAGAGATGTTCTTAAGAGTAGCTGAAGCGATCGCCATAGCGGATAAATCCTACGGCAAGAGCAAACAGGATATTGAGAAACTTAAAGATTCATTTTTCCGGATTATGACTGCTTTGGAATTTTTGCCTAATTCACCTTGTTTGATGAACGCGGGAAAAGACCTGGGGCAGCTCTCTGCATGTTTTACTCTCCCGATAGATGACGCCATGGAATCTATATTCGAAACCTTAAAGGTCACCAGCCTTATTCATAAGTCCGGAGGCGGCACGGGATTTTCTTTCTCGCGGTTAAGGCCGAAAAACGCGGTAGTAAGGACGACCGGCGGCATTGCCTCGGGCCCTATTTCTTTTATGAAAGTCTATGACGCGGCAACCGAAGCGGTAAAACAGGGCGGCACGCGCAGGGGCGCCAATATGGGCATATTAAGAGTAGACCATCCGGACGTCATGGAATTTATTACCTGCAAAGAGAATAACAAACACATCACCAATTTTAATATTTCAGTCGCCATTACCGACGAGTTTATGCAGAAATTAGAAAAGGGCGAAGATTGTGATTTAATTGACCCGCATACCCAGAAAGTAGTCAGGCGGGTCAGCGCCAAAGAAGTGTTTGATTTGATCGTTAAGCAGGCGCATAAGAACGGCGAGCCGGGGATCATATTTATTGATAGGATCAACCAGTATAACCCTACCCCTAAACTAGGCAAAATCGAAAGTACTAATCCCTGCGGAGAACAGCCTTTATTGCCTTACGAAAGCTGTGATTTGGGTTCTATAAATTTGGCTGTGTTATGTAAGAAATCAGGCAGCCGCAGCGAGATTGATTGGAATAGATTAGGAGAGGTGACTCATCTGGCGGTGCATTTTCTGGATAACCTCATAGACGTAAACAGATTCCCTATCCCGCAGATAGAAAAAGCCACCAAGGCTACGCGTAAAATCGGATTGGGTGTTATGGGTTGGGCAAGCCTGTTGATACATTTAAACATACCTTATAATAGCGAAGAAGCGGTGGCGTTAGCAGAGAAGGTAATGTCGTTTATACTGGAAGAAGCCACTAAGGAATCTTTGGAACTCGGAAATGAAAAAGGGGTTTTTCCGGCTTTTAAGGGCAGCATTTATGACAGGAAAGAAAACCCGGAAAAAATGCGTAACGCCACCTTGACTACCATTGCCCCTACCGGGACAATCAGCATAATCGCCGGGCCTTGTTCTTCGGGGATTGAGCCGTTGTTCGCGGTGGTTTATTACCGCAATGTAATGGATAACGATAAGCTGGTGGAAGTCGATCCTTTGTTTGAAGAGATTGCCCGGACAAGAGGTTTTTACAGCCGGGAATTGATGGAGAAGATCGCCGAGAATACTTCTATCCAGGAGATAGAAGGCATTCCCGATGATGTCAAAAGGATATTTGTTACCGCCCATGATATTTCTCCCGAATGGCACGTGCGTATGCAGGCGGCATTTCAGAAATATGTCCATAATGCCACTTCTAAGACCATAAATTTCCCTCATGACGCGACTATCGAAGAAGTGCGCAAGGCTTATGTTTTGGCCTATAAGTTGGATTGTAAGGGGATTACTATTTACCGTGATTCAAGCCGTGAAGAGCAGGTTTTAAATGTTGGGAGCAAGGATAAAGGCGCGGAACATAAAAATACCGAGATAAGCAGAGAGATTGCCCCCCGGCCGCGTCCGGAAGTGATCATCGGCACGACTACTAAAGTCGCGACTGGTTGCGGCAACCTCTACGTTACCATAAATGTTGATGAAGAAGGAAGGCCTTTTGAACTTTTTACCCAGATGGGTAAAGCCGGTGGCTGCGCAGGTTCTCAGCTTGAAGCCATCGGCAGGTTAGTTTCTCTGGGTTTTCGCTCGGGCGTGGAAGTAAAGTCTATAATCGAACAACTGCGTAATATCCGTTGCCCTTCTCCGTCTTGGGAAAAAGGCCAGCGTATATTTTCTTGCGCGGATGCCATTGCCCGGGTAATCG
>Ga0247841_10009393_pt1 | contig 13702 bp, 14 predicted proteins | sample LaCruzMarch2015__2_FD_192410 | JGI IMG/M metagenome (GOLD analysis project Ga0247841, IMG submission 192410) | Freshwater microbial communities from meromictic Lake La Cruz, Castile-La Mancha, Spain - LaCruzMarch2015_18m | ecosystem: Environmental > Aquatic > Freshwater > Lake | place: Spain...
CGTCTTAAATTCCCGTGTGATTCATATGTTGAAACCTTTGATGCAGCATACTACCGGGGGATAACCATTGAAGCTTCTCCAGAAATTGTTTTCAGGATACTCGGTCAACTCCGTGTTACCCTGAACGACTTCAAGACTTATCAACTATCCGGGCCGATCCCGGAAGCAGAGGTGCTGTCCGTTGGTAGAGAAATCATGGAATTTTTTGAAATCCTGAGCTACGAGAACAATAGACATGTTACAGTTGGCATCCAGAAGGGTTCCAGGCAGTCGAAAGTATTCGGTGATGTATGTGTCAGCTATGTTATTATGCCTCAGGAGAAAGACCGCTGCCGTTTAATCGTCAAATACCTTATCAGTTATCCGAAATCGCTCGGCTGGCTATTGCGTTTTATATTGCCCTGGGGAGATCTTGTCATGATGAGGCGACAACTGCTCAAGATTAAAAGAGTATCCGAGGAGATGCAGATCAGGCAGGTTCTTTCCTGAACAAAGGCCGGTTTGATAGAATGGCTTCATAACGAATGCATTTGTCCGGTTGCCAATCTCAAATATTATAAGCGTTGACTGGCAATGCGGTTTATCCTTCAAATCTCAACGGCTGTTTTGTAACCCTCGTCCATGTTAGGTAAAAGTACTCATACAAAACGGTGCCAAGCCCGGCGCATTCAATTTTACCTTGAGCCGGATCGAGCCGCCTCAAAGATACCGGCGCGCATGCCTGCCCCTTTGCAACCATTTTGCGATATTGTCGGCTATTTGACAATTCCTATTGCTTTTAACACACACTCTTTTACGCATGCACTGCATAAAATGCAAACTTTGCTATCAAAGGAATTTTTTATATTCGTCACCAATGCCCCTTGAATTGGCCCTTTCTTCAAACCATTTCAGCTCGTCGTCCGGAACATGCGGCGCATCCAGTCCCTCCTTTCTGAGCATGGTAACCGCCCCTGATGGACATGTGGTAGTGCAGAGGCCACATCCAATGCAGTCGACGATCTTCGCACAATCGCCGATCTCGATTGCGTTGACCTGGCAACGATCCAGGCAGGTCCCGCAGGCCGTGCAAAGCTCCTTGTCCACAACGGCAATATAATTGGATTTGGCCGCAGCGTTTTTCCTGTTCAGGTTATACTGCCTTAGCGGATGGCAACAACACTTACAGCAATTGCAAACATAGAAATGCCCTGATCTTGTGTTGGATGTCATGTGGACCAGGCCGGCCCCCTCGGACATCCTCAGAATATCATAGGCTTCCCCCTTTGTGAGGGCCCGTGTCCCTGTGGCGTTATCGAAAGCATGCTCTATTGGGGCAAACGCCAGGCATACCTCCATGGGCTTGTCGCAGCGGTGCCCCTCGAGGGCTCTCGACTTCTTACAGATACAATCGTGTACACCCCATGATTTAGCGTTCTCGATGAGCTGCGCGATGCTCTCGTAGGGCTCGACGACGGAACGGTCGGGCAGGTTGACACCTATGGGAATCACCTTCATCATCGCCGGTCCACGGCCGAAAAATTCCTTCCCGAATACACTGTCTACATATTCTTCAAAAAGGTCGACGAACTCCCTGTCCAGCCTGTTCCTCTGGAACTCGAAAATGCCGAATACAAAGGGGAGGAGCTTGTAAAGCGATACCGGCCCCATGTGGATGCCAAATATCTGTCCCTTTTCCGACATCTCCGGGAGTTTCTTTTTCAGGTATTCCAGATCGATACCTGTCCGCGCCGCTATCTGCTCGGTGGTTTCGAAATTCAACTTGAGTTTCCGGAAAAGTCCGGCCTCCTCCTCGGTAAAGACCTTCTGCAATATTTTCATCTCCACCCCGTTGTCGGCGGAGGGATACCCGTTCGGAAGGGTGTCGAGAAGCCTTCTCAAATCAACATAGACCTGTTCATTCATAGCCATTACCTCCTTAATGATTACCGGCAGGCGCCCATTCGAATTTATATATCATGATATAATATATCTTTATTGTAATATATCATTGTTATATATACTTGTCAAGCTTCATAGCATGACTTTTACGGCAGTTATGGTTGACCACCGGCGCCGGCGCTCCTTCAACTTTCCTTTGCCTTGCCAACACCACAACTATTTGTAATACTATTATATATAATACTATACTATACTAAATACTTACTATGAGTAGAATTTTGAGGTAAGTGAAATGTCATTAACCAACAAGACAAAGTATGCGCTGCTGGGGGTATTGAGCCTTTCGCCGATGTCCGGCTACGACATTAAAAAATTCAGCGACATCTCTATCTCACACTTCTGGAATGAGAATTATGCGCGAATTTATCCCGTCCTTAAGGAAATGGAAAAGGAAGGCCTGGTAACAAAAATTACAACCCGCACGGCAGGAAGGCCTGACAGGAACATCTACTCGATTACCGGGAAAGGATTGGAGGAACTTAATGAATGGCTTCGGCAGCCGATTCAGTACAGACCTCCTCGCGAGGAGCTATTGTTAAAGCTATTTTTCTCCCCGAATGTTCCCGTCGAGAACCTTATGGAAAAAATCAGGGCGGAAAAAGAAAAATATCAGAAACTTATCAAAGAATTCAAGCGGATCGAGATAATGATCACTACCGATAAGAAAACAAAGAGCCAAAAAGGATTGCCGCTGTGGCTGACTACGCTAAACTTCGGCAAGTGCCACGGCGAGGCCGTTATCAAATGGTGCAACCAGACCCTTAAGACCCTGGAAACCATGAAATAAAATCAGACTGAAATGGTTCTCGGCGAAAATTAAACGGTATAAAGGAGAACGAGGCTATGCAAACTAAACACTCGGTTGACCTTTCCACCTGCAAGAAATGCCGTATCTGTGCTGCCATCTGCCCGGCGGCAATCATCCAGGCGGACGATGCCGCCAGGTTTTTACCCGAACGTGAAAACCTCTGCATCCGCTGCGGCCAGTGCATGGCCGCGTGCCCGACCTGCTCCATCTCCGCGGAAGGACTCTCGTACGATAAGGACTTTTTCGAGCTGCCAAAGTGGGATGCTGGCTGGCAGGTAGCTTTCTCAGGCCTGATCAGCACGCGGCGCTCTATACGCAACTTCAAAGACGCGCCGGTGCCGCGTGAATTGCTGGAAAAGATCGTGGATGCCATCAGTTTCGCTCCGCCCGGCTTCACGCCCCTTACGGTCGAACTGACGATCATCAACAACCGTGACCTGATACGCCGGGCCGTACCTATAATGGCGGAGATGTACGATGGGTTGATTAAACTGGCAGATAATCCTGAGACATCTGCCATGTTTAAGACCATGGTTGGTGAAGAAGCTTTTGAGGTACTGACCGGACACGTCCTCCCGCTAATGAAAATGAGGATGCCCGGACTTAAATCGGGGAAGGAGGACACCATCGCCCGCAGCGCCCCTGCCCTGATACTGTTTCACGCCGCCAGGCACAATGAAGATATCTTCATTGCGCTGGCCTACGGCCTGCTGGCAGCGCATTCACTGGGACTGGGAGCCACCGCCATCGGGTTGATACCACCCGTCGTTGAGCGGAACCCTGAACTGAGAAAAATGTTCCAAATCCCGGAAGGCAACAAGGTGCTGGCTTCAATGTTAGTGGGTTATCCAAAGTACAAGTATTCCCGGGGCATCAGAAGATCTCCGGCAGGCGTGACATGGGTGGAATAGGGGAGAAAAACCCCATGTCTATACTGATTTTGAATGGCAGCCCAAAAAAATCTGGTTATACCTCACGGACTATAAAAATAATCGCCGACAATATTGATAAAGATAAGGATGTTGAATGGATCGATGTATACGGGCTCAATATCAAACCCTGTATCGGCTGCATGAAGTGCAGGCCGGACGGTGTGTGCGTTTTGCCTGCAGACGATGGTCACAGGGTCGGCAAAAAGATATCTGCGGCCCGGGCGCTGGTGGTTGGTACGCCGACTTACTGGGGTAACATGTCTGGTCCGCTGAAAGTGCTGTTTGACCGTAACGTCCCGGTATTTGAATATATTGGCAAAGGTTTCCCCATCCCGCGTCAGAAGGGGAAAAAGGCTATTATCGTTACAGCTGCTGCTTCGCCCTGGCCGTACAGTTTACTGGGGTCACAGGCGGGGGGAACGATCAGGGCTTTACGCACCGTACTCCAATCCGGTGGGTACAGGATACTGGGATCGATTTGTATCAGCGGAACGATGAACAGCAAGGAAATCACAGGAAGTACTATCAGGCAGGCGCAGAAATTGGCCCGGCGCCTGTAATGCATGCGCCTACGCCGTTTGATCACCATAATAACTGGAAAACGATATCTGCACAGTTACTGAAAGTGGTTTGTTTGGTTTTTAACAAATATTTAACCTAAGTTTATCCGAGCCTTAATCAGCTTCCACAATTTTACTGGTATCATTATATTGTAATGATGCGCTTAGATTTTCATGTGCACGCTTTGCTGTCCCGCGCTATACCTTTCAAACTGTTAGACCTGAAAGCCATGGTAGCTCAAGGCAAATCCAGGGGTCTGGATGGTTTTGCACTTACCGAACATATCAACGCTCCCGGCTATTGGAATACATATGAATTGATGAGAGAGACATTTCCTTACAAAGACGGTTATTATGAGGTAGAAAACGGTTTTTACATTATCAACGGTGCGGAAATCTCCCTGATGCATGGCGGCGACCTGATCGCGCTGGGGAAACCGGAGGCAATAAAAAAAGTTGACACTAAGCTGCGGTTGAGCAAAGGCTACCGCCCGCCGCTCCCGGATTTGATCAGGGCAATAAACGATGACATCGTGTTGATAGGCGCACATCCCTTCCGCCCAATGGGCGGCCTGCTCAAGTTCGACCGAGCCTGCCTCAAGCGCCTCACAGCTCTGGAAGTTAATGGCAAAGATATCGCGATAGCTGCCCAGGTAAGAGAGGTTGCGGATAACCTGGGGCTGGCTCTGGTTGGTGGCAGTGATGCTCATTACTGGCCCCAGGTCGGCATATGTTCGACAGTTTTGCCCATTAACCGGCCGGATATAAACGAAATCAAATCAGTGGTTTTAGAAGGGACTGCTGAGGTGTGGTACGCTCAGGACGGCGCCCGGGTTGTGGAGATGTGTAACGCGTACAAGCGGCGTATCAAAGAGGAGTTCGGATTACCGCGCAGCGCTAATAAAGTAAGGCAATTACAATTAACATAAGGAGAATTATTATGGGTGAAAAAGATGGATTCGAGTACGCTGAAAAAATGAGTGTGGAGGAGGTCGCGGATTTCCTGCTGGCTTTGTCAACCGGTATACGTGATAAGAAGCTCAAGCTTACCGGTAAAGGAAAATCCATGACATTGCTGCCTTCTGATACCGTAAAACTTGAAGTTAAAGCCGAAGGCAAGGAAGGAAAAGGATCTATCGAAATCGAGATCTCCTGGAAGGACAAGTACGTTGCCTCAGCCGAGAAGCTCGAAGTCAGCTATTCAGTTGAGGAAGAAGAGAAAAAAGTAGCCGCGAAATAGCCCGGTGTTAACGCTGCCGCATGTGTAAACTGATGGCAGCTTTATAAAATAATATGTCTGACCTGGATTTGCAAAGCATACGGGACGACCTTAGAAAAATGGGGCGTCTCGGCGCCAAGCAAGTCCAGGCGGCCTTGCGCGCTTTTGAGAATGTCGACCTGGCGGCCAGCGACCGCATCGTCGAAGGTGACAACGTATTCGACGGCCTGAATTTATCAATAGAAGAAAAATCGTATAAATTGGATTTCTCCAAAATGGCCGCCGAGGAGAAGCGCTTTATCCGGTCGGCGGTCAAGGTCGGTTCCAACCTTGAACGCATAGGGGATGCAGCCTGCCATATCGCAAGACGAGTGCAGATCATGAACCACGATCAGTCAGAGCCTGTGGCCTTTGAAATCGGCGAGATGGAATCGATCGCCCTGGCCGCTATCAGGGAATCTTTGGATGCCTACTTAAACCGTGATATCAAGCAAGCCGAGTGGGCATGCCTACGCGAGCCCCAACTGGACGCCATCTACCGGGTGAAAATCGAGGAGATAAAAGAAAAGCTGAGGTTAGACTCCGGTCATATTGGCAGCCTGCTCAACTGGTACTCGGTAATAAAATACCTCGAGAAGATCTGCGATTACACACTCAACATCGGCGAGCAGGCCATCTTTTTAGTTACCGGCCGGAGATTGAAGTTCGCCCAATATCAGCAGCTTGACCGGCTGGCTTCAACCAGTCCTTCTGATAGTTTTGATTTTCATCCTTATTATGATGGGATAAGCGGGGCCCTGGTGGCACGTATTGATACCGGCAAAGAGGCGCTGGTTTTAAAAACAGGCAGCAAGCGGAAGATCGATGCCGAGGCAGCCAAACTGAAGCAGTGGGAGGAAATCTTTCCTTCTCTGACTCCACGGGTCATATCTACGGTCATCCAGGGTGACAGGGAAATTTTGCTGCGTGAATTTGTGGCGGGGGACCTGCTCTCGGAACTGTATTTTTCCCAGGGAAATATGGAGGAAAAAGAAAAGGCTACCCGGAGGCTCATCGATATCCTGCTGAAACTATGGGGTCTGACCTTCAAACAGGAGGTGCCTGCCAGCGATTATGCAACGCAGATACAGAGCCGCCTGGGTGAAGTATATGCAATGCATCCATACCTTGAGTACTACGCAACAAATGAAAACATCGATAATCTGCTGGAAAAGACCAGGGAACTGGAGGCCAGTCTCAGGCCATCTTTCTCAGTCTGGCTGCACGGTGATTTCAACGTTAACAACGTCATATACCATGATGGACAGGTCAAGTTCATCGATGTGCACCGCTCTAACTTCGGTGACTACCTGTGCGATGTTGGTGTCTTCATGGTCTCCACTATACGACACGCCCCCAAGCAAGGATCAATACTGGAAGATATGGCACAGGTCCGGGAAATAGCTATAGAATGCATAGCCGGCTTCGCCCAGGAGAATGGCGATCGGAACTGGCAGCCCAGATTGCAGTTAAGCCTTGCACGTTCTTATATGACATCAGCGAGAGTGATCATCGATGAGAAACAGGCAAGATTGCTTTTTGAGACCGGCCTTAGCCTGCTCAAGAAAGAGGTGAACTAATGAAGATTTGGGTTGCCGGGATACCGGGCGGATGGTCAAGCGATAAAATGGTAGCCGCGTTGAAAAAGCTAAGGGTTGATTGTCAACTATTTTCGCTGTCGGACTGCAGTTTTGATCTTACGAGCGGTGCCGTTTTCTGGCAGGGCTATGACCTATCCAAATTGGATGGAGTAGTTGTAAGAAAAATGGGGGACCCGGCGGACCCTTTGACTCCATTTCGGGTCAATATGCTGTACCAGCTTGCAGCCAAAGGGGTCAGGATTTTCAGTCCTCCGAAATTCATCGATGATATCAACGACCGTTACAGGATGACACGCCTGCTAACGGGTTCGGGAATTCCGATGCCTGAAACCATCGTGACAGAATCTTTGGACACGGCCTGCGAAATGATAGACCGGTGGGGAAAAGCGGTGCTTAAACCGGTATTTACGTCGAAGGGACGCAATATGTTATTGCTTGACCGTGAAGGGCCTTACCGGCTGGACCTGAAACACTGGAATGAGAATGGTCTCTCCCCATTCTACCTGCAGCGTTTTATCCCGGCTACGTACGATATTGGTGTGGCAATTATGGGCAAACAGGTATTAGGGGCGTTCCGTCGCATAGCTTCGGTAAAATCCTGGCAGACAACCATACGCACAGGCGGACGTTACGAGTGTTTCAATGCGGACTCAAAAATAATCAGCATTGTTGAGAGAATTACCAGTATCATGGAGTTTGATTACACGGTCATAGATTTTGTATTAAGTGGCGAGGAATACCTGGTTTACGAGGTCAGCGCCTTCGGGGGATTTACCGGGTTATGGAAGTGCGGGATTGATGCCCCTTCCATATTCGCAAAATATGTTTTTACCAGCCTTGCCGTTCCTGCGAGGAAAAGTGCGCGAGTTAGATGAACTGCTTGCCAGGCACACAGCCAGTATCGATGTGCCAATGCGTTTTCTGGATGTGCCTTTTACCCTCAAGACGGACAGTGAAGAACTGGCACTGAGATTGCGCGACTATTTTCAAGCCTGGCTTTGCGATAATGCAGGCAGCGACGACCATATAGTATATGCCTTTCAGGGTGAGGGGATTTACGAGAAGGACAAGTTATTGGATGTTGTAAGGCGGGAGGGCAAGAGCGTTAAGGAAGCTTATTATGATATCGATGATGGGCGGGTGGTGTTGAAAAAAAGAACCGGGGCGACCGTATACATCAAGGATAAAGTACGCTATGTTGTGGGTAACCTTCTGCTTCACCTGCACCAGCTCGTTAATGTGATCGACGAGGTTTACGAAGAAGACTTCATGGACAGGGGTTATGCCCTGATTCACGCATCCGCGGTCGCTGATGCCGTTGGCCGCGGCATAATGTTAACCTCTTCATCAGGGGTGGGAAAGAGCACCCTCGCACTGGCACTGGTAGAACAAGGCTTCAAGTTCTTAAGTAACGACAGGGTTTTGGCCAAAGTAGAGGCCGATCATGTACACCTGGTTGGCGTGCCGAAAAAGCCCAGGGTGAATCCCGGTACCATCCTCTCGCTGGCAAGCCTAAGCCACATAATTTCCACGGAGGAACGCCAGATGTATGCCGCCAAGTGCAGGGCAGAATTATGGCAGTTCGAGCATAAGTATGACGCGGATGTAGACGCGATCTTCGGTCCCGGAACGTTTAGACTGGAGGCCATACTATCAACAGTCTACATTTTGAATTGGAAATTCGACCAGCACAATCCCGTTATTGAAATCCTATCTTTAGACGAAGCTACTGATATGATCCGCCCACAGGTATTAAGCCTCGACCAGCGCCGCAGGCAGGCCGTCAGGCCGCTGGAAGCGGAAGACCAGTTGCGTTCCATCTGCCAGGTCGTACCCGTATTCAATGTTAAAGGCGGCGTGGGCATGGCAGAGTTAACAGGAATGATACAGAAGAGACAGGGGGCTTGAGCATGCAAACTAACGAGAGACCGATCACGGTGGTTCAACTGCCGGATAGATTGAAGTTCAATCCGCATATTTTTCGCATGTACGATATCCGGGGCGATGTTGATAAAGATGTCACTGAAGAGCTTGTAACGCAGGTTGCCCGGGCTTTCGGCACATATTTAAGGCAGATTTACAATGTCCTGCCGGCCGTTGCGGTCGGACGTGATAACAGGGTTTCATCATCGCGGTTGCATTCGGCAGCCTGCCAGGGACTGATGGACAGCGGCTGTGATGTAATTGATATCGGGTTGAGCACCACACCCCTGCTGTGTTACTCAATTAATGATTGGCAGCTCGACGGTGGGGTCAATATAACCGGCAGCCATAATCCCGGGTCACAAAATGGCCTGAAATTGGAGTCCAGAAATTCTTACCCGGTAGCGGAATACGATATCCAGTATATACGCAAGATTATCGAAAACCGCTCATTTGCCAGGGGCCACGGAAAGTTCTCCAGCGCGTGTCCTTCAGAAGACTACCTTTCCAGATTAGGACAGATAGTTCATATGAACAGGCCTCTCAAGGTTGTTATCGATGCCGGCAACGGCATAGCAGGGTTACTGGCGCCCGGGTTGATAGAACGGCTGGGCTGCACGGTTGTGCCACTGTTCTGCGACCCCGACGATAGTTTCCCAAACCACTGGCCTAACCCGGAAGACCCGGCAAATATGCGCCAACTGCAGAATACGGTTAGGGAAGAAAAAGCTGACGTGGGATTTGCCTTCGATGGTGATGGTGACAGGCTCGGTGTCGTCAACGAGAAGGGCGATCTATTTAACAACGATTATCTTATCATTCTGTTGGCCAGAGACCTGCTCAAACGGCATCCCGGGGAACGTATTCTCATCGATATTAAATCTTCACAGAATGTGATTGAAGATATCTATATTCACGGTGGCGAACCGGTTCTCTGGAAGACCGGTCATTCCCTTATCAGGAGAAAGATGCTAAGGGAGGACATCCTGTTGGCAGGTGAATTCAGCGGTCACATTTTCCCGGCAGAGGATTACTACCCCATCAGTGACGCTCTGCTGGCCTCGCTACGTGTCATGCAGGTTCTATCCGGTGAGGAGCGGCCGTTATCCGGATTGTTAAATAACCTGAAGCCGTTATATTCAACGAGCTTGATCGAGCTGGCCTGTCCGGATCATTGTAAATTCGATATCGTGGAACGTGTGAAAAAATCCCTGGCGCGGCATTATAATGTGATTACGGTGGATGGCGTGCGTGTTTCGTTACCTCATGGCTGGGCACTGATACGCGCTTCAAACACCTCTGAATCCCTAACGCTGAGGTTTGAAGCTGATTCCCGGCACAGGCTGGAGGAAATACAGTCAATCGTCTACCACAGGCTGGAGGAATTTCCGTTCCTCAATATCGCAAAACGCAGGATTGCAGCATAAATACAAAATCCGTGGTTTCTTGATCACGAAAGTAGTTCTATTTGACCGGTAAATAACCCTCAGATGCTATGATCTTCTGACTAATGTCCGTAAGGCAGTAGTCAATATATTTTTTAACCAGCCCCGCGGCCTGTGTTCTGGTCAGGCAGTAAAGCGGCCGCACTATGGGGTATGTGCCGTTAGTGGCGTTTTCAACGTTGCAGGGGATAGTATCAATAGATAGCGCTTTAATAGAAGCGTCAACATACCCGAGAGAAAGGAAGCCCACCACCTGGGCGTCCACGGCCACTGCCTGCCGTACCAGTTCGTTAGACTCCTGCACCGATACCATGCCGGTGATCTTGGCATTAGCACCCATCACCAGGTCCTGGAAACTGGTCCGTGTGCCGGAGCCCTCGATTCGGACAATCACGTGAATATTATTACTCTGTCCTCCAACATCATGCCAATCCGAGATGTTGCCGGCAAATATGTCCCTCACCTGCTCCTTGCTGAGCCCGGTCACTGAGTTTGTCTTGTTCACTATCACAGCAATTGCATCTCGGCCGAGCAGGTACTTTATCAGTGATGGATCAGTTTTAGTGAGCTCCCGCGATGATGCTCCGATGTCCACCTTTCCGTCATTAACGTCTTTGATACCGACGCCCGAGCCACCGCCCGTCACAACCACCGGCGCCTTTGCCCCTTGAACAGTTATTTTTTGCCGCATTGTCCCTCCTATCATTAAATTTTTTAAATACCTGGTCGCCCCGTTTCGGCAGTTGCCAGCTCATCCTTATCACAGATACTCTTTATATGCGACAGCAATGGCTTGATATCAAACGGCTTGGTAATTACCATCGCATTCTCTCCCCCGGCAAATTTCTGGATATTTGGTTCCATTACATCTCCACTCATGAATATTATGCGCTCGGCCAGCTTATGATTATCGGATTTGACTTTGCGCGCCAGGTCAATGCCGCTGGCGCCGGGCATCTTGATATCCGTCAGCATAAGATCAAAATCGCCTTGCTGGATAAGGGCGTAAGCGCTGTCCGCGTCGGCGGCCGTCTCGGCCCGGTATCCGTGACGCGAGAGAAACTGTGATAAGAAATCCCGTACGCCAGGTTCATCATCTACGACCAGTATCCTGCCTCCCGACGCCGCAACAGGCGCTACCTGGAGTTTCACTTCATCCAGTGGTCCAGGTATTGCAGCTTCAACTGGAATCTCGACTTTGAACTCGGCGCCTAGGCCTCTGTCGCTCTTCACGGATATCTTCCCGTTATGCTCGGTTACAATGCCATGACATATGCTCAGGCCCAAACCGGTACCCTTCCCCACTTCCTGCGTGGTAAAAAACGGATCAAATATCTTGTTAATTATATCCGGCGCTATACCTGGACCATCATCCGCAACTGAAATACCGATTGTATGGCCATCAGTACACATGGAAACTGTGAGTGTACCTCTTAAGGTGAGACTATTATTGTGAACCCGGAAGGCGTGGCAATCTATACCCGATGAAAGATTGCTTGGTCGCTATGCTCCTCGCAATGACGAATAGTGCAGGCGCTTGCCCTTTAATACGTCGAGACGCCCAACTCTTCCATTTTGCCGGTAACCATGAAAACCACACGCTCGCAGATATTAGTCACGCGGTCGCCTGTGCGCTCCAGGTTGTGCCCCGCCCAGATCAGCCTTGTGGCACGTGTGATGGTGCGAGGGTCTTCCATCATGAAGGTCAGCAGTTCCCTGAAGACCTGGTCGTAGAGGTTATCGATGTCATCATCCTCCGGCACGATTTTGCGCGCGGCTTCGGCGTCGTGGGAGATAAAAGCATTGAGGCTACGGTGCAACATGTCGATGACTCTTTCATTCATACGCGGCAGGTCGATGAGTGGCTTCAAAGGAGGCTCATCGCCTATCATCACGGCGATCTTGGCATTGCCGGCGGCATGGTCTCCCATCCTTTCCAGGTCAGTTATAATGGATAGGGTGGCCAGAATTATCCTCAAGTCACTGGCCATTGGAGCCTGAGTACACATAAGGTCCAGCGCTTTCTGCTCTATTTCAAAGCGTTTGCTATCAGTAATTTTGTCATCAACCAGCACCTGTTTGGCCAGCACCAGGTCACGCTCTTTTAAAGCCTGCATCGATCGCTCCAGCGCTTTTTCAATCATGCTTCCCATCACCAGTACGTCATCCTGCAGTTCACGCAAGTTCCTCTGAAAAGTTTCCCTTGTCATATTAAATCTCCTTCATCCAAACCTGCCGGTTATGTAATCTTCGGTCCTTTTGTCCTTCGGCACGCTGAAAATATCCTTGGTGGGCCCATATTCGATCAGGTCTCCGAGCAGCATGAATCCTGCGAAGTCACTGACACGTGCTGCCTGCTGCATATTGTGAGTGACGATGATCACGGTATAATCCTTCTTCAGTTCCAGCATCAGTTCCTCAATTTTAAGCGTTGAAATCGGGTCCAGGGCCGAGCAGGGTTCATCCATCAGAATGATCTCCGGATTAACAGCCAGTACCCTGGCTATGCAGAGCCGCTGCTGTTGGCCGCCTGACAAAGCTGTCCCTGATTTATGCAGGCAGTTGGATACCTCTTCCCAAAGAGCGGCCTTTTTCAAGCTCTTTTCCACCATGTCACTAATATTAATTCGACGGTCCATACCCAGCATCCGTGGACCATAGGCAACGTTGTCAAAGATAGATTTGGGGAAAGGATTAGGCTGCTGAAAAACCATGCCAACCCGCTTGCGCAGGTCAACGACATCAACTGATTTATCAAATATATTGATGCCATCCAGTAATAATTCGCCCTCAACCCTTGTCCCCAGCACCAGATCGCTCATACGATTAATCAGTCGTAGTAATGTGGTTTTCCCGCATCCCGAAGGGCCGATCAATGAAGTAATCTGGTTACGGCGGATATCCATATTTATCGATTTCAACGCCTGTACGTTACTGTAATAAAAATCAAGGTTTCTGATACTGATTATATCTGACATAGTTACCTGCTTCCTCCGAATGACCTGGCTACATATCTCGTGGTCAACCAGCGTGTTACAAAATTTATTACCACGATAATCAGTACTAAAACCACACCTGTGGCCAGCGCTTTATTAATGGCCCTGGTTTCCATAGCCAGGTAATATAGATGCAATGAGAGTGTCCTGGCGTTGGACCAGATGGAAGTGGGCATATTGGAACTTCCCCCCATCGTCACGTAAAGGCAAGCTGTCTCTTCCACAACCCGCCCGACAG
>Ga0247841_10009394_pt1 | contig 13702 bp, 16 predicted proteins | sample LaCruzMarch2015__2_FD_192410 | JGI IMG/M metagenome (GOLD analysis project Ga0247841, IMG submission 192410) | Freshwater microbial communities from meromictic Lake La Cruz, Castile-La Mancha, Spain - LaCruzMarch2015_18m | ecosystem: Environmental > Aquatic > Freshwater > Lake | place: Spain...
AGTGCTGCTTCCCTGCGGAGTGTCTGTCTTCGAGTAGAGCAAAGCGCCCTCGCCAGAAAAGCACGCCCTTGTCTTAACGCTGGGGTCAGACTTTTTCACTATAAGAAAGCACTGTCCAGTTGTTCCAGCAACTGTCATTGTGCCGTCATAGGTCGTGTCATAATCTGCAGGCGCTTCCACAATTCCTGCAACCTGCTCTGAAGGCGGGGTTTGCTGCTGCGGCAGGTTAAAGCATGCCCACTGGCCTGCCTGGTTTATGCAAGTCACTCCTTCAGGGGAGTAAAACCTTGTTTCAGTGCCTTGCGCTGTCAAGTCCATCCTGAACTTTCCGAAGCCGATGAATTCAGTCAGTTTCATTGTTTCAGGGCTTGCGCTGCTTGTGACATCATAGTCTGCCTTGAATTTCAGGCTCTGGAATTTTGCTGCAAAATCCCCAAATATTGGAGAGCCCGGCTCTCCTCCTGCCTGTCCATTGTCTTCTGGAGGAGCATTGCCTCCACTGTCATTTCCTCCGGAATTTGCCGGAGGCTGGTTTTGCTGCTGTGCGCACCCAGCCAAAAGCAGTACTGTTAGAACTGCCGCAATCAAAATCACTGTCTTTTTCATGAAATTTCCTCCCCTTTTTTTTTGAAATTAATCCTAAAGTTTTCTTCTCTTCCTGCTGGCGTGCCTTGGCTCATAGTACATTTTAGGGCTTCCCGAATCCTTCATCACATAATAGTTCGCCAAAGCAAGGCCTGAATAAGTCGAGCTTAGTATTGCAAATATTGCCACGATTATTCCTGAAACAACGTCTCCTGTAAACTGTTCTGACAGAATAGTTCCCGCAAGGTCAAAAACTCCCGCAACAAGGCTTACAATAACAAGGAAAATCACTATTGTCCAGAACTTTTTCTTCGAAAACTCCCAGCTCTCCAAAAGCGCGTCCCTTGCATTTGCATCCTTTGCGCCCATTATTGGAAGGAAGAACACCAGCCTCACATACAGGTAAGCCAGCACTATCATCAGCACTAATGCAAGAATTATTGAAAGCTCAATGCTGAATCCCGCAATTCCTGCAACAATTCCAAAAGCCGCGAAAAACACTGCCGAAACAGCCATGAGAAATATTATTGCCCAACAAATCTTTCCCAAATGCGAAACCCCAAAGCCCAATGCTTCGCCAATTCCGCCTTTTCCTTCAATGCTGTTTTTTGCAAACCGTCCCAAAACAATGCTTGCCCAAAACTGCACAATCAATCCAACAAGCAGCACGAGGAAAAGCACGCTCAATTGCGGAAAGTAAAGCTGGAAGAAAGCGAAAGGCAGCTCCAGAATGCCCACATCAGGCATTTGCCCGAGAACAATGACTTGCTCAAAAAGGTCAAGCCCAGAGTCCCATGCAACCAATGCCAGAACCAGCTGGAATATTCCTGCAAGAATGCCTGCAACCAATACCTGCGGCTTTGCAACAAGCTGTGCAAGGCTTCCCAAAACGCTCTTCAACATGGATTATCTTGGCTAAATTTTAGGGAATGCCTGTTTTTAATGCTTTTCCCGCGCCTAGGGCATTTCCCTGCATTGGGCTAATAAGGTTTTAAACCCTTTCCTTGCCTATTTTCTAAAGCAAATCAAATGCTATTTTTTGGTGATTAACGAAATGAACATTCCAAAAACCGTCAATACCTACTGCAAGAAGTGCAAAAAGCACTCAAACCACAAGCTCAAGCTCTTCAAGGCAGCTGCAGTAAGGCCTGCAAGCAAGGGCCAGAGAAAGCACTTGATAAAGACACAGCACGGCTATGGCGGAAAGTCAAAATTCCCGAAAAAGCCGAAAAAGCAGACGAAAAAGCCGACATTCCTTGCAGAATGCCTCGTGTGCCATGCAAAATGCTATTTCTGCATTCCAAAAAGAATGAAAAAGGCAGAGCTTGCTGAAAAAGAATAATTGCTGCTTTTTTTTTAATTTTTTTTATTCGCTGACTTCTTTCTTTGCAACATGCAGGAATATATTGACCAATCCAATGAGCACCAGGATTACTGCAGCAAACAGGATAATGTTGTCAAGCACAAGGCTGTGCTCTTTTCCGAAAAGCGCTGCCTGGATTGTTCCTGCGTAAAAGAAAATTCCAACTCCTGCCGCAAGAAAAACAGGGCCTGTAATCAGCCTCTTGAATGCATGCTCGCTTTTTCCTGACTGGCTTTTTTCCGCAGCTTTTGAATTTGTTTTGTGAACTTCGCTTTCCTGCCTTTCAGGAAGGTATTTTCTCTCATGCTTTTCAATTACTTTCTCTATCTCATCATCAAGGTTTACTTTCTGCATTTCAAGGCTTTTCTCCAAGCCCAAGACAAAGCTTTTCTTCCCGTCCTTTACAGTTGCCTCTATCAAAACCCAGCCCTGCTCTAACAAAGCGTTGGTTTCGTCAATTGTTTTAGCCTCTTTGAGCTTCTTGAACTTCCAAAGCTCTTTCTCTAACTTGACCATTTAGCCAGCACCACCGCCGCCACCGCCTCCTCCACCGCCACCGCCGCCTGAAAAGCCTCCGGAGCCAGAGCCTGCGGATGAGGAAAATCCGGCGCTGTTAAAGCTCGAGTTGAAAGAAGAATAGAACGCGCTGCTTGCGGCCATTGCGTAAAGCCCCGAATTTTGCTGCATTCTTGCAAGCAATGGCCCCTGCGCTTCGCTGATTACTTTTTCCGCATTCCCGAAGACTGTCGCATAAACCAAGTACTCTTCCCAAAGAACAATGTCCGGAATCTTCTTTTCCCTCATGTAGTGGAAGTCGTCAAAGAATCTTTTCAACGCATTCCATCTTGAGTAATGCTCCGCGCCTAATGGGCTCATTGAAGAAAGAACGCGCGGCAGCACTAAAGTCAATCCCAAGAATAAAATGCAAATCAGCGCTGAAATCCCCAACGGCGTTATTACATTGCCCATCAGGGAAAAAGCGCCCAGAAACATTATCGCATGGATGATTATGAAGATTAGCGGAATTATCGCTTTTCTAACCCCTTTGGAGATTATGAAGAAGCCCACTATTCCATAAATGCCCAGCAAGAAAAAGAATGCCATCGATGCTACGGATCCCTTAAAGTCTATTATTATTGGGATTGCAATGCTCGCCAGAAAGATTACTAGAAGAATCTTGTGGAATTTTTTCGGGCCTGTAAAGTCAAAATAATTGTTCCTTGTCTTGTTTGTCTCGACATTCTTTTCAGCAACTGTCTTCCAGCGGTCAAAGAGTGATGTCCTTTTATTTTTCTGCCTTTCAGCAAGCTTTGAGAGCGTGATTGACGCTATTGGCTCTTCATCTTCTTCAGAGTCAGTGTCCAAGTTTATGAAAGTGCTCTTTTCATTGTCTTCGGAAAGCTCGAATTTTTTCCCAAAAATCAGGTTGACAAGCTTTTTTTCAGGGTTTGTCAATTCGTCCTTTCCCCGCAAGAGCGAAAGCTCGTAATCGTCCCCGCCAAAAATTCCTGCAATGATTCCCTTCTTTTTGATTTTTTCGACTTTAATGTGCTTTCTCCTGACCAAATCCATCAAAGTTGCAGTCATTCCTTGAGGGGTTATATGCAAGTGCATCAAGTAGTCCACAAGGTATGGCTTGTCGTCGAAAGGGATTTCCCTGAAGTACTTGACTTCCTGGACCTTTGGCTCTACGCCATATTTTTTGTAAATGCTCCGGAAGAAGTAAAGCAAAATCAGGAATACTATTGCGGGAACAATCCACAAAAAAGCCATTGCGCCTTTAACGTTTTCATTCCAGCTTTCCTCGCCCTCAATCTTTTGCCTTCCATTGCCTGCTGCTTTTTCTGCAAAAGTGCCTTTCATGACCTCCTTGTTGAAGAGCACGCGGGCTTCCACAAAAGTCAGTTCAGGAACCCAATTTGCGTGGATTTGAATGACATTGCCGTTCCAGTCATAGCCTCCGTCAAGCATTGGGTGCAGCCAAATTTTGCTGCCTTCCCTCAAGGGCTGCGGGAACACCAGTGTTGCATTAAAATTTTCCACGCTTGCTTCCCAGTAATCTCCCCAAATTTTCCAGTAAAACTCGAAAACGTCATCATACTCTTTCACTGCATTCTTCAAAGTGTACTTCAAGGCGAAAGTCTTTTGCTCGTCAGAAGCGCTGTAATGCCATGTTGCCTTGAAAGGACTCTGGGAGTTTATTTCCACAGGCACTTCAACCATTGTGTCGCCGACTCTCTCGAAAACCCTGAAGTTTTCTACAGACTGGCTTCCTTCAAGCGGGATTTCCCTGTAAGCAAAAGTATAGCTTCCATCAAAGGAGAAAGTCAGCTCTTCAGTCACGTCAATGCTTGCGTCTTCATTGAACAAGTACTCCGCATTGACCTGCGGAAAATAGAAAGACTTTGCGGAAGCAAAGCCTGCAGAGAGCGCGAGCAAGGCAAGCAAAGCCAGCGCCAGAGAAAGTTTCCTGTCCATTGCACTAATACAGACTCTGGAGTCCATTAAAAAGCTTTTCACAAACAGCGCATTAGGGCGCGCAGCACGTCATTCAAGCTCGCTGAAATAATGCCCCCGAGTAAACTTTGCAAACTCTTTTTTCGGGCTTTTGCCAGCAAGCTTTTCCTTTAGGAATTCAATCTCCTGCCTTGCCTCTCCAAGCGCTGTTTCCCTGAAGTCAAGGCAGAGCATTTGGAACTCTGAAAGCTTTTCAAGCTCGAAAAGCATGTTGACTGGCATTGGGTTGTAGAGCCTGAAAATCCCGTTCGAGTCTATTGTGGCATTGTAATTGTAGCCTTTCCTGTCCTTGAGCCTGAAATTTCCCTTCCGCGAGCTTTTTGCAAAAGCCTTTGAAGTCATTAGCAAAGGATAATAGAATGCAAGGGGCGCGAGCCTTTGCCTTTCCTGCATTGCCTCAAGCTGTGCCATCGAGCATTCCGGCGATGGAATTATTCTCTCTGTGCCCAATCCTGCCAGAAGTCCAGCAGTCAATGAATTAAAGCAATTCAATTCCCTGTCTGCCCAAAACTTGCATTTGCTTTCAACTGCCTTCTGCAAAGCGCCCAAGTTAGAGCATACTATTCCGTAATTGCCTTGCATTTGCGCGAACTCTTTGAAGAATTCCCTCAATTGCGCGTCAGACTGTATGTTCGCGCCTTTCACAAAAACTTTCTTCTCTGGATTCTCTTTAATGAACTTTTCAACGCTTGATTTTCCAGCGCTTTCATAAAAAACTATTGTGTCCGCAGTTGGTTTTGCAAGCTCTGCCTGCTCCAGGCTCTCGCAGAATACTGCAATCTCCTGCCTTTTTTCCACTGACTTCTTTTGAGGCCTGAAATTCAGCATTCTCTTCATTCTTCCTTCAAAGCCAGTTCCCGCATTTTTCCTGAATGCTTTCAGGAATTCTTCCCTCATTCCTGCAATTATTGCCTTCTGGAATTCCTTCAGCTTGCTTACTGGGACGAAAATTTTTCCCTCAATTTTTGCCTCAAGCTTTGCGGGCCTGAAAAAGTCGTCCTCCTTGAGCAGCCTTTCCACAAGCTCTTTTTCAGAAACTCCTGCAGTCTTTGCTGTCTCTGGCCTGAAGTCAAATTCAATGCTTGCGCTTTTGCCTGCAAACTCCGCAACTGCCCGCAGGTTTTCGCCTGCTTTTGCAGAAACCTTGATGCTGTAAGGGATTTTCTTTCCTCCCTGAAGCGCCTTTTCCTCCAAGTCTTTCAAGAGCTTGTGCGACGTGAAATAAAGCTCCTGCCCAATCTCCAGGTAAGGCTTTTCCCCAGTCTCAATGATAACTTCGCTTCCCTTTCCGGCCTTTGGGACTTCATTTCCTTCCTTGAGAATTCTAGCAGCGCTGAATTCTTCAAACTCTTCCCCGCGGATTGCAGTGAGCCTGTCCCACTTGTAAAGGCCTTCAAAAAGCTTGAGCCTTATTGCCTTTCCCTTGAATCCCACAACCTTTGCAGCCAAGATTCCCTTTCGCATCGGTGTTTCCGGAAAAGTCATTTGCTCCTGCCTGAACGCATATCCTTTGGTTGCCTCTCGCAGGAATGCAATCTTCATGAGCTTCACATCTTCGTCGCTTAGTGCGGAGTTTTCCCCGAAAGCGCTGTCAATTGCCTTCCTGTAAGCCTTTGCAACGCTTGCAACATATGCAACTCCCTTCAATCTTCCTTCAACCTTGAAAGAGTCAATTCCCGCATTTGCCAATTCTTTCACATTGTAGACTGTCATCAAGTCCTTCATTGAAAGAATGAATCCCTGCTCGCTTTTTCCATCCTGCTCTAATCCAAAGTTCAGCCTGCAGGGCTGCAGGCATTGTCCCCTGTTGCCTGACTTTCCGAAAGCAAAGCTGCTGAACAGGCACTGGCCGGAGTATGAAAAGCAAAGAGCTCCGTGAACAAAGCATTCAATCCCTGCTTTTGTGCTTTTTTTGATTTCGCGAATTTCGTCAAGCGAAAGCTCTCTTGCGAGCACTATTTTTTTCACGCCCAAATTTTCCAAGAATTTTGCGCCTGCAGAATTGTGGCATGTTGTCTGAGTGCTCGCGTGCAATTCCAATTCAGGCAAGAGCTCATGCAATGCCTTCATGAGCCCCAAGTCCTGGCATATTATTGCGTCAACGCCAAGCTCGAAGGCTTTTTTTGCGACTCCAATTGCCTCCTCAAGCTCTGAATCCTTGATGAGCGTGTTGAGCGTGAGATAAAAGCGCTTTCCATGCAAGTGGCAAAAGTCAATGCCGTCCTTCAGCTCGCTTTCAGCAAAGTTTGCCGCAGGAATGCGCGCGTTAAACTTTTTCGCGCCGCCATAGACTGCGTCAGCTCCATTAAGGACTGCTGCCTTGAGGTTCTCAAAATTGCCGGCAGGCAGTATCAGCTCCGGTTTCTTGGCATTCATCAAACAATTAGGGTGTGAAATGCTTTAAATTGCAGCCGCCGGGGATCGAACCCGGGTCGTAACCTCTTTCCAAAACAACACTGCTAAGCTGCATTGAGCAACAGCGAAAATGCTGCCCAGATGCCAACTGGCTGTGGCAGTTGTGGGAAGGTCAAATCCTACCGCTAGACTACGGCTGCTTTCTGCTTTTGAGAATTAGTGTTGGAAAAGTGTTTTTAATACTGCGAGAAAACGCTCTTTTGGACTCTTTTGGGCTTTGTCTGGGGCTCTAGGGCGTTTGAACTGCTTCCGTGGCTTTCCTTGCTTCCCCTGCTTAAAATCTCGTAATCAATGCCTTCGCGAGTGGGCTCCTGCTGCTTCCTGCCCTGGCCTTTCGGCACTGCAGGCATTATTTCAAAATCGTCAGTGCTTTCATGCTTGAGCTCTATTGGCCTTCTTTGCGGCATGTTAATGTCTTCCAATTGGTCGTCAAACTCCCGCGCTGTCTGCGAGACAATGATGCTTGCCTGCTTTTTGAAATCCTTTCCAAGAATGCTCTTGTCCAATACTTCCACTGCAAGAATGTCGTTCTTTTCTGAAAGCTCTGTCATTTCATTGAATCCCAAGGTGACTATTTCATCAGCGGTTGCTTCTTCAAAGCCGCCGGTCCATGCCTTGCAGCCGTAATAGTGGATGAATTCAGTGCTTGACTTTGGCAGTATGCAAAGCAAGTGCAATCCTTCAGGAACAATTCCCCAATGCTCCTGCGCCTTCCTTGACAGCGCCTCTTCTGGAATTTCCTCGTCAGTGAATGCCGCTTCAAGGAGGGAAATTCCATTGCTGCTTTTTTCAGCATAGAATTCAGTGCTTGTGTAAACCAAGAGCCTTGCAAAGTTTTCAGCCATCAAAAAAACCTTTTTCCTTCACGAATAAGATTGCGTTCTTGTTTAAAATCCTTCTTGGCAAAAGCCTATTTCTTGAGGCTTTCAGCAAGCTCTTTCAAATCTTTCTCATCTGCTTTCGGGCCGAGCTGAGTGCTGATGTAACCTTCATAATGCTCAAAGTACTTTTTTTCAGAAGCCCATGTTTCCCTGAACTTTTCATCAAGGCCGTGAATGGGATAGAGCTTCAAGTGCGCGTGGTTTATTCCCAATCCTTCCATGACCAGGGCAGTCCTTTGGACTTTCAGCTTTTCATCAAGCATTTTGGCTACTTTCTGCGCTGCCTTGAAGAATTCTGCCATTTCTCCCGCCGGCATGTCGAAAGCATAGCTGTCGTAATGCTTTTTTGTCAAGACAAGGCTCATTCCCTTCGTGTTCGGGAAAATGTCCAGTATTGCAATGTGCTTTTCATCCTCCCAAAACTTGAAGCTCGGGATTTTTCCCTCAATTATTTTGCAAAAAATGCAGTCTTCCATTGGAATTCCCTGCAATTTACTGCTTGAAAAGCCTTTTTAACTCTTCTCGCTATTCTTTCCAAAAAGCAGGGAGGATTTTTATGGGTTTGAAGGACGTTGGCTTGAAAAAATTGGTTTTGAAGGATGTTGACTTGAAAAAAGTTGCAGGCCATGGGACTGGCTTTGTTTCAGAGTTCAAGGAATTCTTGAAAAAATACCAGGTTTTGGGATTGGCTGTTGCCTTTGTGATAGGCTTGGCTTCAACAAAGCTCATCACTTCCATAGTTAATGACCTGGTAATGCCAGTCATTGGCGTAATAATCCCCGGAGGAGACTGGCGTGCTTCAATTTTGCAGATAGGACCTGTGAAATTCCTTGTCGGAGACTTTGTCGGGGCAGTAATAGACTTTTTGATAATTGCGCTAGTGGTTTTCCTCATTGTGAAAATGATAATGAAGGAAGACGCAACCCAGAAAAAGTGAAAATTGCCTGAATGCCCTGCTTGCAGGGCATTTGGGAATTAAGGGTGTTTTTTTCAGGCAAGTTTCTCACGAAAGTCATTGCTCTTTCTCTGTTTCCTCGGTTGTCGTGGTCTTTGAGACAGTATGCCCTTCAGAGTCTTTTTCAGTCGTGGTCTCTTTTCTTGTGGTCTTTAGCCTGCCGAATTCAGACGCTGTGCTTGTCTCGTTTGTTTCAGTCGTTGTCCAAGTCCTTTTTCCAAAAAGGAAATCCATTACGCTCATTCAATCACCTTCAAGATTTTATTCGATTATTTTGATGTAATATCCTGCCAAAGTGTCTTTCATCAAAGTTCCGCTTGCGGTCACTTTGTCTCCCTTTGCAGGCAGGTTTTTTGCAGAAACAGGGATTGTGCCCGTATTGTCGTCTAAAACATAATATGACAATCCCCCAATGCTCACGACGTTCGCGACTGTTCCTGATGCTGTGACATTTTTTCCGACATTTTGCTCTGTCTTCAAGTCCTCGATGCTTTGGCTGGCAACGCAGCCGAACAAAAACAGCGCAATTATGAAAACGCCTGCAAAAATTATTTTCATATTATTCCTCCATTGCGACCGACTGGCTGAACAATTGATTGCGCAGTCTTAAGAATGCGCATTCAATCGCCCTCATTTTGTTTTTCCCTTATTCTTCCATTGTCGCCTATTTCAAGCTCTTTGCCTTGGCTGACTTGCACTCCATTGCCAGTGTTTCCGCTCAGGTCAGTGCCTATTTCTGAATTGTCTGTCTGGATTCCATGCACTGTTATGCTGACTTTGTTAGTGTAATCGACTTCAACGTTTGAGTCCCTTTCAGAGACAACCTTTATCACTGGCAGCATGATGATTTTGCCGTTGCCCGTGAGGTGGAAGCTTCTGTTGAGGTCAAAGTCCAGTGTTGCGATTGATGTTTTGTTTGCGTCAATTTCAATGATTGTGCTAAGCTTTAGCGTGTTGCTTGGAAGCTTTGCTTCCTGCGTTGTTCCATTGTATTCTACTGAAACCCTGTCAATTGAGAACCTCAATTGATTGTATGTTCCTGCATTCAGGTCCTTGTTTGCAGCGAGCGCCTGCACGTTCTGCAATTCAAGCAGGCTGAATTGCTGCGTTTGGTCTGAAAGCGTTATCCAAGAGTCTGTTCCTGCATTGTGTATTGATATATTGCTCACTGTAAGCTCGACTTTGCCTATTAAGCTCATGTCTGGTGCATTGTCCTTTATTGCCAGCACAAAGTTTCCTGTGTTGGTTTCTTGCTGTTGGGCGCATCCGCTTAGCAAGACAATGCCTCCAAAAACAATGAGCAAAACTCCTAACCCTAGTTTTTTCTCCATTTTTAAGCCTCCAAAAAACTGTCCATTAGCCATTATTCAAAATTTTCAAGCGCGTTTAAGTCCGCATTATGTTCTTTCCGACAGGCCTTTTGTTGATTGGGCCTTTTCCGCCGGGCCTTCCGCCTGTCTTGGCGCCCCTGCTTGCGCGTGCTTTTGCAGCAGTCATCCTGCCGCCCCTGCTTTTCTTTGCCATATTTATTTCCTCCCTTTTTTTTTGCTGTCAAATATTCAAAAGCCCGCTTACTTTCCAGTAAGCAGGTTTTCTCCGACAATAAGCCTGTAAACTATCACAATTACCGCAATTACAAGCAGTATGTGAATCAAGCCTCCGCCTATAGAGCCGACAAGCCCCAAAAGCCACAGCACTACCAAAACTATCACAATAAACCACAGCAAGTCCATTTTTTCACCACCCGTCTGATTCTATGTCTCTATTTAGCCACTGTTGCCTCCTACTAACTTTTCTCCTGCTGGCGCTGATTATTACGTCCGCAATCAGGACAACCGCTATAATCAATAAAACTGCCGCGTACATTTCCATTTTTCCCATCTCCCCAAGTTTTTTGATTTAATCTCCCTGTGCTGCTAGAATGCAATTCCAAAATGGCTGAGCAAAACAACTATTATCAATCCCGGAATTCCTCCCAAAGCAACTATTAGAACGCTCCAAATGTTTATCACAATGTTCACGAAAGGCAGAAAGTTCAGCAAAACCATTGCCGCTATTCCAAGAACGCTGTTTATCAAAAGCCAAAGAAGCCCTTCCCCAAACTTCCAGACCACGAGGACTATTAAGGCTACAAAAAGAAAAGTCAAAATTGGCCCTAGAATTAATAGTTCAACCATATTTGATGTCCCCCAAATATTTGTTCGCGGCGCAGTATATACAGTTAATAGTGCAAATCAGATACCTTTGCATTATGCCTGAATTACTGCAAAATGGCAGGAGTCATTTGCTTGCAAGTTAAATGATGCCCCACCATTAGTGCCGCTTTTTACTTTGCCTGTCCCCCGACTTTCACTGCGTTCTCGTCATAGACAGTGTTCAGCATCAGGGTCTCTCCCACGTTTTTAATGTCGGACTTTGAGAAAATCACGTCGTTGTTGAGCATGCCAGTGCCGACAACAATTGCCGTAATGTTGTTTGTGTGGCCTTGTGTCCTGATTTCCTTGACTTTTCCGACTTCCTTTCCTGTTGCATCCATCACATGCATTCCCTTGTAGTCTGTTGCTGGAGTCATGTTGAGAACTGCGCCTTCAGTGCTCAATGAAGTGATGTAAGTTCTTCCAATGAATGTGTCAAGCCCGAAGAATCCCCTGTCCATTTCAATCCCGTCCAAATTAAGCGATTTGGGATCCAATCTCAGTTCAGTGATCTTTCCGACTTCCTTTCCATTCAATGCCATGACTTTCTTTCCCCTCAATTCATGCACTTTAATGCCTGAATCGAATTCCTTGTTTATTTGCCTTATTTCTTCCATATTCTCCACCTCAGGATAAATCTTGGTTAATTTTTTTGTTCAGTCTTCAGTAGCGTGTTTATTTTTCCTTCTTTTTTTGCTCCTGTTATGCTTTGCGCTTCTGCTCTGCCTTTGCCTTTTGGGCCTTGTTGTACTTTGCAATCCCCAAGCCAGCCGCCAATGCTATCAGTCCAAGCAGCACTATTATTGCAGGAACCATTAGGTCTCCAGCGCTTCCCAATCCGAAAAATCCTGTAGGGCTTGTTGGAGCATTGGCTGTTCCAGGCTGTCCGGCTGTTGGAGCATTGTTTGCTGTTCCAGCCGATGCTGCTGGCGTTGAATTTTCATAAGGTATTGCGTCATACGGATATTGGTTTGCAGCAGGCTGCTGTGCTGGAGGTGTGCATGCTTGTGTTAGCATGGCAAGAGCTCCATTAATGCATCTGGCTGGCAAAGAAGAGACAACAGTCCTTGTCTGCTGGCCATTTGCGCTGCATGCGCTCCAATCAGAGTATGCGTAAGAAGTGCATGCTGGTGTTGCAGGCCCGCCTCCTCCACTGCCCCCGCCGCCAGTGCCTGTGCCCGGTGTTGTTGGATCGCTGGCAGTTGAGGTGCAAACTGTTCCGCTAAGCAGAGAATTGTTGTCTGCATAATCCTGCGCTTTCACGTTAAAGCAATATTCTGTGCCAGCGCTTAATCCGGTTATTTGCACAATGTTGGAATCGTATGGCCCGTACTCCTTGCCGAAGTTGTCAACAAGCCAGTAGCGCTGCATGCCTGAAAAGACAATCAAGCCTGCTGAGGCATTGGCTGAATTGTTGCCAAAATAGTCAAATGCGGCAAGCTGGTAATTATAGTCTTTTCCAGTGTCAGTGCTTGCATTCCAGTTCACGTCCAAACTTGAGGTGGTTGCATTGTCAACTGCCAGTCCTGCCGGTGCGGATGGTGCTGTAATGTCAATTGCCCCGGGATCAGCGAAAGCGTTCAAGTCATACAATGATGCGACATTGCTCCAGGTGCTTCCGTTGTCTGAAGAGCGGCTCAAGTCATACCTTAATGCTCCAGTCAAGTACAATGTATTGACGTCAGCTGCTGAAAGCTCATTGTTGAAGACCATTGCTTCGTCGATCAGTCCCTTGTAATACCAGTTCATCCAAGGATATCTAACTCCGAGGACCACATTTTCGCTTGAATCTACATTCAAGTCAGATGCTGTTCCGTTGTAGTAGGTAAGCAAAGTGCCGTCAAGGTAAAGTTTTGCGTTCTTGCCTTTGAAGGTCAATACTATGTTGTGCCATTTTCCGTCAACCAAGTTTGCTCCTGCCCCAAACTCTGTGTTTCCAGCATATGCTCCGAGCCATTCAGTCGAATAGCTTATTTGCGCTACAGAATGCCATTCAGAGCCTATTGTAAGTATTCTTCCTGCTTCAAGGTTTGCCAAAGGCTTTACCCAGACAGATGCTGTAATTTCAGCATAGCCTGACATGTCAATTCCAGAGCTTACAACCCTAGAATTAACATCTCCAGCGCTTCCTGCAAAGCTTAATGCTTTTCCCATTTTTCCGTCAGCATATGTTGCGTTTGTTATTGTCCCGCTTTTTCCATTTCCAGAACTGTCAAAAGCCGTAGTTCCGGAGCCTTCGTTAAGTCTCCAATATACTGCCAAGTTATTGTTCATAAAATTGGAGTATGCTGAATTGTCATCGCTGAAAGTCCAGTTCAAGTCAGCATGCGCTGTTCCTTGAGAGCCGCCTTGCGTTGCTGTGAAATTTGCCGGAACAGTTGGCGGAGTGCTGTCAATCAGGCCCGGAGAGACTGGATTGGAGTCCAGCGTTACTGCAGTTTGAGCGAGCGCCCTTCCATTCAGTGTTGCTCCTGTCTGTATTGCAATTTTTGTCTGGTCTAGGATTGTTCCGTTGAATACTGAATTTGTTCCAAGCGTTGTTTGGCCTGTAACTATCCAGAAAACATTCTCTGCCCTTGCGCCGCCGCTTAGGTAGACTTGGGTGGCAGAGCTTATGTCAAGGGTTTGCGCTATCTGGAAAACCCACACGTCAGTAGAGCTTCCTGCAAGAGTGACATCTGCAGGTATTGTCAAGCCAGTGCTCCAGTAATAAACGCCTGGGGCCAATGTCATTCCGCCAATGTTTCCTGCACCAAGCTCAGTGACATCAGGAGCCATTCCATTGCCCGTA
>Ga0247841_10009396_pt1 | contig 13700 bp, 12 predicted proteins | sample LaCruzMarch2015__2_FD_192410 | JGI IMG/M metagenome (GOLD analysis project Ga0247841, IMG submission 192410) | Freshwater microbial communities from meromictic Lake La Cruz, Castile-La Mancha, Spain - LaCruzMarch2015_18m | ecosystem: Environmental > Aquatic > Freshwater > Lake | place: Spain...
CCTGCTTTCGTGACCCACTGCGTTCCAAACCAAGAGAAACGATTCCAGCGCTCAGAGAGGTGATCTTTCTTGTGGTCTCGTAACCGTCGGAAGAGTCGTTGATTTCCCGCGCCGGTTTGGCCAACATAAACTAATTCATAGTCGGCGTAGAGCGCATAGACGCCCCGCTGGTCGCGAAAATCAACTTGCCGGGCATGTTTGCTCCTTCTTGCAGCACCAAGGAGGGTACCTGCGCTACTTGGACGTCCCCAGTCAACATGTGCAATGGTCCAGTGGAGTCCATAAGTTCGAATGATTGCCATGATGGTCCTTTCTGACAGCTAACGTTCGGCCCAAGGCGGCGCGCGCCACCCACTGACCCTGCAACCCACCTCAAACCCTGGTGGCGCGCGCTCGCTCTTTGGGCGTTCGTTAGGCATTGTCTCGCGGCCCTTGGGTTCGAGAATTAAGTAAACTATCCCCGGAACTCCGCAAAAACGCAATCAGTGCGGCATGTTGTTCCTACGATTCCGCATCTTATGCGAGAATCTCGCGGACGACTTCTGGGTGCTTGCGCGCGATGCGAATCAGCGCCTGCGCGGCACCAGATGGAACTCTGCGTCCTTGCTCCCACTCTTGGAGTGTTCGCTTTGAAATGTTAAGTGCTGAAGCAAATTCGGATTGGGACAGACCAGTGCCTTGGCGCGCCTGAACGACATCGTTAACGTCGATTTCAGTAGTGCGAGCGAACGTCCGGGCTTTCATCTCGCGTACGGATTGGAGCAGTTTGAGGCCAATTTCCTCGCCTGTCGGCACAACGTCCTTTACCTTATGAACGGTCATCTTCAATCTCCTTGCGGATTTCTCTAAGAATGTGTCCTGGGATGTTATCCCGCGCGGCTTTAGGGTAGACGAGCAGCATGCACAACTCACCAGCTTCAAGATGTGTGAAGTAGATGACCCTGGCGCCCGCTCGTTTGCCCATCCCGGGCCGCGACCATCGCACTTTTCGGCAACCGCCGCTTCCCGGTATAACGTTACCAGCCTCAGGTTCGCTGGCGATCCAAGCGAAAAACTCAAGTCGTTCTTCTGTAGACCAGAGCTTCTCCGCTTCGGCGACGAACGTGTGAGTTTCGTAGATTGTGAGCACGCAAAATTGTACGTCTGCGACGTACTTTTCGCAACCGGAGCTTAGCCCGGACGCGCGGCGAGCGACGCAGAGTTACACGACTAGGTTGGGCGATCTTTGGTTTTCTTCGTTGCCGGCGCAGAGGATTCAGGGGAAAACGTGGTCTGTCCCTGAGGTATCCCCACGAAATAACTTTCTCTATCAGCGAGATAGAGACGCTGTGAATGGCTGGCAGAGGCCCTGACGCCGGGATTCCGCTAACTTACTGATGTCTCGATCAAGTTCGTGGGGATACCTCAGGGTCTGTCCCCGGTTTTCCGCCGGTTTTCCGCGGACAGTGATGACGCGTTCCGCAGGCGGCCACTTGGATTGCGCTCGGTAAGACCGGTAGGTTAACAGCGAAGATCCCAATCGCGACCACGTTCAGTGTGGAAATTCCTAGGCAACGGACGTACTGATATGGTGTAATCTGATGCCGCTTTCGAGGCCTCCAATGGAGCGACATCGAACGGTAAGGCCGACCCACCCCCAAGTTACTCTTGTCGTTGAGCCTGCCAACGGCGCTTCATGCCGAGTTGAAGCGGATAGCTCGCGGCAAGATGGTTTCGTTGGCGCGGGTTGCGCGAGAAGCGATGGAGGGAAACTTAGTTGATAAATGGGCGTTATTAGCCCAGCCTAGATGAATTATGGACAACGTCAGCCCGGCCCGTCGTTCGGAAATCATGGGGCGCGTGCTATCACGCGACACCAAGCCAGAGATGCTTGTGCGACGAATGATTTACGCCATGGGGTACCGGTATCGGCTTCATGTGAAGGACCTGCCTGGCAGGCCAGATTTGGTTTTTCGCTCAAAGCGGAAGGTCGTCTTCGTGCACGGATGCTTCTGGCATAAACATCCCGACTGCGCGTTAGCGCGATTGCCGAAGTCGCGCGAGGAGTTCTGGTTGCCAAAGCTTGAGGCGAACCGGGCGCGTGATATCAGAAACGAGCGGATGTTGCAAGATGCCAATTGGAGTGTGCTGAAAATTTGGGAATGCGAGCTTGGCGATGTCGCGAAGCTAAAGATCAGGATAAAGGAATTTCTCGATGCGTAGTGTGGAGCTTTTCGCAGGGGCGGGAGGGCTTGCCATTGGTATGGCAAATGCCGGCTTCGAGCACGCGGCTGTTGTTGAATGGGATCACTATGCTTGTGAAACCTTTAGGGAAAACCAGCGGCACCACGCCCACGCGGTAGAAGGTTGGCCGGTCCACGAGGTCGATGCGCGTGGTTTCGATTTCGGAAAGTTGACGCCGGATATCGCGGTCGTGTCCGGCGGTCCACCGTGCCAACCGTTCTCCATGGGAGGCAAGCATAAGGCACAGCACGATGAACGAAATATGTTCCCGGAAGCGGTCCGCGCCGTCCGGGAACTTATGCCAAAGGCTTTTATTTTCGAAAACGTCAAGGGGTTAACGCGACAGAATTTTGTCTCCTACTTTTCGTACATTTATCTTCAACTGCAGTATCCGAGATTATCGAGACACAAAGAAGAGTACTGGTTTCAGCATCGGTCTCGCCTGGAACAGCACCACTCATCAAACAAAGACGCGGCGACATACAACGTTTTTTTCGACGTATTGAACGCGGCAGATTATGGCGTGCCGCAAAAACGTGAGCGCGTTTTCTTCGTAGGGTTTCGCTCTGACCTTGGCGCTCGTTGGTCCTTCCCTGCTAAGACGCATTCCGAGGACGCTTTGCTAGTTTCTAAGTGGATCAATGGAGCCTATTGGGATGAGCACGAAATCAGCCGGAAGGCGAAAGCCGAGACGCCACGTCGGTATTTGAAGCGTGTGGAGCGTTTGCTCTCTAGCCCATCTCTCTTGGAAGTGGCGCGATGGCGAACGACGCGGGACGCCTTAAGCAACCTACCAGACCCCGAAATTGTGCGTGATAACGATATAGCCAATCACGTTTTTACGCCCGGAGCGAGAACGTACCTGGGGCATACTGGAAGCCTGCTCGATGAGCCCGCAAAAACGCTAAAGGCAGGTTATCACGGAGTTCCTGGTGGGGAAAACATGTTCGTCAAGGATGACGGATCCGTTCGATACTTTACTGTCCGCGAAGCCGCAAGATTACAAACGTTCCCCGACGAATATGAGTTCCATGGGTCGTGGAGCCAGACCATGCGCCAGTTAGGAAATGCCGTGCCGGTGCGGTTGGCCGAAGTAGTGGCTCGTTCCGTGGCAATCAGTTTGTCGGCCTGTGACAACAATACACTCGCAATAACGCGCGACACAACGGTTGAGTAGAAAACAAGTACCGCCATGACTACTAACGAATTCGACTTGACCCCTGATCCCCGCGTTCTTCAGATTCTTGGGGAAATCAACCTCGATCAGTGGAAATGCCTTGCTGAATTGATCGACAACAGTGTCGATGCCTTTATCAACGCTCGGCGCGATGGGAAGCGGCTGGAATATCCATCGGTTGTAATCAGTCTGCCGACTCAGGACAAGGAAGATGCGAGTGTAACCATTCGCGATAATGGTCCTGGGATGACTTTAGAGCAGTTGGAGCGTGCTGTTCGCGCGGGCTGGAGCGGTAACAATCCTCTCGACAACCTCGGTTTATTTGGCATGGGATTTAATATTGCAACAGCACGACTAGGCATGGTCACGGAGGTCTATACCACACGCGCTGGCGATAAGGATTGGACTGGCTTACGTATTGACCTAAACGAATTGCGCCGTACCCGCGCTTATCAAACCCCTCGTTTGACGAAGCCGAAACACGATTTAACGACGCATGGAACGGAGATAAAAATTCTCCGGCTGAAGGCTGAGCAAAGAAGCTACTTTTCAAAAAGCGCAAACCACAACAAGATTCGGCGTAAACTAGCGCGCGTGTATGCCCCTCTGCTCCTATCCAAGGATACCGCGTTCTCTCTTCAGATTAACACACAAAACATCGTGGCGAAGCGGCCATGCCACTGGGATCCCGATCGTTCTGTTCTCATTGGTGATGGGCGTACTGTTCATGCCGTCGAGACATTTGATTTCGAGCTATCGCCGCGACATTACTGCCTGACTTGTATGGTTTCGTTCTCGGGCGATCAGGGGTGTCCGACAGCTAGTGCGGAATGCAAAACCGTCGAAGTCAAGCGCAGATTGCATGGCTGGGTCGGATTACAACGCTACATGCACGAGGAGGACTTTGGTCTCGATATCATTCGTAACGGTCGAGTCATTGAAGTGCAAAATAAGGATCTATTCATATGGAGCGGAGGGGAAAGGCCGGAGCGCGAGTACCCGATCGATGACCAGCGCAACCGCGGACGTTTCATCGGCGAGATCCATCTCGATCATTGCCGAGTGAGCTACACGAAGGATCGTTTCGAGCGAGACGACGCATCGTGGGCCGAAATGGTGAGCTTGGTCAGAGGTGATGGGCCATTACAGCCACAAAAAGCTAAAGCGCTCGGACTCGAACCGTCAAATGCTCCTCTTTATCTTCTGTTCCAAGCCTTCCGACGTAGCAGCCCACAGGGAAAGACCGCCCGTTGGTCACGCATACTGGCAGTCAAGAACAATGATCGGGCCATTGAGATGGCTGACTTATTCCACAAAGTTGACGCAGAGTATCAGACGGACGAAAAGTGGTACGAGCTTGTCGAGGAGGAAGATCGTGGTGTGGTAGGCGCGACGCCTATCGCCACGGGTCCCGGCTCGGCGTCGCCGGCCGTTCCGGAGGGTTTTCTCGACGAAGATGATGATGCGCCATCCACTTCCGCAGCGGGAAAGTCATCGTCGACTTCGTCTGATACTTCTCCGGCATTGCCCTTGCCGCCAACTCGACAAAAGTTGCACGATTTATCGCGCGTTTATAAGCATCCGTTGCTAAAGGTCGAATTCACCGTTGAGGCGTTCATGGTTGGCTCGAATGATCCGGATCTGCCATCTAAGGCCCCGTGGGTTTTGAAGATCGAGGATCCAGGCACGCGTACGTTTCTTTTCCTTTTCGATCCCGATCATCCGGTATTTCGTTCGGTTACGATGACGCCGACCGATGCGGTGCTTGCTGAGTTGGCTCTGAAAACCTACGAATTCCTAAAGGAGGCGAGCCCGAATTCCGCAGTGTTCGCCACGATTCTCTCGGACCTGCGCGGGGAGTACGCTGAGGATGCAAGACTCGATCCGAAGAGCATTATCGCTTTCGCAGATAAAGCATTACGGGAAATCGCGCAGTCCATAGGCGTAGTCTGCGACACAGCGCTTTTCAATGAATTTTTTCTGGACTTGCCTCAGTCCGCCCAGGAGAGAATTCGGCGCAAGATCGCCTCGACCGGAATCAGTGGTTCTCAAATCATCATCGACTCCGGAGAGTTTCTTTCATACGCGGAAGCTCCGGACATTCGCCTATTTGTTCGGTGTCATCCAGAGTTGTTCTTCGATGGTACGTTTTGGGCGCAGCCATATTGCACCCTGGAATACGGGGACGCGAAGGTGAACGAAGAAGCGCGCAACCGTGTCCTGGAGCGCTATGACGCATATCTGGCGGATGCTGTATGGCTCGCTTCGCAAAGTCCTCGCGACCTCGATCGTTGCGATCGGGACGAGTTGATACGTGCGACACTTTCCGTGCGCCTTATCGGACAGGACGGAAGTCTCTGATATGGAGGGTTTCTTTCTTGATTCCAGACGTCTGCTGAACGGTTCCTGGCGAGCTTTTGAGCGCGACGTCGCCCGGTTGCTGGTGCAAAACGCGTTCGAGGACGTGCGTATCGTTGGCGGTTCCGGCGATCGAGGAGCGGATGTACTTGGTGTGAAGAACGGAAAGCTATGGGTCTTCCAGTGCAAGTTTACGACTGATAGCTATCCTGATCCTCACGCTGTTGACGAGGTGGTTGAGGCATCGCGCTTCTACGGTGCGGATCGGTTGGCGATCGCCACTTCTCGCGCGTTCGGCCCGGCACTCAACGGCGCGATCGACCGGTGGGCGCAGTTGGGTATCCGAATCGAGTCTTTACCACCCGCTACGCTCATAGAGATGATGCGGCGGAGCCCGGATTATCCTCGGGCGCGCCGCGATCTCCGAGATTACCAAGATGATTGTGTCCAGCGCCTTAACGCTGTTCTGCGCGAAACGGGAAGGGGTCAGTTGGTACTCGCCACAGGGCTGGGTAAAACCGTCGTCATGGCCGAGGCCACTGCTCAATTGCTTAGGGATGGAGTCATTGACTCCGGGCGAGTCTTGGTGCTTGCCGACAAGCGTGAGCTCGTCGAGCAATTGCAGCGGGAGTTTTGGCAGCAGTTACCTAAGAATATCCCGACTCATTTGCTTATTGGTGGGGAACAGCCCACGTTCTGGGATGGCATCACATTCGCGACGGTTCAGAGTGTTTTACCAAGACTGGGCAACCTTCCCCAGTTCGGCCTTGTATGGGTCGATGAGGCGCACCACATTGGATCTGAGAGTTTTCGCCGTGTGATCGATAGTCTTGGCTCTCCGATGGTTGGGGGTGTGACAGCGACGCCTTGGCGGGGGGATCGCTTTGATATCGACATGATACTTGGGCAGCCAGTGGCCAAGATCGGCATCGACGAAGGGCTGCGCCGTGGCTTCCTTTGCGAAGCGGACTATCGTCTTTTGGCCGATAATATCGACTGGGAGTTTGTTAGGAAGCAATCGCTTAACGAGTACTCGATTAAGGAACTTAATACCCGCCTGCTAATCCCGACGCGCGATGAGGAAGCCGCGCGAGTCATAGCGGATGCCTTCAAGAACGAAGCACGACGTAGCGTGATCGTTTTCTGCGCCGGTGTCGAGCATGCGAAGACCTTCTCCGCCATGCTTAAGCTCTACGGCTTCAGATCCGCGTACATCACGGGGGAGATGGACCATCGTGAACGGGAAAGAACCATGGCCGGACTCCGACGCGGGACCATTAACGCAGTCACGACGGTCGATATATTCAACGAAGGCGTGGATGTTCCCGACGTTGACATGCTCGCTTTCATGAGAGTGACGCACAGTCGTCGCATCTTTGTGCAACAACTTGGGCGTGGCCTTCGTCTAGCGCCTAACAAGGATAAGGTCGTAGTGCTTGATTTCGTGAGTGACCTTCGCCGAATATCGGAGGTAATCGACTTGCAAAAGTCGATATCGGGCAATGTCGAGAGACTGGATTTGCTCGAACGTATCGTCCAGTTTTCGGATCAAGGGGCTGGCCACTTTATGCTCGACTGGATGCTTGATCAAGCCGATTTGTTTAATCGTGAAGGAGACGCGAAACTGGAGCTTCCAGAGTTTAATTTTCCTTTGCCTCCTTATCCTGGAGCGGTTCAATGAGCATGGCGGTTCCCAAGGAGATACGAGACCGAATCCAGCAGAAAATTTGGGATAAGGCGAAGGAACTGGACTGGTCGAAACTGTCCGATCTGGAGAGAGCGACTTGGTACGAGAACTGGTCCAAGGAGAAAGATGTTGGAGGTGCGTTGGCGCACTTTATGGATGCTCGCAAAGTCAGAGTTTATATAAAGGATTCTCTGCTCAAACCTTATCTTCGCCGTCGACTCGAAGATGGTGCCGAGAAGGTTTTATCGGCCGCAGGGTTAGACCACCAAGCCGTGGCAATTAAGAGAACCTTTGACAAGCCTCATGGTCGTCTACTGTTCGATGGACGTGTTGTTTGCTGGGGAAACAGTCGGGATTGGAAGTTGATTGTGATATCCGTTTTTGAACGAGCATATCGGCACGATTCTGGGAAGCCATACGGAGCAGTTTTGATTGAAACCGGACAGACCACAAACGACGGTGTGCGGGAGATGATAAAGGATGCTGGAGCTAAATTGGGAGTGAGTCATGTATTGTGGATTGACTGACCTGCGACGATGCTACGTAGAATATATAGTCAATTGGGATGAGAACGATCAAAGGGGGCTCTAGATGCCCCGGAGTTCAATGCGGTCCGGCTGTGTCGTCGTCTACTTAGAGGCTTGAGTTCGCCGATGATTCACTCAGACCCCCGGATCAGGCAGGAGCAGCGCACCACGGGTGCCATGCTGGATATCTATTGCCGCAATTACGGTGACAGTTTACTAAATATAGTAATTACGGGTTGCGTTCAACGCCCATCCGCATTCAGTGCATTTAGTAAACTGTCACCGTAACTCCCTATGCGTTCAAGTGGCTGAACCGGCGCGGGGGTAAGCGTAAGAGTTTCACATGGGCGGCCTTCGGTCGTGCCATCGAAAAGCTTGGTATCGCCAAACCCCGCATCACCGAGTCGCGCTGCTTGCAACACGAACTGGTGTTTGCGTGAAACGTGTCGCTCGCGCGAAAGCGAGTACGACCGAGGAACCGGATGCGGGAAAACTGCACGTTCGGGTCTGTGGCGGGGGCTCCGGGCAACCGGAGTCCCTACGCCGGAGGCATTCGCTATGCGTTTCTCGGTTCTGGAATTAAGTAAAGAATGCATTTAGTAAACTGTCACCGTAATTCCACCGTAATTCATGCGGTCCTCTGTCGAATGTGCGCTTACGTTACGCCTAGCCGGCCCAAGATCCGCCAGCACGGAACTGGAGTTTAGCATTGAACTGATAACGTGGTTTTGGCCTTGATCATCATTCCGGCTACCCGTCGCTGCGGCAGTCCGTCGCGGCCGCGGGCCGCTCCTACGGTAGGAGCGGCCCGCGGCCGCGACGAGTGTCGGCTTGGATCTGGCCGGATTGATGATCAAGGCCGTGGTTTTGGGTCGGCGGCCAGGCGGTTGCTAGGCGATCTGTTGTTTGGTCAGCCAGCGGAGGCAAAAGGAAAGACCTGACCCCTATCTTTGCTTGACCCCAATCTTTGACGATCTTCGTTTCCCCTTTCCCTATCAGCCTTTTTCTGGAGGTGGATACATGGAATTGATTTGGGTTAGTACTTTATCCCAGCTAAAATCCGGAATTGGTTCCTTTATCTTCTTGGCAATAATAGATGAATGGCAATATAAATTACCAATAGGCTGACCTTTGAGATAATCTGAAGCAAAGTTAGAAAACCTCCCTACAATTGGGTTAGACATGCCTGAGTCAATTATTTCAAACCCAAGCAATGGGTTAAAAAGAATTTCCAATCCTCTATTATTGAATTGAAAAAAATGCCATGGTAACTCATGTTCTGAAAATGAGAAATGTGTTTCAATTGCCACGTATCCGCCAACCTTGAGTACTTTTGTAACTTCTTCAGCAACAAGCCAAGGCATAGCTAGATGTTCAAAAACTGCTAGAGATACCACAACATCAAATGTTGATGGTTTAAAGTGTTCGTGCAAATTATGAGCATCTCCGACAACATCTACATTTTCACCGGGAATGACATCAAAGCCGGTGTAATTACATTCTGGTATAAAGTTCATCCATTGAAATTCCTTGGGAATTTGCACTTTTCTTGCCCCTATTTCTAACACTGAGCAATTCTTATTATTGGCAAACTCGGATAACCACTTATAGATTTCCCTGTGCTTTGCGAAGATGGGCATTTTCTCTTTATAATCTGGTGTTAGAGAAAGATCCAAGTCGGAAGGGAGGCCATGCAACATTAGTTGATTGTCGATGCGCCGTTGAAACGTCTTTTTTAGATATGAAAAAAAATTATTTCTATTCATGCTATAGATTTCCGTGATTTAGTTATGCGATATGCAATCCGCCTATTTATAACCGAGGTTACGCTAACGGATAAACGCTTGTTGGACTAATCCGGTCCTGGTACGGTGCCCGCTGCGGGCGCGGTCTTCTTTAGAGATAGGGAATTGTATCCCCGAGCCCAGGGTCGTCGACCGGTGCCGGGCGGTATCTCAGCACATGGGCGACGGTCAGAGCGGCGTAAAGTGGACATCCGAGGAGGACGCGGGGCTGACACGCGGACGATGTTGGGTCGATTCTAGACCATGTTCCAGCGTGGGGGCGAGCGCAGACCGCATGCGGCCTGTCCAACGTGACGGGTGAGCCTTGGTGCTTAGGCTGGGGCAGGCGCGTTCATCACCCCTGGCCACGCCGCCGCGGGGCCAGGTGCAGGGTCACACGCAGCCGTCCCGTGCGGCAGGTGGGACACCGATAACCTTCAAAAGGTGCGGTGACCGCCGGTGCTTCGGCAGGTTCCGGTGCCGGGGCGGCGAGCGCAGTGCGGATCAGCGCCAGACAGCGCGCCCGGCAGCGGTTCGCCAGGAAGCCGAAATGCCGCACCCGCATGAACCCTTCGGCAGCACATGCAGCAGGAGGCGGCGGATGCGTTTCTCCCCGCTCAGGGTCATCACCTTGTTGCGATTGCCGTCGCGGTCGTCCTTGTAGCGCACGTCCACCGTGGCGTTGTCGTCATCGAACGCCAGCAGTCGGCTGTCCGATAGGGCAATGCGACGGCTGTAGCGGACCAGATCATCAATCACCGTCTCGGTGCGGGCCAGACAGGGCTTGGAATAGACCACCCACTCGGGTTGCATCAGGGCGTTGAGGACCCGGTCGACCTCCGGCGCCCAGATGCACACAGATATTCTTCTTTATCTGTGTACATCTGTGTACTGTTGTGACATCTGTGGATAAATCCGGGTGCTCGTTTTAGCCGGAACGGCGATCATCGCCCGCATCCCTCGTAGCGCCTCAGTGCCTGGGGATGAACGCATTCTTAATGCTGCCCCTTCCGGCTAACGACCATGGAGGGAACATCAAGCCACCCCGGAAGATGAAAGTCCCCCGTGGGAGCGGCGTCCCGCCGCGATGCGTTGCCGCGGTGACTTTGAGCGCTGCGGCTGCACGCCCGGCCCCATCGCGGCGGGACGCCGCTCCCACGGGGTCGCTGCGCGACTTTCACGGTACAATCCCGTTCTCTCAAGCGTTGAACCAGTCACCGCCGATGCCCGATCTGCACGATCTCGAACTACTCCTGCGCTCCGACACGCCGCTTATCCTGATCGAGTCGCTGGAGGAGCCGCGGGTCATCATGCTGTTCGCCCGGCTGGCGCTGCGCATCGCCCAGCCGGCCTATCGTTGGTCGGTGACCGAGGGGCTCAAGCGCATCGAGTTCGACACCGAGACCGAACACCGGCTCACCGAGCCCACCCAACTGCTGCGCTATTTGCGTGCCGGGGCTGAGCCTGGGGTCTACCTGCTGCTCGATTTCCATCCTTATCTGACCGATCCGCTGCATGTGCGGTTGGTCAAGGAAATCGCCCAGGGCTATGGCGACCGGGCGCGGACCCTGGTGTTGGTGAGTCACGCCCTGGAGGTCCCGTCCGAGATTCGGCATCTGTGCGTCCGCTTCGATCTGCGCCTGCCGGACCGCAACCGCATCCTCGCGCTGATCCGCGAGGAGGCTCAGACCTGGCGGCAGACCGGAGCGCCGGGTGTGCGCGCGGCCCGCGAGGAGGTCGATCAACTCTCGCAGAATCTGCTCGGGGTCACCGAGTCCGATGCCCGCCGCCTGATCCGCAACGCCATCCGCAATGACGGGGCGATCACGGTGGAGGATGTGGCCGAGGTCAAGCGGGCCAAGTACGAACTGCTGAGCCCAGGCGGCATCATCAGCTTTGAGTATGACACCCGCTCGTTCGCGGATGTGGCGGGGCTCACCAACCTCAAAGCCTGGTTGGACCGGCGCCGGGAGCCCTTTCTGGACCCGCGGCGCACTCAGGATTTCCCGCGGGGTCTGCTGCTGCTGGGGGTGCAGGGCGGCGGCAAGAGTCTGGCGGCCAAGGCCGTGGCCGGGCGCTTCGGGGTGCCGCTGTTGCGGCTGGACTTCGGCGCGCTCTATGACAAGTATATCGGCGAGACCGAGAAGAATTTGCGCAAGGCGCTGACTACCGCAGACCAGTTGGCGCCCTGCGTGCTGTGGATCGACGAGATCGAGAAGGGCATCGCCAGCGGCTCCGAGGACGAAGGGGTCGGGCGACGCTGTCTGGGGACCCTGCTGACCTGGATGGCGGAACGCAAGACCCGGGTCTTTCTGGTCGCCACCGCCAACGACATCGCCCGCCTGCCGCCGGAGCTGATCCGCAAGGGACGGATCGACGAGCTGTTCTTTGTCGATCTGCCGGATGCCGCGGTGCGCGCCGAGTGCTTCGCCATCCACCTGCGCAACCGCGGGCTCGACCCGGCGCAGGTTGATCTGGAACGCTTGGCCCAGGCGAGCGAGGGGTTCACCGGAGCCGGGATCGAGCAGGCCGTGGTTTCCGCGCTCTACGCGGTGGACGCCTCCACCCGCGTGCCTGATACTGAGGCGCTGGTGGATGAACTCGCGCGCACCCAGCCGCTGTCGGTGGTCATGTTCGAGCAGATTGCCGCGCTGCGCGCCTGGGCGCGCGAGCGGACGGTGCCGGCCCACGGACCGGTGCTCACCGGATCGGAAGACGCGTCTTGACGGCGCCGGGATGACGGCCTCGCGGCGCTCTGGTGTAATGGTCCACATGAACCCCCATTTTATCCGTCGCCGGCTGGCGCTCATCCGCGAATACTAAAGACCCTGCTCCGAGGCTCATCGATGGAATACAAGGATTATTATCAGACTCTGGGGGTGGCCCGCGATGCCTCCCAGGACGAGATCAAGCGCGCTTACCGCAAGCTGGCGCGCAAGTTCCATCCGGACGTGAGCAAGGAGCCTGACGCTGAAGCCCGTTTCAAGGCGGTGAACGAGGCCAACGAGGTCCTCCATGACCCGGAGAAGCGTGCCGCTTATGATGCACTCGGCAAGAACTGGCGGGCTGGTCAGGACTTTCGCCCGCCGCCCGGCGGCGGTGCGCACGACTTTCGCTTCAGCCAGGACGAGGCGGCCGATTTCAGCGATTTCTTTTCGAGCCTCTTCGCGCGTGACTTCAGAGGCGGCCCGGGCGGCGCCGGCGCGGCGCGCAAACGGCGGGGACAGGACCAGACGGTGCGGATTCAGATCGAACTCGAAGATGCCTTTCAGGGCGCCACCCGGCAACTCAAGCTGGAGGTCCCGGAAGCGGGGCCGGACGGGCGTATGAGTACCCATGCACGCACGCTCAGCGTCCGTATCCCGGCGGGGGTGACCCAGGGCCAGCAGATCCGTCTGAGCGGTCAAGGCGGTCCGGGCGCCCACGGCGGACCGGCCGGAGACCTTTATCTGGAGGTCGAGATCAAGCCGCACCGGCATTTCACCCCGGACGGCAAGGACATCGCGTTGCGTTTGCCCATCGCCCCCTGGGAGGCGGCCCTGGGTGCGACGGTGCCGGTGCCGACGCTGGGTGGTCCGGTGAACCTCAAGATCGCGCCGGGGTCTCAGACTGGTCAACGGCTGCGTCTGAAGGGACGCGGCCTACCCGGTGACCCGCCTGGAGACGAAATGGTGCTCCTGGAGATCGTTGTGCCGCCGGCCAACACGGCCGAGGCGAAGCGGGTCTATGAACACATGGCCGAGCAGTTGCGCTTCAATCCGCGCGCTGAATTGGGGGTCTGAAGACCATGGTAAAAACTGAGATTCGCCTCGAGGGGATTGTCTTGGACGAGGGGATGGCCGTCACCCTGGCCGAGTTGACCCAACTGTGCGGCTCCAGCGCGCGGTCTCTGCAACTGATGGTGACCGAGGGCTTGTTGCGCCCGCGGCAGGGTCAGGCGCCGG
>Ga0247841_10009399_pt1 | contig 13698 bp, 4 predicted proteins | sample LaCruzMarch2015__2_FD_192410 | JGI IMG/M metagenome (GOLD analysis project Ga0247841, IMG submission 192410) | Freshwater microbial communities from meromictic Lake La Cruz, Castile-La Mancha, Spain - LaCruzMarch2015_18m | ecosystem: Environmental > Aquatic > Freshwater > Lake | place: Spain...
GGCAAACGCGGCCGTGCTGGCGGTGTGGAAGCCGCCCAGCATTTGAATGCCGTAGACACCGGCGTACTGGGCGTTGGTGCGCGTCAGGCCCAGCTCGAAGGTGTTGTTGATCGTGAACGGCGCGCAGAGAAACACGCCAACGCCGTAGCCGTTGTCGTAGTCCACCACCCAATTGGGCGGACTGTTCTGGTCGCCGGCCGCCTCGGGCAGATACAATTCGATGCAACCGTCCGAATCGGTGCGGAACGCCGGCACGTCGGCCGATGACAGCGTATTCACGCCTTTCAAGCGCACCATGCAGTCGAAATTGTTGATGCGCGGCTTGAAGTACTTGCCCGCCACAGGAATCTGGCCGGCGATGGTACCGAGTACGGTCATGATACTCGGCCGGCCGGACGCGGGACCGGTGGACTGAATAATGCCGTCGCCAACGGGACTGGCAAAGACAAAATTGTTGCGGATGAAGATTTCCTGGCCCGGCGACAGGTTCTCGCCCCAGAAACTATTGCCCGTGTTGGTATAGATGATCGTCGCCGTGCCGACCGAATAATCGCTGGCAAAGCCGCCTTGCAACGCGCCCGTGCCGTCCACAATAATCGTGCCGCCGAAGTTCGTGCCGGCATTGCGGAAGCGCAGCGACTGGCTGCCCAGCTTGGCTAGCACGCTCTGGTTCTCAACGTTGCCCCAGTATTCAAGCCGGACTTGGTTATAGTTGAGCGCCTGATCGCCGTCGAAACGCACTTTGCATTTGGCGTTGACCACTTTGGCGCACCAGGTCTCAACGCCGTTGCTGAGCACCAGCGTGGCATCCTCGTTGTGCAGCGCGAGTTGGTCAATCGGGAAGGTGTTGGTGAGGAACAAACCATTGATGTAGATATTCGACGGCGGCAGCTCGACCTGCCAGACGCTCTGCGTCATGTTGGCCCAGCCGGCTGGCGCGCCCGTCCAGTAATTGGTGTACTTGACCGAGGTGCCCTGGACAAAGCCGAGGCCGAAGGTGACGGCGTCGCCGTTGGCCGGCACCGTGCCGCCCTGCCAGTTGCCGGGCGTGGTCCAGAAATTATCCGCGCCGGCGCCCGTCCAGACGGCCGCGCTTGCGGCCGCGCAAAGACTGAGGCATGCCACGAGAATGCTGATGCTGTTGTTCCAACTGCGTGCGGTCATGGGGTGCTCCTGAAGTTGTGGTGTTACCAACGCAAAGTGCAAAACTGTTGCAGATATGTTACCACAGGCGGCCCTCCGGAATCCATAACAAAAAGCGCAGGCATTAGCACAATATAGTCAAGAGCATCGCCGGCATGGCCTTGTGGCTCGGGCTTCAACACCAGCGATTGTGTTGCGAAAGCATAGTGGCGCGCCGCGCGCATTGCGCACGCGGACGCCCCTTAAAGAAACGGAAACAAGGCCGGGACGGATCATGAGCAAGCACCACGGTGTGTTCACACCAACACGAAGTCGCGCGCCGGAATGGTGACGCCGTTCACCGTGCGCGGCTCGTGCGCGTAGTTGAAATACCAGCGCTTGTCGGCGTGGATCAAATGCGGCAGCGTGGCGACATCATCGAACGGATGATCGACATAGGCAATGCCGGCGGCGGTGGCGGCGACTTTGACGAAATGCTTGTTCAGCGCCAGCGCGGTGGCCAGCAATGAGATGACCAGGCCGTTGCCAACGCGGTGCTTGACGACGGCGGGGCGGCCGTCCCATGCGCCGCCGGTGAAAGTGGCGAGAACTTCGCCGGTGGTGACGGCGCCATGCTCGACCCAGACTTCGGAGATGAATTCCTCGCCCGTGCTCAGGCGCAGTTGCTGGTCATGCACCCATTCGTCGTCGCGAACCGTGTAGCCGACGAGGTCGGCGACGGGGCGGTTGACTTGCGGCGTGTGGTATTTGCCCCACGGGTCGAGCGAACCGAATTTACCGGTGACCAGCAGCATGCCGCCGGCGGCGACCCAGTCGGTGAGGGCGGCCACGAGCTCTGCGCGGACGACGCGCACGCCGGGCACAAACAGCAGCTTGTACGGCGTGAGCGCGGTGGCGTCAGCCAGTGTGTCGGCGTCCACGTAATCAGTGGGGATGCCAACATGCCACTTGGCGCGGTAGAGCAGCTCCAGTGATTTGAGGCTCGGGTTCTTGCGGTCGTGCGGGTGGTCGCGCAACTCGCCGCGGATGGTGTCGTTGGAGTAAAGGTACGCAGCGGGGCGCGGCGGCAGCGATGCAGGCAGCGGCTCCTGAATTTCCGAGCGGTGCGAGAAGGCAGCGATGGTCTGGAGATAGGGATAGGGTTTGCCGGCATAATCAATACAGGCGGCATGCCATTTTTCCTGGGCGTAGTGGAACTTGCGCCACGGCCACCACGCGATGGCACACGCGCCATGGGCGACCATCTCGGCCAGGCAGGCAGCCGGAACGGCTTCCGCGGCATAGGTCTCGATGCACCAGAACGGCGTGCGTTTGGCCGTGCGCATGAGATCGTGTTTCATGGCGCACTGCACATACTCGCCGATGCTGCCACCGTAGGGATACGGGTCCCAGGATACCACGTCGATGTCGCGGCAATACGCAAAGGTATCAAGGCCCTTGTTGAGCACGCTGGTGAAATTGTGGGTGATGAATTGCCGCGGCGCGATGTGGCGGCGCAGCACTTCGGCTTGGAGCCGGAGAAATTCGCCGTTCATCGCTGAATAGAAACGGTAGAAATCCATGAACCAGCCATTGAGGCAGCGCGGCTGTTGCGGCGTGGTGATTTCGCCCCAGTCGCTGTAGTCGCGCGACCAGTAGCCGTTGCCCCAGGCCTGATTCAGCGCCGCGAGCGTGCCATAGCGTGCCTGGAGCCATTCCCGGAAACGCAGGGTGGCTTCAGCCGAGTGCTCCTCGGGCAAACCGCCCATCTGGAAATCCTCGAGGCCGTGCAACTCGTTGTCGATCTGCCAGCCAATGACCGCGGGGTGGTTGCCGTAGCGCTGCGCCAGTGTCGCGGCGATGCGGGCGGCCAGCCGGCGATAGGTGGCGGAGATCACGCTGACCTGGCGCCGCGCGCCATAGGGAAACGGGCGCCCATCCGCCTGCACCGCCTGCACGTCCGGATACTTCGTCACCAGCCAGGGCGGCGGCGCGGCCGTCGGCGTGCATATGACGACCGCAAAATCCTTGCGGTGGCAAAGATCGAGGTACTCATCGAGCCAATCGAAGGTGTAGACGCCCTCGCGCGACTCGACCTTGCTCCAGCAGATATCCAGTTCGCGGATGAAGTTGAAGCCGTGCGCCTGCATCAGGTCGAGGTCCGGCTCCCAATTGGCGCGGTCGGTGTGCTCGGGGTAGTGCGTGACGCCGAGGCGGAATGGGTTTTTCATGTATGGCTTTGTGTGCATTGGTTTTCAGTTTTCGGTTTTCAGTTTTCGGTCGCAGCCTAAAACCTAACACGTTTCAATCCCGCCGCTGGCGGGACTCCAAGCAGCCTAAAACTAGCAGCAGCGGCAGCAGCAGCGCCGGCTCGGGTATACCCAGCACCACCACGGCCGTCGCCGGCGTGCCCGCGCAATAATTGGTGCCGCCCTCCGGCAGCGTGAGCTGGACGGTCGCGCCGGGTGTGCCGCCGGCGGTCATGATCACCTGCACCAGGGCGCGGTCGTCCGTGTCGGCAAAGGTGACCGCATTACTGGGCAGCGCCGTGTAGTCCGTGCCGTAGAGCGCACTGCCGGAAAAGACGAGCGGCACCGTTACTGCGCCGACCGCGTAATTGCGGCGCAGGCGCAGCACGCCCGGCGCGCCGACGCTGGCAATCGTGTTGGTGGCATACACGGTGATCAGCGGGCGCGCACCGGCGAACCAGTTGGTGCCGTGTTCATACGCGCCCATGTCGGGCTGACCGTCGGTTGCGTCGCTGAAGGCTGGGACCGTGATGCCATCGCGGACATAGGCGGGAACGACCAAGCCGGTGTTGCGCGCGGGTGAATTGGACAGCACCCGGTAGTTGTGGTTGACGGCGTCCACAAAGCGCGGGTCGGTGGCCGAGCCGGGCACGCCATTCCAGAGCAGATTGCTGGCGATCGTGGCGGCGCCGAAGCCGGTGTCGATGGCCACATAGCCGGGCGGGCCACAGATAATGTTGTTTTGAATGACCGTTCCGGCATTGCTGCCCAGTTCGTCCTTAAAGCCGGTCGAGATGACCGAGAGGGTGTTGTTGTAGCACACAATATTGGCGGAGGTGCCGCCCTGCAAATGGATGCCGCGATCGATGTTCCAGACCACGTTGTGATCGACGATGTAATTGCGGCAAAAGTCCAGATACACGCCGGAATAATTCGAGTTGTCGTGGAAAATGTTGTGGTCAATCCGCACGAACTTCCCGTCAAGGCCGGCGGTATAGACGCTGCCGCCGTCCCAGTCTTGAATCAGGCATTGCGCCACGTCATTGTGGTGGATGCGCGCGGCCACGTTGGAGGGTATGGCATTGATCAACCCGCGCGGCGTGATGCCCGAGCGGCCGGTGCGCATCCCAGTATTGCCGGCGATCTCGATGTCATACTGCGTGCCGCCACCCGTGCTGATGAAGGCGCAGTCGGTCGGCGAGTACGCCATGTCACTGATGAAATTATTCAACACCTTGTTGCGCCGGCCGATCACCGACACGCCGTTGCCGGCGCTGTACTGCAGCGTGGAATTCATCAGGACATTGTCATCGCCGCTCACGACGATGCCGGAGCTCTGGCCCCATTGCATGAAAAAATGCCCGCTGACATCGGTGAAATGCGAAAGGTAAGTGGCGCTGAGGTTGTCCAAGGTAATGTGGTTGGCGCTGGCGTAACTATTGTTGCCGCGCCACGGATAGATCACCTTGTTGGTGGCGTCAAAGCCCAGATTGCTGCCGCCCGAGGCCGTGTCCGTGGTGATGGTGCAGGCAAACAGGCGGAAGCCGCGGATGACCAGGTAGCTGCGGTTGTTGAGATTGAAGGCGTAATCGCGGGCTTTGGCTTCAATGACGTGGCCGGCCGGATGGCTGCCATCCAACGTGTGCAGATACAGCACGCCGTTGGGCTTGTCGTGATACCACTCGCCCGGGTTGTCCAGCATCTGGCGCTGATTGTACAGATAGTAGCGCGAGCCGCGCGGCAGCGTGGTGCTGGATCCCGGGCCGCTGTTGGCCGAGCGCAGCGTCAGGGCCGTGTTGGTCTGCGCGACAATCGTGCCGCTGAACGTCCAGCTCCAGGCGCCATTGGCCGGTTGAATGTAGATCTCCGCGCCGACATAGTAGTTGTCGATGGCGGGCGTAAGATTCGTGTCGCTGAAAACCCAAAAATACCAGTTGGTGCCGATGCTGGTGAAGACGCGCGGCTGGCTGGCGCTGGTCAGCACCGACTTGGCCGGATGCGATATGTCGACGGGCGGCGCCACGCCACCGGGATACGCGTTGGCGGCGGTGGTCGTGTTGGGCCACTTGGCCAGCGTCAGCATCTGGCCGTCTTGAAACACCTGGTCGGATTGGTTGTAGGGCGAGGCGAAGAAATTGCCCGCCATCGCCGCCCGGTACACGTTGCCCGTGTCGAGCGTCCAGGCGCTGATAATCTCGGCACCGTTGATGGTGACCTCCTCGCCCTGGTAGGGCTGGTACGTGATCGGCGCCAGGGCGGTGCCGGAGCGCGCGGGCGTGACCGTCTCGCGATAGACGCCGGCGCGCACCAGGCAGGTGTCGCCGGCCAGCATGACGGTGGCGGCTTTTTGGATGGTGAGCCAGGGCGCGTCAATGGCGCCAGTCGCGCTGTTGCTCCCGTTGGTCGCGACATAGTAGGTCTGGCCAAACGCGCCCGCGCCTAGCAGGGCAAGTAATGCAATGAGTTTGTTCATCCTATGCCATAGTTTCATCATAAACTTTTCTCAATGTGGCCAAGCCGCCCGGCTTGGACTGCTGCCGCTGCTTCTTCACCGAATACTGAACACTGCTTACCGAATACCGGGCAGTGGCCAAGCCGCCCGGCTTGGACTGAATATTGAATATTGAACAAGGAATATCGAAGGACGAAGTATCTGCGCAGAACGTCATTATTGGTCATTCCTCTGCTATAAAAATGAAGTGCCGCACTTCATTTTGCACAAAATGGTTTTGCCGCAAAATCATTTTTCCCTGAACCCTGAACCCTGAACCCAGCAGCAGCAGCAGCGGCAGCAGCAGCGCCGGCTCCGGCACGCCCAGGCCATACAGCATGATTGGCGCATCGCCCCCGCCCGTCGCCACCACGGCATTGGTATAGCCGCGCACGGCATCGGGCGTGAATTGCAGCGTCAGGGTGGCGCTGCTATTGATGGCCACAGTATACGCACTTGCGCCGCTGACTGCGAACGGCGCGGCCACGCCGCCGAGCGCGCCGGTCAAGCTGCCGCCGCCGACGTTGCGCACGGTCAGCGCGCGGCTCGCCGTCTGGTCCAGCACCACGCTGCCGAAATTCAGCGAAGCCGGCTGCACGCGCAGCAACGGGCTGTTGGTCGCCAGCTCATACGCGCCCATGTCCACGACCCCATTCAGAATACGGTTGGTACCGCCGAGGTCCTTGGCGGTGTTCATCCAGCTCTGATTGGCGCCGGCATTGACGCAGTCCGAGCGGCCGCTTAACTGATAGTTGCGCGCGGCGCGATTGACCATGCGCGGGTCGTTGGTGAGGTTGCCCGTGCCCGCATAGCCGGGCCAGGTGCAGGTGTAGGAAAACGGGCCCATGCTGCTGCCGATATTACTGACAGCGCCGGCCACGGTGTTGTAATAAATAATATTGTTGCGCAGGGTGCCGCCACTGATATTCACTCCGGCCGAATGCCCGGCGGCCGCCGTGTTTTCGACAATCGTGTTGTTCTCCAGCGTGGCGGAAATGCCCCAGCCGCCGACCCCGCCCATCCACTCAAGGCCTTGATTGCGCGCCACCAGACAATTGCGGATGACGGCCCCGCTGCCACTGATATATATGCCGCCAAACTGATAACCCTTGTTGTCCATGACCACGCAGCGCTCGAGCGTGCCGCCGCCATCAAACGCAACCCCGCCGCCATAGGTCGGATCACTGTTGTACCGGCCGCCACCGCCATTGCCGACAATCAGGCAGTCTTCCACCCGGCCGCTGCCACTGAACAAGACGCCGGCGCCCGTGTCATAAGACTTGTTGCCGGTGATCAGGCAGTTGCGCGCCGTGCCGGACACCAGCCAGATGCCCCCCACACTCACGCCGTAGCCATTGGAAATAGTGAGGCCATCCAGCACCGCTGCGCCGTTGCCGAGCTGCACGCACACCACCGTGCCTTGGCCATCCAGCACCGTGGCCGCCCTGCCTTGCACGCCGCGCACCGTCACGGCTTTGGCAATGCTCAGCGGACTCGTCAGGCGATAAACCCCGCTGGACAGCAAGACGGTGTAGCCGCTTTGACTGGTGTCAATCGCGTCCTGAATGTTTTTCGCCGCGCTGGCCCACGAATTATAAGGCCATTGATTGCCGCCGTCCAGCGCGGCAAACATGACGTTGCTCGCCAGCACAACAATGTAGTCCGTGGCGGACCAGGCGGCGCATTCACCCACGCTGTTACTCACCAGCACGCCCGGCGAGTAGATGCCCGTGTTGGTGTAGCTGTGCTGCGGCGTGGCCAACTGCCAGCCTTGCGTTTCAATGAGGCCGTCGTTGTTGAAGTCCCACAGGTACCACGCCAGCGTATTGCTGCCGGACACGCGGGCGGTGAAGGCGACCACCAGCGGCGCGATGCCGACGCGCGGCGTGGCGCTGAAGCTGGCGGCGAACGCGCCGAATTCGTAGGCGCCGATGTCGACCTTGCCGCCGGTCACCCGCGCATTGCCGGCCACATCCGTGGCGCCGACATAATACGTCGCGGTGCTGCCGGCATTGACGCAGGGCGAGTTGGAGAGCAGATGGTAATCGCCGACACCGGCATTGACAAAGAGGGGATCGCTGCTGAGATTGCCCGCGCCGGCGCGCGCCGGCGTCAGCGCGCAATAGGTGAACTGCGGATTGTACGCATAGGTGCTGTTGATGTTGTAATTGTCGCGGATGTTGTGATAGATGATCGTGTTGCGCACGACCACATTGCTGAACGTGCAGGCAAAGCCGGAGCCGTCGCCGCCGGCAGTGTTGCCGCTGATCGTGCAGTTGACCAGCGTGCCGCCATTGTTGGCATAGACGCCGCCGCCTTCAGCAAGCGTGCTGGGATTGGCATTGTTCACAATCAGGCAGTTGCGCAGCAATCCGCCGTCCTGCAAATACGCGCCCGCGCCGTAGCCGCCAAACCCGCCGTCAATGTAATTGTCGCTGAGGCGGCTGTTCTCCACCGCGCCCGCGCCCAGGCAATAAACGCCCGCGCCCCGGCCTTGCCACCCGCCCGCGCCACATTCCTCAATCACGCAATTGCGCACCAGCCCGTTGGTCATGCCCACGCCGCCGGCCGCGCCGCCGCCTTGGAACATATAGCCATAGCCGTGCCGGATGGTGAAGTCGTCCACCACTGCGCCGGCGTGCAGCAGTTGCAGACAGCCCGCGTAATTGCCGCCGTCAATGATGGTCGCCGCCGCGCCATTGACGCTGCGCAATGTCACCGCTTGGTTCAGCACTATCATGAAATTGTGATAGACCCCGTTGGTCACGATCACTTGCCAGCCATCGCGCACCAGCGCCAGCGCGCTGCGAATGTCCGGCAGCGCGCGAGCCCAAGTGTCGTACGGATATATGCCCGGGCCGGCCGGCGCGACATACACAATGTTGGTCGTGACCACATAACTGCCGGTGCCGCTGGCGGCCGCGCTGCCGTCATTGGCCAGCGCGCCGACGAGATACTCGATGACGCTGCCGTGCGCGCACGGCGCCAGCGTGTTGGTGAAATAGGCGCCGGCATCCGTGGCGCCGGCCGGGTACATCGGCATGCTCGACCAACTGCCGTTGATGCCAAATTGCAGCGTGACGCCGGCGATGCCGCTGGCGTTCGACGCGATGCCGGCCGAGATCATCGCCGGCGTGCCGGCGTCCAGCAGTTGCGGCGTGCGCACGACCGATTGGACGGCGGTGGCCGGCAGGCGCGCCGCCGCGCCGCGCACGACCAGCGCATACGGCTGGCGGCCGCCCTGCGGCACGGTGTAGGCCGTGACATACAGCGTGCTGGTGCCCGGTGGCAACGCCAGCAGGTCAATGGTCTCCACATTATTGAGGCGGTCCGGCGCGGCAAGGCCATTGGGATAGAGCGTGACGCCGGCCGGCGTGACCAGGTGCAGGTCGAGGTCGTTGATCAGTTTCTTGCCGGCGCCGGGCGCGGCCGGATAATCGGTCCAAGCCAGGCAAACAGATATCATATTGGTATCAGTTAGCATGAGCGTGAAGGTGTCGCTGGCACCGGTCGCCAGCGTGTTGGTGGCATAGACCGTCAGGTTGGTCAGCGTGGCGGCCAGGTCGACCTGGCCCCAGCCCTCGGCATGGTTGGGCCGCGGCGCGGGCGGAATCTCGCGCGTGGCGCCATAACCATACTGGCCGGGCGTCAAGGAGCGCGCCCCGCTGATCAGCGTGGCCTTGACCAGCGCCGCACTCGGATTGGTGATGGCCGGCAGATGCCGTTCGGCAAAATACTGGCGCACCAGCGCCGCCGCCCCGGCCACCAGCGGCGCGGCCATGCTCGTGCCGCCGCTGAAGGTATAATCATTGCTGGCGGCGTTGTACAGCACGCCATAGCCGGTGCCCCACAGCGTGCCGGCCTGCGGCATGTGCGACCGGCAGGAAATGATATCCGTGCCGGGCGCGACCAGGTCGGGCTTGGTGCGGCCATCATCGGTCGGGCCACGGCCGGAGAACGCGGCGATGCCCTGATGCACGCCGTCCGCGCTGGTTGACACAAAATCCGCGTTGACCTGCGCGGGAAAGAGGTCGGCCCAGAGATCGCCGTACATGACCGAGGCGAAGCCGCCCGCGCCGGGCGGCCGCTGGGATTCCGCGGCGCCGATCGCCAGCAGGTTCTTCGCCGTGGCCGGCGGGGCAATGCTGTCCGGGTCAATGCGGCCGCTCCGGTCGTAATCGCCCGCGCCATTGCCGGCCGAAAACACGACCAGCATATCCGGATGCTGCCACATGAACTCGTCCACATCCTGGGCCATCGCGTTGTATTCGCCGTTGACCCCGCCGCCCCAACTGTCGGAATGGATGCGTGCGCCGTTCGTGTAGGCCTGGATGAACAGTTCATTCAAGTCGCTCGGCGGATACACCGAGGAGGATTGATTGCCAATGGATTGATGCACCAACTGGGCCTCGTATGCCACGCCGCGAAACAGGCCGTTGCTCCAGGCCGAGCCATTGCCGAGAATCGAGCCGGCCGTGTGCGTGCCGTGCCCCTGCAGGTCGCTCCAGTCGTTGTTGCTGCTGCGTTTCAACGCAAACGCGGCGCGGATGCGATTGGTGAAATCCGGCATCAGCGTGGCCAGGTCGCCGGTGTCGAGCCCGGTATCGGCATGGCCGACAATCTGGCCGTTGCCGCTCAGGCCGAGCGTGTCCCACACCGGCGTCACATTCATCAGCGGGCCGGCCACGGCCACGTTGTTCATGATCTGCGGCTGGAGGTAGCGTTCGATCCACGCGACGGCCGCACTGCGCGCCACGGTCTCGAGCGCCTCTGCTGGCAGCCGTGCGCGCAGCCGCGTGGCCGTCGCCGCCACGGCGACGCCGCCCGCCTGCTTGATCAGATCTATGACCGCGGTCTTGTCTTCGGCCGCAAACACAAACACGGTCACATTTAGTTGCGCGGTGCTGACGTTGTCGCATTGCGCCGGCGCGGTGCAGGGCTGGCTGAACAAAATCTGGCCCGTGCGCGGCGCGGGCCCGGGCACTTGCGCCGCCAACGCGGCGCGCGTCAGGCTGGGCGGCAGCTTGTAGGCCGGCTGGTAGGCGCCGATCCAGCGCACGCACGGCAGCGCTGCCATCGTTGCCACGTCGCGCGGTGAACACTCCACGATGAAAGCATTCTCCGGGATGTAATTGTAAATTGTAATTTGTAAATTGTAAATTTGCTGTTTCCACGCTTCCTGCACCGGGCCATGGAATTGCACGATATAGGGCAGCACGCCGCGCGCAGTCGGCGTCTGAATGGTGGTGGCGACATCCGCCGCGAGCTTGTCGGCCGGTCGGCCGCTGGCCTGCGCGCGCGCGGCCACCGGCGCGGTGTCGATCGTCGCGGCGCACAAGCTGATGCTGTTGGCCGGTGCCGATCCGTCATTAGGCGCGGCCGACGGTGCGCCTTGCGGCTGCGCCGCATGATCCCGCATGGCCGGCAGCAGAACGGCGCTGGCTGAGTAATGCCACGCCACTGCGACGGCGATTAAAATGCTGCACGCGAAAATACGCCGGGTTGATTTCATCATGTTCATTCGTGGTTCTCTTCCATAGTTACGTTCATGCATAGTTACATCATATCCTTTATGCGCCGCGCCTGTCGTCGCGGCGGCCGCGCCGCGGCGGCCGCGGTGCGGGGAACGCGGCACGCCCGTGCCGCTGAAGGCAGGCGGGATTGCCATATCCCGCCACTGCGCAAGCCGAACGGGAGTTCGGCTAGACCTTCAGCGGGTCAGGCGACCCGCGCTCCCTTCCGCGCCGCGCGGCGGCAGCGCCGAAGGGAACGCGGCACGCCGGTGCCGCTGAGGGTAGGCGGGATCACCGCATCCCGCCAGTGCAGTGCGGCGCAGTGCAGCGCAGTGCGGCGCAGTGCCGCGCAGTGCAGTGCAGGGCAGCAAGCCGAACGGGAGTTCGGCTAGACCTTCAGCGGGTCAGGCGACCCGCGCTCCCTTCCGCGCCGCGCGGCGGCAGCGCCGAAGGGAACGCGGCACGCCGGTGCCGCTGAGGGTAGGCGGGATCACCGCATCCCGCCAGTGCAGTGCGGCGCAGTGCAGCGCAGTGCAGTGCAGGGCAGCAAGCCGAACGGGAGTTCGGCTAGACCTTCAGCGGGTCAGGCGACCCGCGCTCCCTTCCGCGCCGCGCGCGGGTTCGCGACACGAAGGTCGCTCCCGGATTATTGCTGCCGCCAGCCTTCTGGGTTGGCGGTGCGTTGGCCCCAGTCCCGGCTATCCAGCGGGACGACGCCGTTCGCCGCTGCCCATTGCGTCCAGGCTTTTTTTAGCGCCTGGAGCTCGGCGGGGCGTTGGCCGGCCAGATCGTGGAGTTCGGCGGGATCGCTGGCCACGTCGTAGAGCTGCCAGGTTTGGCTGCGCGCCAGGGCCACGGCTTTGTGCGCGCCACGGCGCACCGCCCGGCCACCTTCATGTTCAAAGAAAATGTCGCGGGCCGGCAATGTGTGGCCAGTCAGCGCGGGCAGAAACGAAATGCCATCCGGCTGGACCAGCGCGTGCGTTTGACGCTGGCGGGGGAGCGGCGCGCCGGCGGCGGCGGCGCACGTGGGCAGCACGTCGATCAGGTGGACCGGGTCGGCAATGCGCTGACCGGCGGCAACCTGCGCGGGCCAGCGGACAAACAACGGCGTGGCGACGCCACCTTGCAACGGTTCTGATTTCGAGCCGCGGAACGGCAGATTGCTGATCGCAGCCCACGCTTTGCCGTAGCTGCTGCGCAGGGAGTTGGTCAGATTGGCCGGCAGGGGCGGTGCTTCCAGCATCTCGGCGCTCGCGCCATTATCCGAGGCGAAAATGATCAGCGTATTCTCGGCCCGGCCGCTGTGGGCGACGGCATCCAGGATGCGGCCCACGCCGCGATCCATGTCCTGAATCTGGGCGGCATAGGCGGCCATGCGGCGGGCTTGGTCGGCTTGGATATCCGGCGCGAGCGTTGCCCAGTCGGGCCAGGAACCGGGTGCGGCCGACTGGCCGGGAGCGAGTAAACCGAGTTTGCGCAAACGGTCGATGCGCGCGCGAGCGATGCGTTCGTAACCCACGGCGTAGGTTTTGAGATTGCGCGCCACCGCTTGGGGCGCGGCGTGCAGCGGCCAGTGGGGCGCGGTGTAGGCAACATAGATAAAACGTGGCCCGGCCACGGGCGCTTGGATAAACGCGACCGCCGCGTCGCTGATGGCATCCGTGAGTTGAAAGCCGGGGCCCGGCTGCACCGGCGTTTCGTCGCGCACCAGAAATGCGGGTGCCGTGTAGGAACCCCCGCCGCCGAGGATGCCAAAGAAACGGTCGAAGCCGCGCCGCGTCGGCCAGCTGGCGGTCGCGGGCAGGCTGCGCGAGTTTTTCTCGGCGGTAAGGTGCCACTTGCCGGACATGCAGGAACGGTAGCCAACGCCGGCCAAGACCTCGGGCAGCGTGGCGCAGTCGGCCGTCAACTCGCTGCGGTAGGCCGGACGCCCCAGATCCGCCTGCGTCATCCAGCCCATGCCCACGCGGTGGGCGTAGGCGCCGGTCAGGAGGCAGGCGCGGCTGGGGCAACACCGGGCGGCGTTGGAAGCGGCGGTGAAGCGCGCCCCTTCGGCGGCCAGGCGGTCAATATTCGGGGTGGCGATTTCGCCGCCTTGACTGCTGAGATCGCTGAACCCCAGATCGTCGGCGAGGATAAGGATGATGTCGGGCCGCACGTGCGGCACCCCCGCGTCGGCCGCCGGGAGCATCGTCATGGAAGCCAGCGTGGCGGCCAGGACGGTTGCGCGAAGTGTGCCGGCTGGACTTGTGCCGGAGGTGGTGCGGCGGGTGAGCGATCCGGTGTCCGCGTGGCGGCAGGCCGTGGGGGCAGCGGCGGC
>Ga0247841_10009401_pt1 | contig 13697 bp, 15 predicted proteins | sample LaCruzMarch2015__2_FD_192410 | JGI IMG/M metagenome (GOLD analysis project Ga0247841, IMG submission 192410) | Freshwater microbial communities from meromictic Lake La Cruz, Castile-La Mancha, Spain - LaCruzMarch2015_18m | ecosystem: Environmental > Aquatic > Freshwater > Lake | place: Spain...
AAACCAGGAAGAACTTGATTATTATTTAGATCTTCTTAATAATAGACCTAGAAAAAGATTATGATACCTATCTCCTATTCAGTATCTTGAAAAATACTGTGCGGATTTGAACTAGAATCTACAAAAAGTATACTAGAGTAGTAATTAATTGATTCAATATACCCGTGCTGGGGGGAGGTTTAATAGTGTAAAACCTATTTTACGTATGGGAAAATCAGCATATAGTTTTTTGAAAACTGATGGTTGATAGGTGAAGCTTCTAAATATCGTACCTTGAGAAATATATTTTTTTATCTCTGTATGAATATCCTGTGCGGGTAAAAATGGTAATCATGAAATAATAAGATCTATTTTCTGAATACTATATTTTTTTCTTATCTGCTCTATATTTTTGACATCATTTTGTTCTAAAATTATGGTATCTTTAAAAGTATCCTGCAACATTTTTATATACACATCTTCTATTTCTATCACAATTATTTTAGTATCTGGCTTAGCGTGTTTACATATATAATGAGTAAACCTTCATGTTCATGCGCCCAATTCAATAACGGTATGTATATGGTCCCAGTCCAATCATTTTACCATCTGTCTTGCCAAAAATCTAGAGCTAGGAGTTATCGAAGCATTTTTTTTGCCGTTTTTTATTTGATTGATGAAAAAATTAATTCTTTCGTGCATAACGATAAGTTTAGTAAAATAAGAAAACAAAAACGGTTTAATATACTATCTATGAATTACTATTTTGTAGTTGTAAAAGTATCTCATCGATATTTTTTCTTTCGTTGGAAACTTTTGGAACTTTATGCTGACCACCGAGCTTATTTTTGCTTTTCATCCATTCGTAAAATATACCTTGTTTGACACAATGGACAACTGGTTCTCCAAGTACTTTAGTGTCATATCTCTCATCGAAATAATAGGAATTATTATTGCAAAGTTCTTTGTCTAAAACTTTGGCGAATTCCTGTTCGTCTTTTGGCGCTTTGGTAAATTCTATGATCCACTCATAGGCACCTCTGATGCTTCATCATGAGTAGGTAATCGGCGCTAACATATAATCTGTAGCAATAGTATCCGTCTTTTTGCATGCTTCGAGCAATGCTCTATCCGTATAATCTGAGGTCACACATTCCCCTACCACATCGATATAATATTTTGTCCTTCCAGAAACTTTTATCCTCCATGGTTTTAACGTAGTGAACCTAACGGTATCTCCGAGGACATATCTTCGAAGTCATGAATTGTTGCTGATGAGAATAACATAGTCTTTGTCTACTTCTACGTCTTTGAGTGTCAATACGATTGGGTTTTCCTTTCCATATTCTTCTGTCGGGATAAATTCATAGAAGACACCATGATTGGTGAAAAGGATCATATCATCTGCAAAGTTGGAATCTTGCGCTGCGAAAAATCATTCGGATGCATTGTATGCTTGATAGAGTTTTACTTTATTGCTGCCGAATAATGCGTCAAGTTGTGGTCTATATAAGTCGACTGCCATCCCTCCTCGAAAAAAGAGTTCGAAATTTGGTCGGACTTCCAGAATATTTTTCTTTCCGGTATATTCCAAAACCTTATATAAAAAATTTGATCATCGTGATGGTTGCCCGTTGAGAAAGGTGATATTTTTATTGACGGTATCTTCTATCATACGTTGTGCTTTTTCTTCCCAGTTTTCTATATAGGATATTTCTGGCTTCGGTTCACGGAAATACTGCCCTATCCATGGCGCTTCTTTTTGTAGGATAGCAGAAATAAATCCAACATTATCTTCTCCGGTATACGGATTTTTGGTAAATCATCATCCGATTACGATTCATTTTCCTTGAAAAAATTGCGTCCTTGGATTGCTTTTGACATATAAGCTTAGGAGTTCTAAACCTCATTTGAAATGAGATGCCTTGAGATTATCTCTCGTGATAGGAATATATTTCGCATTTCCTCAGGTCGTTCATGATGAGGTAGCGAACCGATCAACTTTGCCCGGATAGGTTATATCTTTTTCTCCCTTGAGCATATACATAATCCATGGTTCAAACTCTTTGTAATGGGAAATAGGGACACTATTCTGAAAATCTTCTATATCCTGGATATATTCAAATCCGTATTTCCTTCCGAACACGGTATTTCTGCATTTTTTGATCAAATTGAAAATTATCTTCTCCTGATGTTTGTATGAGGGTTGGTGAAGATTAGATTTGACAATAAGAAATGTTTTGATGAGCTTATTTATTACACGTCTAGGACCACTTAAGGGATTGATCATACTTTACAACAAAACGACTAAAAAATAGCTTAAAATTGACTAATTGTGGACTAAAGGTAGCTGTAGTAGAATAATCATTCGACGTTTTTGCGGCAATTATTTGTCTATTTTTGTCTATTTTTCGTCCATTTTTTTTATTGAATGAGTATATAAATGCAAGAATAAATTTTTTAGCTTTATTTCTCATACGATTTTGTTATTTATATATTTCGTATAGGGATGAGGAACAAGGACCGATGAAAACCTTTTGCCTTTCACCTTTCACCTAGTACCTATTTTAATCTTTTAATCGAATAGATGAAGTATACATCGTTCTTATTGAAGAAGTTTATTTCTATCAATGATACGCCTGAGAATATCGCGAAGAATTTGATATTGAAAACCTGTGAAATCGAAGAGATCAACGAAAGAAAAATAGCTGATAGTATCGTCATCGGATATGTAACATCCTGTGAAAAGCATCCGGATGCAGATAAATTATCTGTTTGTCAGGTCGATTGCTGAGCTAAATGAACATATCAAATCATCTGCGGTGGATCTAATATCGCTGCTGGTTTGTATGTACCAGTAGCATTACCAGGTACGGTCTTTGAAAAAGCGGGAATCACGATTGAGCCGAGAAAAATGAGAGGTTTGGAATCGAATTGAATGATCTGTAGTAAAGAAGAACTTGGCATCAACGAAGATATGGAAAAACATTCTATTTGGAATTTAGCAGACGATTTCGATGATATTTCTGATGAAGATTTAGGTAAACCACTAAGCGAAAAATATCCGCGATTGGAAAGCCGGGTTATGGAAGTAGATAATAAGTCATTGACCAATAGACCAGATCTTACTTGACATTTTGGTGCAGCAACGGAATTGAATGCAATATACAATATGGTCGATGGTCAGCAAATTGGGTTCAATAAAGTGAAGGAGTATTATGAACAATGCAATACTAACAATATTATGCAGATACTGGAAAATAGTACAAAACCAGAAAGAAATGTGATCGGAGAAAGTGAAGGTTTGAACTCGTATTTATTATTACATCTAAAAAACGTAAACGTACATCCATCATCATTTTTTTCGAGATTGCAGATGCTCGATTTGGGAGCTAATCCTATCAGCAACTGGGTAGATTTTTCCAATCTGTTTATGAATATCAGCGGCCAACCTATTCACTTTTTCGATGCAGAAAAAGTCGATGGTGATATCATTGTGAGAAATGCCAAAGAGGGAGAGAAATTTACGGACTTATTTGAAGCCGAGCATATATTGAAAGCAACGGATATCGTTATTACCGACAAGAAAAAAATCCTTGCCCTTGCAGGAGTTGTCTGAGGTTTGGAGAGTTGAGTTACAGAGACGACTAAAAATATTTTGGTAGAGATAGCAAATTTTGATCCGGTGGCTGTGAGAAAAACATGAACAAGACTCGGATTGAGAACTGATGCAGAATTAAGATTTGAAAAAAATATCAATCCACGATATACAATATTTTGTCTGATTCTTTTCTTGGACGAATTAAAATATTACAAGAAAGACCTCGGCGACTACGATATTGGATGACTTTCCTACTACATCGGAGACAAGGTGAAATGAATAGGAGACAAGGAGATTGAAATTGATATAAAAATTATGGAGCAATTTATTTTTGGAAAAAAGATAAAATGATTTGATAAAAAAGTGGAAGAAATATTAGAATGACTCGGATTTACGTATGAGAAAAATAAAGCAACTCCTCCGCTCCGAAGAAGTCCGGACGATATGAATATCAAAGAAGATATTTATGAAGAAGTAGCCAGAATCTATGGATATGATCAGATAGAAAATATTCCCTTATTGAGCAAGACAGAACATATACCATATAATGAATATGTAGCGATTCAAAGAAAACTCGAAGATATTCTCGTAAGAAATATATGATGCAACCAGGTAGAAACGTATCCACGAGTATCAGAAAAAGAAATCAAAGAACTTGGTGGTGATACTAATGTTTTATATAAACTTCAAAATCCTGTCAATCCAGAAAAACCGTATCTGAGGGCTGGTATGCACTACGAACTATTTGCTCATACTGCCAAAAATAGTAAATTTTTTGATGAGTTCAAGATTTTTGATATCGGGAAAGTATGGAACAAAAAAGAAACCAGAGAAGAAAGAAATACTAATATACATCATATCGTTTCAGAAAATATCAAAGAATGAAATTTCGCATCAAATATCGTTGTAGAGAAGACTGCATTGGGTATCATGTTGTACAAAAAAAACATTACTTCTCGAGAACAAGATACGTTATTAGCATGAAAAACTATTGTTACTAATATCCTCAAAGAACTTGGTATCACCAATAGTATCACCCGAACAAAAAGTGAATCAGAAAAATATCATCCAAAAAAACAAGCAACTATAGAAGTCCTTACTAATGATTGACCGTATATGATTGGGTTTATCGGTAGTTTTCATCCATTAGTACTTAGTATAGGTAAAATACCAGAAAATGCATGAGTGACGTATATCGCTCTCGATATAGATAAGCTCTTGTATATTTTGAAATCACAAGGAGAAAAAACTTATATCTATGAAACATTACAAGATCAAATTATCCGAAGAGATATCTGTTTTGTTGTCGATGCAAATAAGAATTTTGATGCGGTAATCACTGCAGTCAAAAATATCCCTGAAGTAAAAGAGGTTGAAGTCTTCGATGTCTACGAAGGAAAAAATCTTGGTGATGATAAAAAATCAGTTTCTATAAAGATAAAAATTGTTTGAGACTGAAATATGACAACCGAGCAAATCAATGAGGTCATGAATAAGGCCATCAAAGCTGGTGAAAGTGCTGGCGGAAGTTTGAGAGCGTAAAAAATAAAACAAAATCTCTAATCGCTTTGGACTTCCATCCAAAGCTAAAATATAGGTCGTCCCCTTGGGACTTGTAATAAAGTATTTATATGTATTGATATAACAATGTCGTATGCACAAATCTACTTACATTGTATTTTCGCTACAAAATGAAGACAATATTTTCTAGATCCAAAACATGATGATGCATTACAAAAATATATTACGGGAATCGTTCAAGCACCAAGTCGCAAATGTAAAATGTTAGCAATAAATAATGTGGAAGATCATCTCCATATGCTCGTAGGCTTACATCCTAGTTATTCTCCCGCTAAACTTATGCAAGAAGTCAAAGCAGTTAGTTCGAAATTTATAAATGAAAGCGGTCGATATAGATATACATTTCAACGGCAAATAGGATATGCATGTTTTTCGTATGCACAATCTGAAGTAAGAACTGTTTGTAATTATATTGCTAGACAAAAAGAACATCATAAAAGAACATCTTTTGAAAAAGAATATATCTGATTATTAAAAAAGTTTAATATAAACTTCGATGAAAAATGTATATTTGATTAGTATATTTGATTAAAAAAATTCCTTAGAGAGTCCGCCTAGGCGGACGACCCATATAACTACGGACGGAAGTCCGTAGATTTTAAAAAAAAGTCCGAAAAGTGCCGGAGGCACGACCCATTTCTTGCTGCGGACGGAAGTCCGCAGATTAAAAAAAAATAAAAAAAAGATAGGCGAAACCGCCTATCGTAGTAGTATTATCTTGGACTATTGCTTTGAAGCATATTCCAAAAATTTCTGTAAATGTGGATTATCTTTTCTCCTCTCACAGATAAATTTGAGGTTATCAAGAGTCATCTTTTCTTTTTTCCACGCCACCCAGCAGACAAATGTTTCTGCTATCAGTTCTGGAAATCTGGGATATCCAACGAATGCATAGATAGTGAAATACACATCAACAACCACTGCACCTCCCAATTTTCCTACGGTTTCATTATCCACATCATCATCGAAAATGAAACTTGAGTCTCTACTTTCATAACTAGTGAGATGATTCGCATGAAAATTTTCTAAAACCCTATTTAATTGTTCTCTTACCAAAAAGCTACATCGTTTCACTTTATCTTCTGGAACAACTCCTACAGAAAGAAGTGTTGGGAAGAGTGCTTTTGACGTCGTAGTGGATTTTTCTCCGAAATAACCACCTTTGATGCCTTGCAATTCTTTCTCACCGATAAACTCTTTGAAAGAAGCAAACTCTGATTCTAAACTTTCTTCAGGCCCCTCATACGGCTCCCTTTTGTTAGGGATGATATGATACGTACCTACCACAAAAAATACAGCAGGAAGCACCAAACAACGGAAGGGATGATCACCATTTTCTATCAGATAGAAAAACACGACTGCTAAAATCAGGTATCCAATGCCAGCAAGAGGATATTTTTTCATAATTATTTTATTTTTTTGTTTTGTTTATATTTGTTAATTTTTATATTTTATAAATTTAGTTTCTGATGGCATATCTGTATTATCAGCAACAAACATCTTCATTGCTTGAATTTCTGCAATTAGATCCTCGTTTGAAAAATCTTCCGCAAGATAATTAGTCTTTCCATCATCAGTAGTGAGACGAATTTTTAATTTTCCCTTACTATTTACTTCCATGATCATTTTTCCCTCACCGAGAACAGTTTTTCCTTTAATAGGAATCAGTGATCAAGTCAGTTGAATGATAGAACCCTTTTTCGCAATATGATATTTACGTCTACCTTCCTCTTTAGTAAGATTAAAATCTTTTTCAAATGCTTCATACAAAATATCTCTTGCTTCATCAGCCAATTCACGTGGAGTCTTTACTAAATTTTCTGCAAGATTTTGAGAAACATTTTGTTGTGATGTTACAACTTGTTTTTCTGTTTTGGATCTTTCTGCTCATGTTTGAGGTTTATTTTTTTGATCGTTCATGTGAATGGTAATATAAAGTAAAAATTTATTTCTCTGTCTTTTTGATAGCAACGATAATTCATTTTTTGTTCGCTACAAAATCAACATCGTCTCATGTATCAAAAGAAGAAATATCAATAGGATATTCTGGTCTGGATTTATCTGCAACATTACCATGCCCCTCTACTTTATTGTGAGGAAATATGGGTTCCATTCGTAATTCAACAGTTTTTTTATTATTTTCATCAGGAGTAACTATAATAAATATTCTATCAGCAAACTCACCTGCGTGCTTAGTTTTCATTCTTATTTGTCACTTACTTGTTGGAAGGGCTTCATGATTTATTTCCATATAATTAACTTTTTCTCAATCTTTAAACGTTCTTTCAAAATCCTGTATATAAATATCGTTGGATCAATCATTTGGAGTAATAAATCATTTTCCTTTGGTAGGATTAAAAAATCTAATTACACCTGATTGTATAGGATATAATTTATGCTTAACATGTTCTATTACTTCTCTTGGTCATGCATGTCTAGTAAATGTTTTTGTAATTTCTTTCGATTTGTTTTTTTTGACTGTTTCAGTATTTTGCTTACCCTCAAAATCAACGTGTTCAGTAATTTCATTGCCTTTTTTGTTGAGATCTTTTTGTTTTTTTGCCATAGTAATATGTTATAAAATAAAAATTTATTATATTCATTATACTTATTTATCTTAATTTGTCAACTATTTTTGGCTATTTTCTTAACTTCGGGAAAAAAGTAGCTAGAAATTTGCTTTTTTCGAGCTTTGTGACTATAATTAGATAATTTTATCTGATTATGGGATAGCTAAAATGAGAAATTATAAAGAAATTGTGCATAATATCCTCAAATTGGATAGTAAAAAAATCAAGATAGTAAATTATGAAGATGAGTGAAAAACTTTATTTTTTACTATCAAAGGAATAAATAGATATGCAGAATGTCCTACGTGCAAATGTAAAACAGATAAAAAACAAGATCGTTGAGAACATTTACAGAAACCAACATGGAAGCATATCTATTTATCTGACAATAGAATGATTGAATTAAAGCTCATTAGAAGATACTTTAGATGTTATAGATGTTGATCACAATTTATGGAAAAATTTGATTTTGAAGCAAAACAATGAAATCATACAAAGAAATTTGAAGATGATGTAATGGTTGCACGATGATATATGAGTGGCTGTCAGATAGCAAGAAATACTCAATGTTCACCACAAAAAATACATAGTATACTTCATGGTATCGATCCTGAGGGCATCAATAAACAATGATTAGAAATTATGAGAAATCTAGAACAAATTTTTCTAGGGATAGATGAGCATAGTTTTCATGGACGTGATTATGTACTTGTGATTACTGAAATCAAAGAAAGAAAACCATTAGCGGTTCTCTCTGACAACAAAATTGAAACATTAAAAAAGTGGTTAAAGGCACTACCTAATGAGGTTAAAGATAAGATTACGGGAATATCTACCGATATGAATAAATGATATAAAAATGTGGTTGAATGAGAATATCCAAATGTGCTTTCTACTGTTGATAAATATCATCTCTTTCAAGAAACAAATAGAATGATGGATGATGTAAGGTGAATGAATACATGGCTTATTAAGATGTGATTTGTTACGCCTGATGATTTAATAAAACATGGCAAAGTTCCAAAAGAACTTCTGAAAGGGAAAAAAAATCAAAAGGAAAAAAGAAATTAAACACATGAAAAAATACAAACCCAAAGGAGAAAATATACTAAAAGATGAGTTCATAAGACCAGAAGAACTCATTAGGTGAAATGGGAAGAAATGAGAATACAAAGAAATTACCTTGGATCATTACTTTCACAAATCATATAAAACATTATTTCTTTATAAAGAAGAAAACATGAGTGGAATGCAGAAATTAAGGTTAAGACAGATACTCAAGGAGTTTGATTACAATGGATATATGGCAGAGGCACGAGTAGCAAAAGAAAGATTTATGAAAGCATTGGACGAGCTTGATATCGAAGAAATCAATGATGTGATGAAGGATTGCTTGGAATCAGAACATTACAGAATTCAATGATTTGGTGGAACACTTAAGAGACGAAACAAACAATTAAGTAATTATTGTAACTGTTCAAGCGAGGACTTCAAATTCACGAACGCCTACACAGAAAGTTTCAACAATCAATGTAAAGTTGCTAAAAGAGTTTCACATGGATTCAGAAATAGAGAGAATTATTTGAGGAAACTATCGGCTAGATTTACTAACCCAAATTCCCGAAGTTAAGAATAGACCCCTATTTTTGTAGTAATATTCATTATATAACTTCCCCTTGTATTTTACTAGGAATACCATATACTCTTGAATGGAGTTATTATACTCTAAAATTTTATTTACTACCAATATTATTCAATGACAACTGGTATCGTTAAGTTCTTCAACAGAACTAAAAACTTCGGATTCATTACTCCAGAAGATGGAAGTAAGGATGTATTCGTTCATGGAACAAATGTAATCGGTGAATCTATCGCTGATGGTGATCAAGTAGAATTTGAAGTAGGAGAAGGAAGAAAAGGTCCTGAAGCTAAAGATGTAAAAAAAATTGGTTGAGCTGATGTTATGGCTGACTAATCAAATTACAACAAAAAGCTCTTAAACTATTATAAGTACATATACTCTCAAGTTATATACTCCATAATATCATAAGATTTTTTGGGGAAGAACTCGCCTAGTGCGGGTTTTTCTTTATGTAAAAAAAAACTCTGATTTTTATATCAAAGCTATATTTAATATTTATTTTTTAATTTTTAAATTCTAAGCTCTAAGTTCTAAGTTCTCATTACACTGTGATAGCCTCGATCCTTTTTTTACTCTTCTACGTCATTCATCTTGCTTAGTATGGATTCCGGCTGCAATTTCTTGGCGCCGGAATGACGTAAAATAGTGAGAGATCGGAATGACGTAATGAAGTAATTTTCCTCTAAAAATTCTCTATTTCGTTTCCGTTATCATCATAAGAAAAATATTTTTTTCCGTCGAAGGTAAAATATCCGCGATCGTGCATCAGATAATCATCTTTTTTAAAGGGTAATATTTTTTCCTTCCTTTCATTATAAATCAGGCATTTGAACTCCTTATAATTTGCAGGTACTTGGATATCTTTGCCTTGAATTAGTTTTTTCAGTTCTTTGGTATTGAATACCTTGAAATCATTTCGATATGAACGTTCTTCTTTTTTTTCATCAAGAGAAATATAGAACATATCTGCCAATTCAGTATTAGCGACATGGACAAATTCTTCTACATTACCTATATTATGGATGTGTTTGTTGTTCTTTTCTTTTTCCGTCATACGAAAAACATAGTTATAAAACCCTTCTTAATTCATCTAATGTGGTATTGCCTTGGAGCATTTTGATAAGACCATCTTCTCTGAGTGTCAAAAAGCCATTTTCTCTTGCTTTGGCATACAGATCGATACCTATTTTTCCATCTACAATCATTTTTCTGATATCGTCAGTTATTTCCAACGTCTCGATAACAGCAAATCTTCACTGATATCCGCTTCCATTACATTGATCACATCCTACGGACTGAGGAATTTTTCCATCAAACGGAAAATCCAATTTGGGATCGAGATCCTTCATCTTTTTGAGCATATCATTTATTTCTGCTTGTTCACTATAATTTGCCTCTCTCTTGGTTCCACAATTGGAACAAATTTTTCTGACCAATCTCTGCGCAATAATCAGATTCAATGCCGGTGCCAACATGTACGGTTTGACATCCATACTTGTCAATCTCGGAATAGATTCAATAGCAGAATTGGTATGTAAGGTAGTAAACACTAAGTGACCAGTCAACGCAGCATTGATAGCGATATCTGCCGTTTCCTGTGATCTTGTTTCTCAAATAAGGATAATATCCGGATCGTGTCTGAGAATAGATTTGAGTCCGATTTCATAGGTATATCATTTGTTATAATTGATCTGTGATTGTTGGATTCCTTTGATCTCATATTCGATAGGGTCTTCGAGCGTGATAATTTTTCTTTTTCCATCATTGAGATGACTAAGGATAGTATATAATGTTGTCGTTTTTCCTGATCCTGTTGGTCCGGTAAAGATGGTGATTCACGTATTTTTTTCTAGATTTCTTTTTAATACTTCATAGGTCCTTTCAGTAAATCATATTTTTTCAAAGGTACTGATACTCTTGGTCGGATCTAGGAATCTGAGCACCGTACTTTCTGATTCTACGCCCGGCATAAAATTTGCTCTCACATCTACTTTCCTAGTTTCTCCGTTGATATCTGTCGCCTCAAATCAAAATCTTCCATCCTGTGGGATGTAGTCGATATTCATTTTGGTGCCTGAGATAAATTTCATTTTTTGAAGATATTTTTTGAAGTCTTCATGAGTAAATTCAAGTAATTCTTGGAGCACACCATCGATCCTGATCCTAACAATCAATCCATCTTCCTGTGGTTGAAAATGCAGATCTGATGCTCATGTCTGGAATGCGAGTCTGATAAGTTCCATGATGAAATCACCTGGCTCCATAGTATCTCTGGTTTCAAATATTTTTTTGATCATAGCAATCGCTCATTTCCCTTCGGCTTGTTTCTGCTCTTTTTCTGCTTGTCTCTTTTGCTCTGCAATACCTTCCATATCTGTATATCGAGTAAGTGCATAATTGAATCCTGTCGGTGAAGTATAAAATACTTCGTATTTATATCATTTATCTTCTAAACTCTTGAGTAATTTTGTCAGTCCATCAGGAAGATTATTGGTAGTCAATACTTTGAGAGTATTTTTATCTTTGGCAAAAATCAGTGTCTCTATTTTTTGAGCCGTCTCTTGGGGAATGATTTTGAGTTGTGCAAAATCAGGACTTATCCCGCGTAAGTCATCAATTTCTAAAATGCTTTTTGATAGTTCTGTTGGCATTATCGTATACAAGATTCAAAGGATAAACACACGTTGTACTATTCAATTATATAGGGAATAGCTTTTTTTGCAAATCTTTGGCTTTATATCCAAATATCTTTACTTGACTTTTGCTTTTGAATACTTATGGTATACCCCCAAACAAAAAAAAATAAAAAAAAACAAAAAACATGACAAAAAAAACAAAAAAAACAATCTTTACCGTAATTAATTTAGCGAATACAGAAGCTGATCAAAAAAATGTGGTAATGTATGCAGCACAATTAGCTAAATGGTTGGAATTGGATTTGGTCCTCTACCCCAAAAGTAATGAGACAAAACTCTCATTCAAAGAAGGATTTGCTCAAACAGTAGAACTGGCAAAAAAAGTTAAGGAAGTATCTGTACATGTATCAAAGCAGCAGATAAATATATTTAACTTTTTACAAGATCTTCATTCTATTGCTAAAAAAGAATCCGCAGCGTTTATCATTATGGGGATAGAAGAAAAGTCCATGGAATTTCTTGGGAAAGCTATTTGGACAGCTACCCAAAAGTCACTTATTCCAACTATTCTACTTCCTCACGGAATCAAATTCAAACCATACGATAGAATAACTATCGCAGTGGATTTGGAACGTAAGGTACAGAAAATGAATGTAGTTGGTCATCTCGCTGCAACATTTAATTCTATGATTAATATTTTTATAGAAAATATTGGATATTCTGAAAAAGAATATCTTATACACAACACACTTGGACATATCGAAGACTATTTGACTAGAATTAATATTGCCTACTCAAAGATGAGAGCCAGAAAAGACAAGAATTTTACTAAGCATCTTTGCAAATATTCAGCGAAGTATTCAGACCTTTTAGTTGTAGAGGTAGAACCTGGAAAAATTGATAGTATTTTAAAACAAAATATTGGAATACTGTTGAGTATCGACAAATATGCACAACCGGTCATGCTTACCAAAACCAGGATGGTTGGCACATTACCAGGTTTCAATTAGAATAGCATTAGCGTTCCCGATATATCGGGACGCTTTTTTTATTTTTTTTATTTTTTTTAAATTTTTACCCCACCCTTAATCCCTCCCCATTTCATGGAGAGGGACTAGCCCCTCTCTACGCAGTGGAGAGGGGTTGGGGTGAGGTAACTAAAACAATCAAAAAAAAAGCTACCTTAATACAAGGCAGCGTTTTGTGATGTGAAAATGATAATTATTTCTTTTCTAATTCTTCTACACGGTAACATTCTGGTGCCTTGTATAATGGACTTATTCGAATATAAAATGATTCTCTTCCATCTGAATGTACAGGATTATCAACTATAGTAAGACTTTCTCCATTTGATAAAGTCTTATGTTTAAGTACTTTCAAACCTTCTGGAAGGTTATTTCTTGACGTTACTTGAATGGACACATCATCCAAAAGGGACACTAATAATGTTCCCATAGTACATGAATGACCGTCAGCTTTTTCACAAATTTTTTTTAAAATATTTTGTTCTGTCATAACTAATAATTTTTACGTTTATATTTTTATTTTACCTACGTATATTTGTAGATTGCAACCAAATCCGCACAGTAGGATAAATTAGAAAAAGACACCTGATAGGAGTATAATAGAGTGCTTTATATTCTATATACCTATCAAATGTCTCAAAAACTAACCTATGAAGAATGTAT
>Ga0247841_10009402_pt1 | contig 13696 bp, 19 predicted proteins | sample LaCruzMarch2015__2_FD_192410 | JGI IMG/M metagenome (GOLD analysis project Ga0247841, IMG submission 192410) | Freshwater microbial communities from meromictic Lake La Cruz, Castile-La Mancha, Spain - LaCruzMarch2015_18m | ecosystem: Environmental > Aquatic > Freshwater > Lake | place: Spain...
CCTCAAGGCCGCTTTATCCTTGCGGATTTGCGTACAGAAATTTCCTTCACCCGGAAATGGGAAGCGGCAATGAGTCTGGAGGTTGCTGAACATATTGAACCTGAATTTGTGGATATGTTCATTAAGAATCTGGTCAATGCTTCTGACAAAATCCTGATATCTGTTGCTCCTCCGGGGCAGGGAGGCCACCATCATGTGAATTGTCAGCCTGTAGAGTATTGGGTTAGTAAATTCTCTGCAATTAATTACTTGCACAAACCCGAAATTGCTCATAGAATAAAGATAGGATGGAAGGGGTTTGAACATAAGCCGGGCATCAAAGCATATTGGCAGAACCTCGCCTACTTTGAGAAAGGATAACTCCAGTGATAGATATAACCATGACAGCTTGCAGACGGGAGGAAATCTTAAGACGGACACTAGAGTCTTTCAAGAAATTCCTTTTCGGTAAAACAGAGTGTCGGCTAATCCTCAATGTTGACCCAGTTGGGGATAATGTTGATTCATTCCATATTGTTGAAGTAGCTAAAGAATATTTCCCCCACATAATTGCAAATTGCCCAAGTAAAGCCAGCTTCCCAACCGCATTCAAGTGGTGCTGGGAACAGGTATCAGCGGAGTTCGCATTTCATCTTGAAGACGATTGGGAATTGGCAATGCCTGTATCCCTTCTGGATATGATATTCCTGATGGATAAGGTTCCGAACTTGGCTGTCCTTAGGCTCCCGAAGTGGAGGACGGAAGAAGACAAGATGAAGAACTGGAATAAGTTCTTTGCTTGGAATGGTATGTACTTTGAGTGTCCCTCAGCGGAACGTGCATCTGTTGGTTTCTGTGGGCATCCTTCCCTTATTAGAGGGACGTTTGTCAAAGAGACTGTACCTTACCTTGACGTAACCACGAATCCTGAAAAACAGTTCCACTATAATAGACGGATTGTTCAGCGCATACTATGCTACCAGTACGGTGTGTTTGCTGACCAGAATCAACCGGCTGCTATTCTTGAGATTGGCGAAAAATGGAAAATTCAAAACGGGTGGGGTAAGAAAGGAAGTAAAGCCTTTTTTACTGAATGGCAGAAGACTGCCTAATCTTGCAATCGCTTGCAAAGGAGTGAACCATGACAGAAGTAATCAACACGTATTCGGCTCCAAGAGATGGTGCAGGACATCCTGCTCTATTGGTCGTCAATCCAGTTTCGGGAGTATTGGAACCGTTTGACGGCATCGGTTTCAAAATAACGGATAAGGACGATGCCGCTGACCCAAGCTATTTTGGGTTCGTGGATAAGAATGGGAATTGGTACATTCTTAAAGTGACAGAATCTGCCGGGACATACAGGTACTGCACAGGTACAACTGGCTATACCACAGCATGGACTGGGAGAGCGTCTTTAACGTATGCCTACATTTACACCGCGTTCTAAGAGGAAGGGGTAAACCATGAAGAATGTATTTAATCCGCTTTCAGAAAACTTTGACTTAGCTGGCGACTATTTAAAAATAGCTGCTGGCGAGGTATTTGCAAAAGGCGAGATAGGCTATCTGAAGTCTGATGGAAAAATCTGGAAGTCCAATGCTACGGATGCAACCAAGATGCCTGTACTCTACATGGCTACGGGAGCAATAGCTGCAAATGCTGTTGGCACGTTCTTACGAAGTGGAACACTCACCAAAGCAACATGGAACTGGACAATTGGTGCTAAGCTGTATGCTTCATCTGATACAGATGGTGCTATGACTTCCACCCCACCTGCTGGTACAGGGAAAGTTGTTCAAATTGTGGCTCATGCTCTGTCTGCGACGCTTGTTGATTTCAGACCGTTTGACTTTCTTGAGTTAACCTAAGAGGAGGCGCAATGGACTATACCTCACAATATCCTCCGGCGCATAGTGTCACGTATGTAGGTTCTTACAGTGCGTGGAATGGCTACATGCCTTGGTTTGCAACCAACCCTTTAGGTGGGTATAACCATCTGCAAGCGCTTGCATTATAGTCCAATCTGATTGCCTTTGAAGAAAGACAACGGTGTTATATAAAGGATTAGGGGTTGTCTCATAAATCACGAATTGGGAGGTAGTTACAGTGGAAAAGGCATCATACGGAATAGTAATAGCGCTTATTGTCGCACCAGTCACAGTCTTTGTAATAAACATGATAATAAAGCGCTCATTCACGAAATTTGCAAGTGGCTGGGAAAAATACGAAGAGTTAAAAGACCAGCATCTTCAAGAGTGGCGTAATAGTTTTTCCACAAGTTTGGAAGGTATGAAACAGACCCTTGAAACAGTGTCGGAAAAACTCCATGTTGTAGTTACAGATGCAGAGTGCGCGGAGAGTCATCAGGAGATTAATTGTAAACTGGATGAGCACGGCAATCGTATTTCTATTCTTGAAACAAAAGTAGAGATGCGAAAATAAAGTAAGGGGGTGACTCATGTGTGTGCTATATATTCTCACGGCCTTTGTTCTCGGATGTATTGCCGGGGGGTTAATAATGTCGGTAGTGTCTCGGAATCGTGCTCTGCGGATTGTAAAAGCGGAGAAGGGCATGATTGACATTGCTTCCAAGTTCAAAGAAGCTAGGGGGGGTAAAAGTGCGCCTTAATTTTGAGAGAGCTAAAACTCATATCATGCTTTCTGAGGGAAACAAATTTCATCAGGTTTCTGGGGATAGTGGGGGTGCTACTTCTGCCTATGGTATTATTCTCGCTACTGCTCAGCGTTTTAATCTGGATATTGACGGAGATGGCGACGTTGATGTTGATGATTTGAAGCTCATCACTGTAGTGGATGTTGACCGCGTATTCCGTAAGTACTTTTGGGATGCTATTCACGGCGATGATTTACCGGGTGGGATTGACTTGATAGCGGTTGATATTGCATGGAACAGTGGGCCGGGAAAGTTCTTTGAATTTCTGAGGGAGGGGTGTGCTGTTACTATCGAAGGATTAACTGAACGGCGTAAAAAGTTTTACAAGTACCGTGCAACGAAACCCGGACAGAAAAAATTCTTAAAGGGTTGGCTTAAAAGGGCTGATAATGCGTTAGCGGAAGCCAAAAAATGTGAGATATAAAGAGATGAAAATTATAGTTTGTATATTCTTGGTTCTGGCGGCTGCTGCTTTTTTCCTTTTCAGTGGTTGTTCTGTAGCAAGTCATGCTGTACTTGATGTCAACAAGCATATCGCGGAGATTACGAACTCCAAGGCGCTGACTTCTGAGTGTATTGCTGGCTTTCTATCCGGAGTGGCGAAGAATAGCGATAATGTCAAGATACTCAACATCGTAAAAGAAATGGATGCGATGGTTGATAATAATATCGCGGAGTATGTTCGATGTAAGATTGTAGGATTTGAAACGAACATACTTGCTGTATCGGGCAAAGAGGCGGCGAATGATTCGACAAAGCTGATTCAATCTGTATTAGGAATGGGGTTATTCTAATGGGAGACCTTGCACTTTATATGGTCAATCGTGTGTGGATGAAAACTGGAGATATGCTCTTATGGGCAAACCAGACCCCGCTTGGTATGGCGATAAGAACATTAAGCCACGCTGCTGTTAACCATGCTTCCACGATTGCTGTTTTTCAGGGACTGGGAGATTTACGAGTATTCACTGTTGAGGCGTTAGGCAAGGGTGTCTGCTCCAATTATCTGTCCAGTGTACTGGAACACTATAACGGAGAAGTTTGGTGGTATCCATTGGCTGATAAGTGGGACTTTCCTGAATTCCGTAGGTTTGTCGAGAACAACATGTTCAAGCACATTGGTACTGCCTATGATGTGCCTTCACTACTGAAAAATGCTGTTATGCATGTTCAGGCAAATGATGATAAGCTCTTTTGTAGTGAAGATGTCTTCCTCGATTATGGATTCACAGGAACAGCGCCCACCCCCGGAGAGATGCCTTCCTTGGGTATGCACAAAGCTCCGATAAAGATAATGGAGCTTAAGGAAAACAATTCAGTATGGCATGACGCGAGGTGATAATGCTTTTCTTATCTAATGATTGGATGGTGTGGTTTTGGCGTGAATACAGCGTGGCTATTATAGCCTTCCCAACTATCATAAGTTTCTTGTTCAAACTGGTTGCAATATACCACCCGAAAGTTCAAAGTAACAAGGTCGTAGAGTTAATAGAGCAGTACTGGCCTAAGAAGAAAAAGAATCTTGACTGAGCTATTGACAAAGAAAGTTAACTATGTTACCTTCTAGTATTAGTTCAAAAATATTAGGAGGTAACAGATGATGGCTCAAATAGAACTGCCCCGACAGGAACTACTGGATGCAGGTCAGGGACTTTCAAAAATCCTGACTTTTCCGTGTAGCGACCCTAAGTTGTCGTATCGTCTTGGCAGAATTGCTAAAGTCCTCACGCGTGAATTCAAGGCAATTGATACAAAGCGCAATGAACTCATTCGCCAGTACTGCAACAGAACCGAGACCGGTGAAATTCAATTCAAAGGTGATACACAGGAAGCTGACTTTGTACCGGAGAACCTTCTCAAGTTTGAGGAGGAATTCAAGAATTTTACACAGGCCATGATATCGTTTGATTCGTGGACGCTTGATGACAAAGTTATCTTGGGACTTGCAAAGGAAGGACTCAAGTTGACTGCCCATGATATGCGGTGTTTGGATTTCATCATGGATATCAGTGAAGACTTCCTCTGCGAGAATGAGGTTATGGCTGATGGGGGTAATGTCAAGCAGTTAAAACCAACGCCTCTGCCCAGCGGTGGGATGAACAGGAATTAACTCATGGATATCGTCAAGGGAAAGTTAAGCGTCATTATCCCATTCTGCAATGAGCATCCTCAGGCCGCGTTTACCATTCAGAATATCTTCTGTGAGTTACGGGATTTCTGTGACTTTGAGATAATTGCAATCAACAACTGGTGTAATGAAGTTGCGACGCAAGGTCGTGCTGAGGATAAGGGTGGTGAGTATTTGCAATCGCTTGCAACGCCTCAGCGTCCGTGGCTCAAGGTCTTCAACTATGATAAGAAACTGTCCCACTGGCAAGCAAAGAATTTGGGGGTGCAGAATTCGACAGGAGAATTCCTATGGTTTTGCGATGCCCACTGTATTGTAAGTCGAAACGCCCTCCAAAGAATGTTAGGTTACTTTACAGCAAATCATGAAGCGCTGAACGGAACTCTGCATCTCCCACTTTCTTATATGCTTGAAAAGCCGGGACTGGAATTAATCTACAAACTGGTAACGGATATGGATAAGGCTGTGGTTCATTACTCGTTCACTCGTTACCGGCAGTCAAATGTGGTGTATCAAGTGCCTTGTATGTCTACCTGCGGTATGATGATGACCAGAGAACTTTATGACCTCCTTGGTGGGTGGCCTGAGGAACTGGGAATCTACGGCGGTGGAGAACATTTCATTAACTTCACGCTGGCTGTGCTGGGAAAGACAATCAACATATGGCCTGATTATCCGCTGTTTCACTACGCGGCAAAACGTGGTTACAGTTGGAATTATGATGACTACCATCGGAATCGTTGTATTGCTACGTTTATGTACGGTGGCTTTGAGATGGGGCGGAAGTACATCATGAATATAAAAGGTCGCCCACAGGTGCTTGAGCGTATGTACTACGACATAGCAACTAAGAAGTCGATACAGGAGCAGGAAGAAGCTCTTCGTAAAAAAGAAGTTATCCCCATTTCAGAATGGGTTAACAAAAACACACAAGGGGGTGAGTCAGATGGCTAAAGCCAGTAAGGGCGGTAAAGGAAAAGGTGGTAAGGGTGGTAAAGGTGGGAAAGGCTCCAAAGGCGGCAAAGGCTGCTAGTGGTTTGCCCACAAAATACAACTAAAAGTAAAGCGTGAATGATGCAGAGGGGTTCTCAAGTGAGAACCCCTCTTATTTTATATGCTTGCAATCGCTTGCAGTACTGCGCTAGTAAATATACTTGACAAAAATCGTATCCTATACTATTATATATACACAATGTTATCCTTTATTTTCAACAACTTAAGAATTTAATTGACAGCTCGACATTGATGGTATAGATAAAAGGAGGAAGTATGGCGAAACTTAAAAAAGCTGATTTAGAGCTTTTAGCACATTCGGATGGGGGTCGTATAAATATGGTCGATAGAGATAAAATCAAAGACCCGACTTCCAGACAGCGTTTGGAGGAAAACGGTCTTATAGACCCGAAAGGTTATCTCACAGACGAGGGGAAGAAAATGTTAGATAGCGTAAATGCCCAAGCGGAGCAGTTATTGGTTGGAATTCCTTTCGTGCTTGGTGTTCACGACAAGAAAGTTTCGGAAGAGTTATTTGAAATAGCGTGGGATGAACGGAAGGTTAATGACCATCAAATAATTACTGATGGTGGCGCTCTATTTTTGGGAAAGCGGGAAGGGCGTATGAGTCAGAAAGTGACATTCCCTGAAGTCTATATCGAGAAGCTTTTTCATAAATATATAGATGGTGCGGCTGGGCTTCATATCGTCTATCCTCACACGTTGCAAATTGCAGCTCTGCATGGTGTCACGGTTGTCTGGCTGACAGATGACAAGCAGAAAAGGCCGGTGGTCATTCAGCTGAAGTATCTGGCATATGCTCTTCATAAATTTAAGAATGTGGCTTTTCTTGCCTCAGACGAGAAGGCTACTCCCATTCGTGTTTTCTCCAAGGGCAGTAAAGGTATTGCAAAAAGCATTGTTGGTCTTATCATGCCTGTGGATGTATCCAAGACAATGCTCCGGGGCATCAAAGCACGGAAAGACTTTGGGGCAGTGAATGGCCTGTAACAATCTGAAGTGTCCACTTCACTCAAGGCGGGAAGTACCATACTATGGCAATAAGAACGCCAATATTGTTTTTATTGGTGAAAGTCCGATGCCAAAAGAACGTGAAGCATTTAGTGGGGATGCTGGTGTCTTAATCAAAAAACTTGTAATAGGCGCTGGCATTAGATGGTCAAATCTTTTTGTTATGAACTCGGCAAGATGTTCTGTGGACAAAAAAACTGTATCCACAAAAGACCAAAAGAAGATTCTTGCCTGTTGCCGGGAAAAAGTTGATTTTGCAATTCGTGCAATTAAGCCGAAAGTAATAGTCTGCCTTGGGGATTTTGCTCTTCGTCAGATTATGAAGAAAAGCGGAATCACAAAAAGCCGTGGTCGGTTCTTATACAGTAAAGAATTTGAATGCTGGGTACTTCCTACATTCCATCCGAATTATCTGCTCATGAGAGAAGCAATGACTCCTGCGGTAGACCAAGATTTACGATTGTTGGTTGATTTTATCAAAAATCAGTATCAGCCTGTGGACAACAGGGGGGCAGAAAATTACACAAAAGTAGAATCTATTGCTGGGCTTATTCCGGAAGGCTCAATCATAGGTATTGATACAGAAACCCAAGGCGTGGATTGGACAGACCCGTGTAGTTTCGTCCTCATATCCTATTCTGTCAGTTACACCAATGGTCAGGCGTTTCAAATACGCATACATGAAGAATGTCCCTTGGATGAAGCTGAAAGGGTTGTTCGGGTGCTCCGAAAATCTGCCACTTCGAGGAAGCTCGAAGAAGTTGATGTTGGTGTCAAAAGGTCTACCAATTTTGCGGACAAAATGAGTGAACTGAAGTCATTATTGGAAAGTGGTAGGATTCCAAAATTAATGATGACCATGTTTGATTGTCATGTATTCCACGCTGCTTTTACACAAGCAGGATATGACTCGCCTGACCTCAAAAGTTATGTGAATGAGATAAGCGCAGCTGCTAATCTTCTGGATGAGAATTTGTTCTCTCAACCGGATTTATACACGCTTCAGTCTGCGTTCACCACTATACAATCTGACTACAAAGACCAGTTTAATCAGAAATTCAACAAGGCAGATATGCTGGCTGTTCCTGATGAAGATTTGACGAAATATGCATGCAGTGATGCTGATGTAACTCGACAGGTAGGTATCAATCAGATAAAACGGCTTAGTGCAAAAGGTAATGAACGGCTCAAGAACTACTTTGTGAAGTTTACGATGCCTACCCTGAAAAAGTCCATTTATTACATGCAGAAAAATGGTGTAAAGGTAGACTTAGGGAAACTTCCAATTGTAAAGGAAGAACTCATTGCATTGCAATCGCTTGCATACACCAGCGCTATTGCTGTTCTCCCCTCCCGTGTTTTGGATAAGCACAAAGGGAAACTCAAATTTACAAGGGATGAATTTTTACGAGATATCTTATTCAGCAAAGATGGGTTTGATATTGAACCCGTCAAAAAGACAAAAGGTGGAGATTCTTGGAGCACAGATGCAGAAACCAGATTGCTCCTGCTTGATAAAGATATTCCTTCAGAAGCAGAGACCTTTATTGCAAAATATGATGAGTGGAGTGAACTTGATACGTTCATCACGCGATATCTTAAAGGCTTTGAAAAATGGGCGAGAAGGGATGGTAGGATACACACGCTCCTGTCACTTTCAAAGACAAACACAGGTCGCTTATCTTCAAGCAGACCCAATATGCAGAACAACCCAAAGAGGTCTAAATTAGCCAAAATCATTAGGCAACTATTGGTGGCTGAAGAAGGCCATATTTTAATCACATGTGACCAAGGGCAGTCTGAACTCAGGATTGCTGCTGACTTGGCAAATGAGCTGGAAATGCTGCGTGTATTTCGTTCAGGAGAAGATATTCACACCAATACGGCACGAGCTTTGATGCTTCGTATGGGTAGTATTTGGGTAGAATTGTCTGAGGCAGCACAAAAGACAGCAAGAAGGAATGCTAAGGCTATCAACTTCGGACTGCTGTATCTGATGCAAGCAAAGGGATTTGTGCGTCACGTTAAGAAAGAGTACAACATAGACATTACCCTTGAGGAAGCTATTGAGTGGATGCAAGTATTCTTCACCACGTATCCAAGGCTTCCTGAGTATCACAAAGAGACGATTGCATTATGCAAAAAACTTGGTTATGTTGAAACCCCCTTGGGACGTAGACGTAATCTCCCCGAAATCAATTCACTGGATAAAATGGTGAGGGCAGAAGCTGAGCGACAGGCTGTGAATAGTAGGATTCAAGAGCCAAGCTCAAGTATGACGCTCTTAGCCAATAATGAATTCATTGATGACCCCATGTACGATGATGACAATATCAAGTCTGTTTTGTTCATTCATGATGAACTTATCTTTGAGTCAAAAGAAGATGCAGATATTGATAAGTATGTAAAAGCAATTAAGTATTATATGTCCCACCCACCCCTTGAGAGGGACTTTGGGTATCGGTTGAAAGTACCGCTAGACTCTGAAGCACAAACAGGCCACAATCTTTCAGAAATGAAAGAATATAAATAACAGGAGGAGTCAGCAAATGGCTAGAAAGAAAATCGAACAAGAGTCTGTCGCGGCTGTGCCAGAGGTGAGGGTGTCGAAAGCAGCTATCACCCGCGTCCCGGTGCTTCAACTGGTGAATGCGAAAACGGGAGACGCAGTATTTGGAACGATGCAGGTTCCCGTGGACAACGACCCTTTTGAGGGATTGTACGGTGAAAATCTGTTGCTGGTTCCACCCTATAGTTTTGAGAGTATGTGGTCGCGGTACGAAACAAGCGATGTTCTTCAAACGTGTATTGAAGCCTACATCCAGAATATTGATGGATTTGGTTACAGTATGCAGTTCCTCGGAAACGATGTTACAGAAAGAGACCTTCCGCAAGCGCTTGCAGAAATGAAGAAGATGAAAAGTTTCTTCGACAATGCCAATACAGACCAATCGTGGATGGCGATTCGTAAACTTTTCAGGCTTGATTACGAGGTGCTTGGCAACGGTGGGTTTGAAGTTATCAGAAACCTTCGTAATGAAATTGCCTTGGTCTACCATATGCCTTTCCGGTATTGCCGTCTTACTGCAATGGATAGGCGCGGTGTGACAGTCGATGACACCATCGAGAGAGACGGAAAGATAGTAAATATCAAAGTGAAGAAGTATTTCAGGAAATTCGCCCAAATCAACCCGACGACGGAAACGAATTTGCGGTGGTTCAAAGAGTTTGGCGACCCCCGTATCATGGATGCCACAACTGGCAGGTATGTGAAGTCTGCCAAGGAAGCCAAGATAGTGGCATCTGAAATTCTCCACTTCAAGATGGGTGGAGGCGGGAGTGCCTACGGGATTCCAAGGTGGATTGGTGCGTCCCTTGATGTTATCGGACGGAAAAGTGCACAGTATGTAAACTACGACCTGTTCAACAATCAGGGTATTCCGCCTGTTCTCATTTCAGTATCGGGTGGACGGCTTTCGGATACATCCATTGCAGAGCTTCAGAACATGATTCGTGGTATGCGTGGTGTTGACCAGTGGAATAAGGTTGTCCTGCTTGAGTCAGAGTTTGAGTCCACGGGTTTGGAAGATAAGGGCAACGCAAAAATTGAAATAAAGAACCTTTCTGATGCTCGGCGTGAGGATTTGATGTTCGACCAGTATCTAACAAAGACTGAGAAGTCCATACGTCAACGCTACAGGCTTTCTTCGCTCTATACGGGCAATGACGAGGCTTTTACGCAAGCAACAGCGAGAGAGGCACGTATAGTGGCAGAGGAGCAGGTATTTGTTCCTGAGCGCCTGGCATTCGATGAGGTACTTGAGAAGAAAGTCATATCCAAGCATCTCGGCATCTCTTTGTGGAAGTATAAAACGAAAGGGCCACAGCTTGTCAGTGCATCTGACCTTCTTGCAGGTATATCGTCTTTCTCACAGACGGGTGCTCTTACCATCAACAATGCAATTGAGCTTGCAAATGCTGCTTTCAATACGGATATGAGTCAGTACGATGAAGAATGGGCGAACTTCCCAATCCCAATTGTGCTCAAACTGGTTGAGGCGACAAGGCTCAAAGGTATAGACAATCTGATGATGCCGGGTGAGCCTGTCAAAGGTCTGCCGGGTAGGAATCCGGACAATGCAAATCAACAGAAGCTACCCGACAAGGGGAAATTGCCGGTAGTGGTTAAAAAGATGCTCAGGGACGCAATAGAGGCTTGTGAACCAACGGAAGATTTCACTTCTGAAATGAGAGAGGAAGCCTTGCAAGCGCTTGCGTAGCAACGATTTACGAAAGTTTATATATTTGACAAAAATCGTTAACTATATTATACTTTCACATACAAACAATACCCAAGCGTAACAAAAATAATAAGTCCGACAGAGATAAACAAAGGGGAGGTGAATCATAAATGGCAACGTATCGTTTTGGTTTTCACGGGGGAGTCACAAAACTTACCATGCACTCGCAGGAGAGGTTTCTTTTGTTCTTCATTGTGGATGGTAAGGAAGTTCCCCATTACCAAATGATGAAGAATGGCTTACTGGAAGCACAACAGGCTAGAGATGTAAACGACCACGATAATCCCGGTAAGCGTAGGTTGGTATTCACAGACTACCAGACGTATCAGCCCTACGGTAAACTATTCGTCAGCGAGAGAGGTTTTGGGGTTCAAAGTAGGTATTATAGTTTTTACTTCAAGCTCATCGAAGCACCCGCCGCGAAGGTGACAATCCATCCATTCAGAGGAACGGAAAGCGATTTCTTTTTCTCGTCCTATCTGAAGTTTCTCAACAAAGAGGAAGTTCTTGCTCTTTTGGGAGAAGGTTCGGAGTCGGCAAAATTCATGCAACGGCAATTAACTTTACCAATCGAAGTAATGCAACGGATGGTAACAGTCGATAAGTCAGACCTTAAGAAAGGAGTCCGTGTAGTACGAATCGGCAGTGATACCAAATAAAAAGGAGGTGTACGTTTGGAAGGGCATGGTAACGCCTATAAGCATGGTCACTCAGTCGGGAAAATATCCCCAACATATCGCTCATGGCATGCTATGGTGAGGCGGTGCTACGATACCACAAATGATAACTATATGTATTATGGTGGTCGTGGAATTACTGTTGAACCAAAGTGGCTTAAGTTTGAAGGTTTTCTGGAAGATATGGGTGAGAGACCGGAAGGCGCAACCATCAGCAGAAAAGATAATAACGGAAATTATTGTAAAGCAAATTGCGAATGGGAAACCAGTTGGAGTGAGCAAATGAAAAATCGTAGAAATACGATTTGGGTAGAGTATAACGGGGAACGGATGACTCTAACCGATTTTGCAAAAAATCATTCAACGGTAAAACGTCAAGCACTCTGTAATCGTAGGGCGCAAGGTTGGTCTACAGAGAAGATAGTTGAGACTTATGGGAAACCCGTAAGTACTTGAAATTAGGAGGTTATTTTGAGCTTCTGGGCTAAAATTGCAACAGCGGTAAACGACATGGCAGTGTTCAAAGCGGCCTGCGAGAAACACGATATCTCATTCACGGAGATAGCAAAAAGCGAAAACCGTCAGTATATGGGGCATCCGCTTCGTGGAACACTCAGAGACAACAAGGGCCACGGCTCAGGTTATCTGGTTGAGGAAGATGGCGCAATGCATCTTATGATTGATAACGATGCCCGCTATTCTTCTATCACACACAGATGTGGTGCAAACGGTGGCGTTATGATGCGCGATTACTCAGTTGGCGTAATTGAGAAAAGCGTATCGGAGGCCGGTGGCTACGTTTCTGATGCTCAGGAACAGGCAGACGGAAGCGTGGTTCTCAAAATATCCACGTACAATTAACGGAGGTGAGGCGTGGCAGAGATTACAGTAACAGTAAGCAAAGACGGCTCGGATGTTGTCATGGATGCTGAAGGTTTTGTGGGAACAGGGTGTTCAGATTTCCGCAAAAATATCATAGCGGCTCTTGGGACAATTTCACGCGACGAGAAGAAACCGGAATACTACGCAACACAGTCCGGGGGGATTTCTCTTGGCAGTAAATAAAGACATATTTGTCCGGGTGGACAAAAACGGGGATGTCTATTTGATTTATTCAGATGACTTTCCCCGCAGTGCAGTTGGCAGAATGGTAACAGTTCGGGCCAGTAATGTACTTTTCGATAATGAACGGCAAATGTGGGTCGTTTATTTTAACGAACTTGGTGGGGGACAGACCAAACTAGGCGAATTTGAAAGGCGCGACGATGCTATTCGCAAGGAGGTTGAGCTACTGCAATCACTTGTTTCGGATGGAAGTATTAAGAAGTTTTTCTCGGAGGAGGTAGTAGAGATGGCATCAGACACGGAGACAATCAGCATAAAGTTTAAACCAACACTATTCGCAAAAACAGAGGTGGAGTGGTGCGAGTTGTTGGAGAAGCATATCATCGAGTGCATCGGCAAATTAGGCATGGGGCTTCCGTTTGAAGTCGATAGCACACTTACCGGAACAAAATACAAGATAGATTCTTCGCCATAAGTTTATCCTGTCGATAAAAAATGACCCCCGAAGGGGGAACTTTCGGGGGTCGCTGACAGAGATAAACTTAAAAGGAGAAACCGTTGGTGAAAACAGTTGCAAAGAGGCTGTACGTTGATAGAGTGTATCGCAGGTTCGATTCTTTGTCAAGTAAATTATGCAAGCGATTGCAAACGCCTCGCAATTTTAGTGGAATATCCGTCCACTACGGACGTACTTTTCCGTCCACTACAGACGGATTATCCATCCACTACAGACGGATATTCCGTCCACTACGGACTTTCCCTATATATATATATATACTTTCAGTAAATATAAACAAAGAAGAAAGAAAAGAGGAACAACAAGCGAGACTTTTTTCTGAGCCTCGCC
>Ga0247841_10009403_pt1 | contig 13695 bp, 9 predicted proteins | sample LaCruzMarch2015__2_FD_192410 | JGI IMG/M metagenome (GOLD analysis project Ga0247841, IMG submission 192410) | Freshwater microbial communities from meromictic Lake La Cruz, Castile-La Mancha, Spain - LaCruzMarch2015_18m | ecosystem: Environmental > Aquatic > Freshwater > Lake | place: Spain...
TGATCAAACAGAACAAAGGGAAGGTGACCGTTAAACCAGTAGCTAAAAAGCCTGTTGCCAAAAAAACAGCTGCAAAGAAACCTGCAGTAAAGAAGGTCGCTCGTAAAAAGTAAATATTGACCCTTAAAACGAAACAGGGGTAAGCGGACTGCTTACCCCTGTTTCGTTTTATACCTTTTTGAACCCAGAAGGATGTTGGTGAAATGGTCCCTTCGTCATCCAGATACATCAAACCATCGTTGCGGAATCTTCAGGCCTTTGCTTTCCAATGATATTATCCTTCATGGAAATGCACAACACCATGGAAATGAGGCATAATGCAGCCCCACTGGCATATGCCCAGCGAAAACCTGAGGTTAGAATTTCGGGTGAAAGCATGGAGGCGTGCGTACCATCGGCTTTGAATCCCTCAGGCAAAGAAAAGGAGAATAGTATCTCCATCAGGATAACACCGAACATCTGACCCAGGTTGGTGGACAGCTTGAAAACGCTAGAGGAGATGGACTGCTTGTCGGGATCAGCCACCGACATAATAAAATTATTGTTCGGGGTAATAAAAGATGCATAGCCGACTCCCTGTGTTATTAAAAAAAGAAAGACCATAAAAAGGTTCATCCTCCCCATTAGCAGGATAAAAAAAAGCGCACCGCAAAACGCAATGAACATCCCGAGCGTCATAAGCCTGGTTTTGGAATAATGATCTGACAGGTTGCCTGCCAGCGGGCTTAAAACACTGAAGACTACAGCAAATGTCATCAGAATAAAACCTGAATGCTCAACATCGATGTGCAGGGAATAGGTCAGCAGAAAGGGCATCAGAACGCCACTTCCGGCCATCAGGCCAAATCCGGCCATGGAAACGATCATTCCCATTGAATAATCGCGGCGCCGGAAGAGGCCAAGGTCAAGGATCGGATCTTTGGCTCTCCTTTCCTGGAAAATAAACAAAATAACAAGAATGATGGATACCCCAAGACCTATCAAGATTACCGGACTCCCCCAGCCTACCTTCTTGGCCTGATTCAGGGAGAGAACCAGCAATGCCAGCGAAATAAAAGAAAGCACTGCGCCCAGATAATCAAAATGCCCCTGGTTGATTGAACTCCTGCTGGGTTTCTCGTTTGGAATTGCCTTCCATGCAAGGATAACCGCCAAAACACCAACCGGAACATTAATCAGAAAAATCCAATGCCAATCAAGGAGACCAGTGATCAAACCTCCCAACGGATTACCTACCAGTAAGCCAAGTGAAACCACCGGGGAGAAAATACCGAATGCCCAGCCTCTCCGATCAGGAGCAATGAAGCGGGAAATCAGAGAAATACCTGTAGAATACAGCATGGATGCGCCAAGTGCCTGTATCGCCCGGGAAGCAATAAGAAACAGAATCGATTGGGAAAGACCGCACATTGCTGAGCTTAATGTAAATACGATAAACCCGGTGATAAAAATCCGCTTTACTCCATATTGATCTGCCAGCTTACCAAAAATTATCATGGTGCCTGCCATGACTACCATATAAACAAGGATGATCTGAACAACTGTTCCTGTTCCCACGGTGAAGTATCGTGCGATGTATGGCAAGGAAATATTGACGATATTGGCGTCAAGGAGCGACATGAAACCGGCAAGCGATGCACTGATGATCAGGGCGATCTGTCGGGATTTGTTTTCGATGAACATATCGGGGAAGTCAAAAGTTAGAAGCCAGAAGTCAAAATTACAGCAATATTCATATGAATTCCAACACTTTTAAATAAATAATAATTACTGAATCATTTTTGAATATTGAGTTGAAGAAACTAGCATCCATACGCGACACTTCGACACCAAAGATATCGTTACCATTCGCCATCTAACCTTCCATGCAGCAGGGATAGTGCGCCAGTGGACTCTTGAAAGTAACCAGACCACCTTCTCGCCAAGACAATATGATTGTACCCGAAAATGATCCCGGTACAATCATTGACGACAGAAAAAAAATCAAAAAATCAGAATGTGAGTTTTCAGTTGATCACAAACGGATGTGAAGTGACCACATCGATATTCCTGTGGATCAGCTTGTGGATATTTTTCAGGTAGGGCTTTTCGTCGGAGGAACAAAACGATAATGCAGTCCCGGCCTCACCAGCCCTGCCTGTTCTCCCGATGCGGTGAACGTAGGTTTCTGCCTGTTCCGGGATCTCGTAATTGATCACGTGGCTCAGCTTGTCCACATCAATGCCCCTGGAAGCGACATCAGTAGCGACCAGAACACGGATACTCCGGTTTTTAAAATCTTTAAGTGCCTTATCGCGTGCCCCCTGCGATTTGTTGCCGTGAATGGCCTGCGCCTTGATGCCGTTACGCATCAGGTCTTTGACCACCTTATCGGCGCCATGTTTCGTGCGGGTGAATACAAGAACATTTTTAAGAGAATCATTTTTAAGAACATGTGTAAGGAGAAATTTCTTGTTCTCTTTTTTTACATGATAAACCGCCTGGGAGACCAGGATCGGTGGTAAGGCATCAGGAGAAAGGTTTAATTGTACCGGGTTGTGAAGCAGGGATGCTGCCAGTTTTCTGATCTCTTCAGGAGCAGTGGCCGAAAACAGCATAGTTTGCCGCTTTGCCGGCAGTTTTGCAGTGATTTTCCTGATATCATTGATAAAACCCATGTCGAGCATACGGTCGGCTTCATCCAGCACCAGGTATTCCACCTTACCGAGGTAGACAAATCCCTGGTTCATCAGGTCAAGCAGGCGGCCCGGGGCTGCAACAATGATATCGACCCCTTTCCGTAGTGCCTGGGTTTGCGCATTTTGAGAAATACCACCATAGATGGTTACAAGGCGGATGTCGAGTCCCCTTGCGTAAGCATTAATCTCATCGCTGATCTGGGCGACCAGTTCACGGGTGGGGGCCAAAATCAAAGCCCTGACTGCCCTGGGTTGACCGCGGTCTTTTTCCGTTTCAAGCAGTTGAAGGATCGGAAGCGCGAAAGCAGCGGTTTTACCGGTGCCGGTTTGCGCACATCCAAAAATATCTTTTCCCTGCAAAATCGTCGGGATCGCTTTTTCCTGGATTGGTGTAGGGTTCAGGTACCCTTTCTTATTGACAGCATTCAATAAAGGCTGGATAAGATTCAGATTTTTAAAATTCATGCAATGTTATTAAAGTATGTAAAATTGATTGTCACCGGTTACAACCTGCAAAAGCAGTGTTGTATCGGAGTGTCTTTAAAAAAATGTATGGTAGGCTGAAGGTAAAAGTGGGAGGATTACTTACAGATTGAGATACAATCTTTCAAATGAGGCTGCAAAGATACATACAATTATTGGATTTGCGAAAAATGATTACCTCTTTCTTCTGCTCTTTCCCATAATGGAGTATGGAAACTCCTTTTCCTGAACCATATAAGTAGTTTCAATTGCTGAAACGAGATCTTTCAGGTGCGCATGGAGATTGAAAAAGGGGATGAAGTGGATTTCAGTATTACCGGTTTGATGGATTTCGTTCAATGACAAATTCACCACCCAAACCTCTGACGGTTTGTATTTATCAATAAAACTCCGGAGTGACCGGGTTATCACGGGACTCTTCAGGGAAGAAAATTTCACCTCCACAGCAATGGGATCATTTCCGCGGGAAACGATGAAATCGACCTCAGCCTTATCCGTGGTTCGCCAGAAATGGACAGAAAATGGAGTGGCATGCAATTCCTGAAGAAGAATATTGCAGACCATGTTTTGGAAAACAAATCCATATTCCTGTGGTCGCTGAATATTCCCGAAGGCCGACAAAGCGAAGTTCCGCATCCCGTGATCGTTGAAATAAACAACAGGCGCCTTGGTAATTTCCTTGATGACATTATTAAAATAAGGCGTAATAAGTTTGATAAAAAATGTTTTTTCAGCATACCAGAGATGCTTCTGCACAGTGGGAGACGACAATTGAGCATCGTTTGACAGGTTGCTTAAGTTTACCATCTGGCCGGTTTGAGCAGCAAGTAATTTTATCAGGCGGCCGAATGCATCAGGACGGTCACCTTTGATGAATGGCTGAATATCCTTTTCAATATAGGCCTGAAAAATTTCATTGATCACCTGAATCTTTTCGTGAACCGACATAGCCGTAATTACCCTCGGGTACCCTCCGAAATTAAGGTATTCGTTAAAATATAACATCGCTTTTCCGGATTGCAAACGAAAATACGATGCCAATCGATCCGAATATTTATAATCAGTGCGGTAATCGAGAAATTCCATGAAATTGATGGGCATGACCTCAAAAACCCTTTTTCTGCCGGCAAGCGATTCGGAAATTTTTTCTTTCAACTCAATACTGCCTGACCCCGAAATGATAAACTTCCAGGGGAGATCCATATCATATAAACCTTTCAGAAACAAACCGGCATTTTCTTTGCGCTGAATCTCATCAATGAAAACGAACCCCTTCCGATCACCAAATTCAAACCTTATCTTTTGAATTAAAGCATCCTGAGATAAAAAAAAAGGCCTGTGCGATTCAAAATCAAAACTAAGAAAAAGAACATTTTTTCCCTTTTTACGCAGTTCATCCATCAGGATATTCATCAGCGTGGTTTTACCAACCTGGCGTGAACCGCTGATCAGCGATATTTCCGGAGCGTCAAGATGAAACCTGATCCGGTTGGTGATTTCACGTTGTATCATAGCAAAATTATAATTTAACCCGATATTTTACGAAACAAAGTTAGCATTTTATCGGGTTAAATCCTAATTTATTTTGATATTTCTTGATTATTTCACCTCTTCTCTTCTGAACAATTATTGAAGAACCTCGTGCCAAGCCACGAGAATTCTTCAATCCCGGTTGGTTCTGACCAGTGAACAAGGAAATACAAAACCATTTCCGGTACAGTTCACCGAAAAAACTGCTAATTTAAACGAGAAGGCAACGAAGTTTACCGAAAAGAGACTGATTTTCAAGAAGAAAACAATAAAACTGTACTATTTTTGTTAATGATCACTCCAAAAAAAGCAGTCAATGAATCAAGCAAACAATCGAAACATGAAAAAAACAAATCTCACAATACACATAGTCCTGGCGTTGATGACAATCCAGTATCTGGGTTGGTCTTTGAAAACCGTTGCTCAACAACCTGTCGTCCCATTTGATACAGCCCATTGGGAATACCTTGATGCCAAACCCGCCGAGTTTCTCGGACGATCATGCCTTACGGGAACAGCATTGCTGAAAAATGCAATGATCGAAAACGGCGTAATCGAACTTGACCTGGCAGTAACCGGACAACGATCCTATCCCGGTATTCTGTTTCATCTCATCTCCCCCGAAGATTACGAGAGGGTCTATATCCGCCCCCATTTGCCAATCGTCTTCCAGAATGTTGTACAATATGTCTCAACCTTCAATGACATTGACTCCTGGCAACTGTATACCGGACAGGGAAATACAGCAAGTGCAGAGATCCCTAAGAATGTATGGTTTCATTTGAAGATTGAATTCAAGGGGAAACAAGCCCGGGTCTTTCTGAATAATTCGGATAAACCCGCCCTCTCGATTGATCAACTCGGGCATGGGACAAGATCCGGAAGAGTCGGAATTTATGGTCCAAACGACGGTTCTGCCTATTTCTCCAATTTTTCCTGCAGGGCTGACAATAGCCTGAAATTCCCTGCTGAAAAGGAGAAGGAGATGCCTTACGGGATCATCAAGGACTGGCAGCTTTCGCCGGTATACCGATTGAGTGAAGTGGATAACGAATTGACCCCTGAAGCCCAGGGAATGAAAAACATCACCTGGAAAAATGTTAGTAGCCGTCCCGATGGGATCGTGGACATTTCTCACACTTACCCCCGTGCAGGTAATGCGCCCGATATCATTTTTGCTAAAACAACCATTGAATCCGCGGCAGATGAACAAAAAATATATGCCTTCGGATACAGCGATTTCATCACTGTTTTCCTGAATGGGAAAATGCTCTTTTCCGGAAACAGCTCCTATACCAGTCGAGACCCGTCGTTTCAGGGTATTGTCGGACTGAACGATTATATCACCCTCCCGTTGAAAAAGGGAAAAAACGAATTGATGATCGCACTGGCCGAGTCATTCGGCGGATGGGGATTCATTTTCCAGGATGCCAGGGCAATATACCAGGACAAGCAACTTGTCAACAAATGGGAAATCAAGTTTAAACTCAAGTACCCCGAAAAAGTATTGTACGATAAGAAGCGTGATGTTCTCTATGTTTCCAATTTTTACAACGAGGGCAGGGAATTCATTTCGAAAATTAAACCAACCGGGGAGATCATTAAACTCGACTGGGTTTCCGGGATCATGCAACCCACCGGAATGTGCATGCATAACGATAAACTTTTTGCAGTGGGTCGCTATGCCCTCATAGAAATAGATCCGGAACAAGGGACGATCATCAACCGCTACCGGTTCCCAAATCCAGGTATGCCGAATGATGTGACCGCCGATGAACAGGGAAACTTATATATCACCGACAGCCAGAAAAACTCGATTTACAGGCTTTCCGATGGAAAAATGGAGGAATGGCTCAAAACCGATGAGATCGATAAGCCAAACGGCATCTATTATGACAAAGGCAAGCTCCTGGTGGGAACCTCCGGCGACGGATGTATCAAGGTCATTGATCCTGCTAACAAGACCATCGCTACCATGGTTTGTATTGGAGAGGGTTCAGTAATGGATGGCATAACAGCAGATGGCAAAGGCAATTACCTGATCTCGGATTTCAACGGAAGGCTTTTCAGGGTAACTCCAAAAGGTGAAAAACAACTGCTGCTTAATTCCACTGCTCCATCACGTTACTGTGCCGCCTTTGAGTATATCCCCGAAAAGCGTTTGCTCATCATTCCCACCCTGATTGATAACCGGTTAGTTGCATATGAATTGATCGGATTATAGCTGATTCCCTGTTCAGAATCATCAAAACAGGAATCGCCTCAGGGCTTCGAGGTAAAAAACAAGCGGATACATCTTTTCGTGGTACCATAACGAAGCGAAATAAAGGCCGATAGGCTGCGGGTTAAGGCCATCTTTGAGATATTCCTTTCCGAGCCACCTAAAACCTCTGTTGCAGCTTGTTTCATCGAATCCCGAGAGTGCACAAACGGCCAGTGACGTCTCCTCGATGCTGCCCGTGATGCCCTTCTCTGCCCCCCAGCTTCCATCGCTGTTTTGCTGACGGGAAAGGAAACGTCGCGAGGAAATCAGCATATGCTCCACCTGAGTCTGCTCACTCTTCTCCAGATTCCCGCATGCCAGCGCATCCTGAAGATAGGCCATCACGCGGGCAGTTCCATAAACCGGATTTGTTTTACCGGCCGTTAACTGGTTGCCAAACCAAAGCGGGAGCCAATACCCATCTTGATGCTGCTGTTTTTGTAAAAACAACAGCGCCTGATGAATAGCTCCTGTCAGTCTGCGGATTTCTTTCCCACTCATCTTGTTGCAGAAAACTGTCAGGGTTTTAACCCAGGCTAAAAGTGCATGTCCGGTAAGGTCGCAGCAACTCCTGTCGAAGGGAAGTTTGCCCCAGCCCCTGCAAAAGGTCGGAATTCCCCCATCGTTATTCTGGAGCCTGGCCAGCCAGGAACAGCCGTCCATAACTGCCTGGTAATCCTGCTCACCGGCTGTTGAAAGCTCAAGGAGCGCCAGGATAGCGCCTGCGGTATCATCGGCATCGGGAACGGAACCGGTGTAATCTGTCCAGCCCCAGCCCCCTGGCGATGCATCATTAAAGGGATGACGATGCCTGACCTGGGCTTTCAACAGATGACTGCGCAGTATTTCCCTGTTTTCACCCGGCAGTACATGGTGAATTCTGCTCCCCAGCGCTTTTATACCCAGCGTGGTTACCCAGGTGGAAAGGTCGGTATCGATGGGCCAGCTGCCATCGGTACGCTGAAGCCTTTCAATGAACAACAATCCTTGCGCCACGACAGGGTGATCGCCAAATCCTGCCGAAACCAGGCACATTGAAACGAAGGCGGTCAATGGAACTGCTTCGAGAAAGCCCCCGCTTTCAGGTACCATCCGCAGGAGCTTTCTCAAAGCCGGTACAATTGCCCGCTGACGAATGTACCAATATACCAGGTTCTTTTTCCTCCTGTGCCGGAAGATGTATATCCCGACTCCAACCAGCGCCGGAATGGCATAGCTCACAACCTGCAAGTTAAAAAAGCGGTAAAATGAGGAGGGCAGCAGGCTGAATTCAAAAGGCAATTGGGGGATCCTTTGAAAAGCATCTTCATCGAGCACACTGCAAATGGCGAGCATCGATAAAATGGGAACAGAAAATGTATAATCTTTCCCATAATAATTCAGTACAGCATCAATTAAACCGGGCGAATTTACGTTGATGCATTGTTTCTCTAAATATTGTTCAACACGGGAAAGAACGGGAGCAATAGCGGTTTGATCTTCTGAACAAAACCGCAGGGCTGCATAACTCAGCAGGGTTGTGCTGACATTGCTGCAACTGTTCGGAGAATCTCCAAAACCGCCATCAGGGTTGATATGACCGGTGAGCCATTGAATACCCCTGCCGATCCTGCATTGCCCCGACTCCGGTGCCCCTGTTTTCAATGAAACAATGGCAACAGCCGTTGCCAGGGCGCTCGACGAAAGCTCACCCCGCCAAAACCCGTGGTCGTTCATTTCCGACAATAGCACTGCCGAAAGTGTGGAAAACTGATGTTGCAATGCGGCTCTATCCATGGTTCTGCACGGTAACGTCACAAGGCCAGGGAACCCAATGCCAGTAACCCGTAAAATGCGTATTCCGTATCGGTGGTTTCGTCATGCACCGTTGCCCTGAATCCTCCCCTATCATATAATTTGTCAATATATAACAAACAATCGGGCTTGATCATACCCAGATCAGCATTCATGAACTGCAGGGCAAACAAGGCCACTGCCGTTGACAACAGATCCTCCCCGGGAGCATCATGCAAGGCAGCAAATCCTCCATTTCCCCTGTAAAATTCCATAATCCGTGATGGCAAACCAGGTTGATCGCCGTTTACCAGAAATCTCAAAACCTCTTCGGCGGCAATGACCGGGCAAGGTTTCTCTGATAAGGTTTCATGACCACGGATTTTTTTCAAGACCTTTCTGACTCCCCCGAAATCTTCAAGACGCATGAGTGATAAAGCAATCATGAAGTAAGTGTACTCCACCTGACCGGGATCCGGCTGATTGATGACCGCCCTGATCATTTTTGTCCATTTCCGGGTGATCGCATCCCGCCCAACGAGAGAGGCATAGAGAATGGCCGAACAATAAAGGTCAACGCCTGAAAGCTGGTCATTGCAGGCCAACCGCCTGACATATTCCTTCAACGGGGCGATCACATCATCCACACCCAGTGCCTGAGCAACATAATGGCCGAAAAGGGAGTAATAAACATCGGATTTCCCTGCCCTGCCAATGAATCCTCCATCGGCATGCTGACGAGAAAGGATAAATTTTTCGATCTCAGCCCGGGTTTCATCATCAATGATCTCCAGCGCTTTTTTCAGTACCGGTTCTATGGACCTTGCCTCATGCTTCTTCCATGAAGAGACTGCCAGGAGTTCAGAGATATTCATTGAAGATCTTTCCCAATATTTCGTGAAGAGCAAGTTTTAATCCCTGGTTGGTGAATTTGTCTGCAGTCGATTTTGCCTCGCCAAGGTACTGATGAAGCAAACCGATGGTCTTCTCTTTTGTTTTGTAATCCCCGAAGCGTGTAAAGATCAGTTTATGATCGCCCTCCCTGTAAGCCTGCTCCACCAGCATACGCTCATTGGAATTTAGCTGATCGCATAAAAAAGAAAGCAATATGGAAGTCTTCCGGAGTTGTATATCACCTTGATTTCCTTGATAATCCAAGAGATCATCACGAATCTGGTAGGCAACTCCAAGAAAATGGCTGAACCGGCTCAATTGGTCAAGCGAATCCTTGTCAGCACCACCGATCGTGGCGCCCAGCAAGAACGAAACCCTTAAAGCAGATGAGGTCTTATGCTCAAAAACCCCGAGGATCTCCTCCAGCGATAATATCTGTTTGCCCTCCATCGCCAACAATTCTGCTCCCTGCCCGAGTGTCATGGCACGATGACCTGTTGCAATGATTTTCATGCAGGCAAGGATCACATCAGGAGGAAGGTCGCTTTCGGCAATCAGCCGATAACCCTCACCAATCAATAAATCACCTGCATTGATGGCCACGGCAACACCATATTGGGCATGGATGGTCTGTTTTCCATAACGGAGATGATCATTGTCTTCGATGTCATCGTGAATAAGGGATGCCTTGTGAAAACACTCTACCGAAAGTGCCAACCTGTTTACCAACTCCTGGTCACTCAGATGGCAGAAAGCCTCATAGGCAAGGATTGCAATAAATGGCCGGAGGCGTTGTCCTCCCGATAATACCGAATCAATCACGATTTTTTCGGTAATGTTCCGGTCCGAAAAAAAAGCCCTGTGAAGTTGCTCCTCCCCGAATACTGAAGAGGCTTTGCTTTTGATGTGATTCAGATTCAACAGCCGGATATCCCGATCCTCATGGAAATGATAAAGTTCCTGTTTGACCCAAAAAAGATCGGCTTTCGTATCCACGCATCCGCACGACAACAGCGGGATACCAATTCCCGGTACAGCATATTTATTTACCGAGGCAAACATCTTCTGCAGCACCTCCATACACCCTACACCAATGACCGCATCGACCTTTCCGCTTTCAATCAGCCGGGTGGTGATGGTGGTTCCCTCCGTGACGAGCGCCAGGTATCCCAGGTTTTCCGCTTCATGAATGATCGCGGGAATGGAGCATTTTCCGCAATCGTTGCAAAGCAAACCCATCTGATCCATCTCAGCCTTGCAGTGATTGCTGTTTTTCAGGCACTGCGGCAGGAGCAGAATTCTTCTGTTGAACGGCACTGCTCCAACGATCCTGCGCCAGATTGCATTTCCGCAGCAAAGCATGACAAATGCATGATATTCACTCTTCCAGTCATACTTCACCACCAGTTTTTCAGCAAACCGAAACAATTGTTCATAGGAAACCGGAGGCCAGGTTTCATGATCTTGAAAATGGGCATCAACCCTGTTCCGGATCTGGTTCCTGACAACCACCTCTTGCGGAAGCGCCAGGATCAACCGGTTTGTCATGATTGTGTCGACAATATTTTGTTCAGCCATACGCACCAAGGCCAAAAAAAGCCCTTCTTTTTGCAAAACGATAAAACCGGTTTTTTTCCGGGATAACCGGGCATTTCCCATGACTGCACAGGCTGCAGCCATTTTTAAGCTGTTCATTCATACCGGGTCTGCCGGATGTATTCTTCGCCTGGTGCTCCGATGCCAGAGCAGCAAGCCAACCGGGGTTCTCCATCAAGATGCATCCCCGGGTCTTTTCCATGATCCCCTTTTTCAGGGCATCCAGGAAAACAGACTTTTCATAGGTGGTCTTCAGTTTCCCCACCCCTGTCTCTCCGCATGAATATTGAATGACCGGACAGAATTCAATGTGACCGGCAGGGTTGATGTGGTGGCTAAGTCCTTCGGCGGCCGGACAAAAAGGATTTCCATCGGCATCCCAGTAAGAGTCGATCAGGATGACCGGGTATCTGGTTCTTCCTTCAACCAGGAACCGCCTCAAACGTTCAATATCCGGTTCCGTCAATGCCAGTTCATAACAGGGTTGCTCCCCTGCAGGCCGGTAAATATAATACCATAGGTAAAGCACCCCTTTTTTGTGCAGCATTTCAATGAAGGATGGCGAAAGCGCCATATCGATATTCGATTTGCACACACTGATGGCCACCCCGGTAATGAGCCCGTGGCTAACCGATGTTTCAATGGCCCGGATGGTTCTCTGAAACACGGCTGATCCCCCCCGCCGTATATCCGCGACCTGTTCGTCGCCTTCAAGGCTGATCAGGGTGGTTACATTGGCACATTTCCGTAGATCTTCAGCCATCTCATCGGTAAGCAACAAGCCATTGGTAAACAGTTGAAAATAGGAGGCTGAATGTCTTCTAAAAAAACCGGTTAAAAACGGATAGAGCAATGGTTCGCCGCCGAGGATACCAAAAAACCATGAACCCTCTTCATTGCTTTCCCTGATGATGGCATCAATCTTCGCGGCCGGTAAAAAATCTGTTTCGTGGTTTTGCGTGACCCAGCACCCCTGACACCGAAGGTTACACCTGTTGGTAACAGAGATAAACTGAAAAGCCGGGAATGCTGCCCCGTGTTTTTTCCTCCGGTTGAAATTCCTGAAGGTACGGGATCCTTTCCAAACGAAATTTTTCAGAAAAATCCGGATACATTTTTTATCGGCACGCGACAGGTTTCGGAGGATGGACATATTTCAGGATCGATGTTGGGATGAAGTTGACAGTTGTTGCGCCTTTTCCCGTTCGCTAAGTGCCTTTTGCATGGCATCATCGCGGATAATGGAACGGCGTTTCAGTTTTCGCTGTTCAAGCGCATGGTAGATGTCCCCTCCCAGGATATCGTCTACATCCTGTTTTTGCCGCTGCATCTCCTTAACCTCATCAAAAGAGTCGGAACCGCTGATGCTCCCATCCATGTCATATTTCGGGAACACGATGGCCACCCGCGGACAGATCCTTGCACAGGCCGGGCAGTTGTTTTTACAAGCTTGGGGATTGGCTACCACAACTTTATCATCAATATTCCGGTAAACCCCGAAAAGACAAAACCCGGCACATTGTCCGCATGAAGTACAACGCTGGTAGTCTATTACCGGGTACCAGGCCGGCCAGGAGGGGTCGGAAAGAAGTTCACGAATGGTCGGTTTTCCAGGTGCGGAGTCCGAAAAATTATCCAGAACAGCGGGAAGGGCATCCCGGTTGCTTTCGAGGAGATTGAAAAACTGAATTTTACCCAGGTCGCTGATACCGCTCCATTGCAACAGCAGTTTAACTGCCCTCGGGTGACAGGCAACCAAAACTATTTGCTGAGCGGATTCGATGGTCGCGGCAAGTTTACCGGGTTCCAGCGCGCTGCAGCCACACAGGTCGGTAAGGGTAATCAAATTGATTCCATCCCGGTGGTTTAGCATGACGGCAGTTTCACGCCAAACACCAGAGGTTTGCCGCCCCATGCAATTACAGAAAACGACCAGATTTTCGGACATGATTCCCCGCTAAAAACCCGATAAAAATACAAACCTTATGAACACCCGCTTAAACAATTAGTTGATATGGCCTAAATACTCGCTGAACCCGTGTTGGAAAAGGGTAATCGGGTCGATCAAAAACATCAAGCACAAGGCAATCATCATGCTAACGTATTCTTCGGGATTATGGTTGAGTGAATTACTCAATCTGAAAATCAAAGACATAGACAGCAAGCGGATGCAGGTTTTTGTGCGGCAGGCAAAAGGGCGGAAAGAGCAGGGATCAAGAAAGCTGCGACCGTACACACATTACGGCATTGTTTTGGAACGCATTTGCTGGAGAATGGTACTGATTTGCGATATATTCAAGCCTTGACGGGACATTCAAGCAGCAAAACCACAGAGATTTACACTCACGTTACAACGAAGGGGTTCAATCAGATTGTGAATCCGATGGACAAGCTGGATGTATGAAGAAGGTATTTAAAAGATGAATACTATTTTGATATGATGTTTTATTGATTTATGTTTGTATTGTAATTGCTTGG
>Ga0247841_10009408_pt1 | contig 13685 bp, 15 predicted proteins | sample LaCruzMarch2015__2_FD_192410 | JGI IMG/M metagenome (GOLD analysis project Ga0247841, IMG submission 192410) | Freshwater microbial communities from meromictic Lake La Cruz, Castile-La Mancha, Spain - LaCruzMarch2015_18m | ecosystem: Environmental > Aquatic > Freshwater > Lake | place: Spain...
CATGCGCTTCCTGTGCTTACTCTTATCCCTTTTTCGTTTAACCTTAAAAGGATGCTTTCTCCTTCCACTCCTTCAAATGAAATATTAACATTGTTTGGGAGTCTTTGTTTTGCGTGTCCGTTAAGTATTGTTTTTGGAATTTCTTTTTGTATTTTTTTAATCATGTAATCGCGTAGTTTTGTTAAGCGCGAGCTTTCTTGCTTTTTTTCTTTTTCAGCGAGTTTTAGCGCGTAAGCAAGCGCTACAATTCCTGCAACGTTTTCGGTTCCGGCTCTCAGGGAGTGCTCATGGTATCCTCCATGTATTAGTGGCTCAATTGCAACGCCCTCTTTTTTGTAAAGTAGTCCAGTTCCCTTGAACGCGTAAACTTTGCTTCCGTTCAGGGTCATCATGTCAGCCCCGAGTTCATTCACATACAAATTCAAGTATTCTGCTCCTTGGCATGCATCGGTGTGCAAAATTGTTTTGTGTTCGTGGACAATTTTTGCGATTTCTTTTATTGGCTGTATTGTTCCAATTTCATTGTTAGCGTACATTATTGAAACTAAGTGGACTTTTTTCTTTTCTTCGTGCAGTTTGCCAAGAATTTTTCTTAGCTCGTTTAAATCAACAAGTCCTTCTTCATTAACATCAAGCTCTATTACTTCAAAGCCCAGTTTTTTTAGCCAGTGCATTGTTTCAATTACGGCGTGGTGTTCTGTTTTTTGAGTAATGAATACTCCTTCTCCTTTTCCATTGTTTTCGATAAGCGCGTGAAAAGCGATTCCTTTTATTGCAAGGTTTATGCTCTCAGTTCCGCTTCCCGTGAAAATAATTTCTTCAGGTTTGCATTTTAATATTTGTGCAATTTCTTCCCTCGCTTTCTTCATCGCGCTTTTTGCAACTAGTCCGGTTGAGTGAAACGAGCTTGGGTTTCCGAATTTTTCAATAAAGTAAGGCAATGCCTCGGTTAGAACTTCTTTTCTAACAGGGGTAGTTGCGGAGTAATCAAAGTAAATTTCTTTTGGCATTTTCTCACCCAACTTTTAATATTAAATTAATTTTTGTTGTGTTTGTGTTTGCAGTACTTCGCTGCGTGTTCTTCAAATATTTCAAATAGTGCTTTGTTTTTGTTTTTTGTAAAAATATCTGATTTGATATAGTAAATGCTTTTTTTACCTTCTTTTCTATAGTCAACAAAACTGCATTCGCGTAGTTGCGAGAGGGCGTGGCTTACTAGGCTTTGTTCCCTTCCAAGTTCGGTGCATAATTGCTGGACAGTTTTTGGCTTGTCTTGAAGCGAGCAAATGATTTGGTTTCGGAGTTTATTTCCCAAAATTTCCATGCACTTGTGCGGGTATTCAGCATCTTTCATATGAACAAGTGTTCATATGAGGGTTTTTAACCTTAATGGTTTAAAGAAAATGCAACTGGGCGCCCTAGTTTAGCGGCGCCAGTTTTATAAAAAAGTTTTATGCGCTTACGCCTTTGTAAGTTATTTTTTTTGTGGTTCCGTCTTCTCCCCACATATAAGTCATTTCAACAGGCTTGTCTTTTTCAAGAACTATTTGTTTATCGCCAGGATTAGGTATTTTTAGAGTAAATAATCGTGAATACTTTACTACTACTCTGTCCCCTGAGATTTTTAGTAGTTGGTAAACAATTTCGTCGTTTCCGTTTCCCCTTACTCTATCAAAATCGCTTCCTTCTTCCACTTCAAATGCCTCATCCGTAATATCTTTTCTGAATGGTGGCTTCCAAGAGCTCTTTATTGTCCTTACTTCAAACTTTGCTTTCATAATCAACACCCGCGCAAGAATAGTTGCTTTCCGCCCTTTTTTTGAGCGGCAATTTCCGCACAATTAGATGCTTGTTTTCCTTATAAACCTTGCTTTTTTTTGAGCCAAAAGTGCCTCTGGGTGGCAGCGTCCCCGACTAAGATTTATATATGCCCTTCCTCCTTCTTCCTCTATGGCTTTTAACGAGTTCTTCGAGAGCGCGATTAATGCGGTTAACGAGAGGCATTCATTTAACGAGAAGATTTCTTCATTTTTAGCCCCTTTAAGGGGCAAATTAGCTCCAAGTGGGGAAGAAACGGTTGTTTTGCCTGTAAAGAAGTTAGAATTGTCTTCGACTATTGCCGGGGTTGATAGCGGGTTTGTTTCAAAGAAACTTTCTTTCCTTGATTTGGTGCTTGTAAAAACTACTGGAGTGATTTTTACTTACAAGGATGGTTCGCTTGCGGGTTCAAGTTATTACCCTGCGCCTTTTACTTTCCCTGAACCCATGCTTCTTCGCTCGGGGTTAGAAAAAGATGAAGAAGCTCAGAGCGTTTCACTCATCAGATTAGAAAAGGAAGTCTCTTGCTCCATGGAGTTAATAAAAAAGTTCAAACCGAACTTTTTGTTCATTGACGGGAGTATTGTTCCACAGTATCAGGATAAACCGAGGAAAGAATCTGAAGTGAATAGTGATTATGAATCCATAGTTAAACTTTTTCAAAAGCTTTACAAGGTTGCTGAAGAAAACTCAACCACATTAATTGCATGCGTTGAGGATTCAAGAGGAACAAGATTTCGCCAAATACTACAGGAAGAGATTCTTCCCTCAAGCAAAGTAAAATTTGATCCAGTGCTTCTTGGAACTGCATTTGATGCTTCACTATTAGATTATTATTTGCACGCGGGAGAAAGAACTTTTGCTTTTCCTTACACTAATAACACCGAGAACCATGCGATTCTCAAGGATTATTACCCCGAGTGGAGTAAAAGCATTTTTGTTTTTTATTTAAAGTCCTCAGATTTTGATAAGCCCTTAAGAGTGGAATTTATCTGCAAGGATAAAAAGAATTTGGCAAAGTGCGCGGAGGAAATTGCGGGAATTGTTTTCTCCCTCTCCTCATTGCACAAAGAGTATTCTTTCCCGAGTGTTTTAATTGAAGCGGATTTGCGCGCGGGTTTAAGCGAGCAGGAAATTAGTGTTGTGTATGATAGGTTGGTTGATCGCTTGGGCGGAAAGATAAGGATGCGAAGGAGCAACCGACCTTTCGGTTAAAAATGTTTTTAGGTTTATTTTTGAATGGTGAATAAAATGATTAAGGGTGTTGTTTTTGACATGGGCGGGGTTCTCACAGTTGATAACTTTGACGCGGTGTTGAAGAAGGTTGCCCTTGATTTTGGCGTTCCTTATGAGGAGCTTTCTTTGTTAAGAAAAAAGCATCACGCAAATCTCACTCTTGGGAAATACTCTATTCGCCAGTTTGTGGAATCGCTCAAGCAGGGGTTTTCCCTCAAGCTGAGCGTGGATGAGTTAATGGAGATTTGGAAGAAGCATTACACTGGGGAGACTCCTTTCATTAAGGATACTTTCGAGCTGTCAAGAAAACTTAAAGGAAAGTACTCTGTCGGAATTCTTTCAAACTTGTACGATTTCCACACGCAGATAATGTCTGAGCGCGGACTCTACAAAGGGTTTGTTCCTTGCATTGTTTCAAATCAAGTGGGCCTTGCAAAGCCAGACAGCGCGATTTACAAGCTTTACTTGAAGAAAGCGAAACTTAAAGCAGAGGATTGTGTTTTCATTGATGATAAGGAAGAGTTTATTTTTGCGGCGCAGAAACTCGGATTCAAAACTATATTATACAAGAATCATGTGCAGTGCGTAAGCGAACTTCAAGCGTTCGAGGTTGAGTTGAAATGATTAAAGCGATTGTTTTTGATTTGTGGCGTACGCTTATTCCTGCGACGGTGGATTTTGTGCATCTCGCTTCGCTTTTGAAGAAGCAGGATATTTCTGTAACAGATTTTATTGCGCGGTATGAGAAAGCGACTCAGTTGACGAGGCATAAGGATTTTGCGGAGCTGAGGAGAGATTTTTTTAAAGAATTTAGTCAGTCGGATAATGAACTTTTAGAACAAGAGCTTTACGAGGTTTACACTAATCGAATTGATAAGATTAGATTTTTTCCTGAAGTGGTTGAAGTTTTAAAAAAATTAAAGAGTGAGGGGTACAAGGTTGCGCTTTTGAGTAATACTGAGGATTTGATTGCGCCCGTGCTTGAGAAGAACATTAAGCTCAGCACTCATTTTGATATTTTTGCTCCGAGTTACGAGATTGGGGCGATTAAGCCTGACAAGAGAGCGTTTGATTTTGTTCTTGCGAAACTAAAATTAAAACCGAGTGAAGTGCTAATGGTCGGGGATTCTTTAAGGAGTGATATTGTGGGCGCGCAAAAGGCGGGGTGGCACAATTGTCTAATAAATCGTTCGGGTAAGATACTTGATGGTGCGAAAGTAAAACCAGATTTTGAAATTAAATCGCTTGATGAGTTAAGCAGGGTTTTGGGTGTTTTGAATGCGACAAGAAAATAAAACAATGGGGCAGTTGAATGCTGAAGCCGCGGTTCTAAAACGACGCTCCTCAAAATTAATTATAAGTGCTCTTGCACTAAAGAGGGCGCTTGATCGCAAAGCGAAAAAAGAAGCAAGACTTGTATTTGTAAAAAAGTTGAAAATGAGAAAATAATTTTTGTGAAATGATTTTTATGAGAGAACAGTTAGGTACAGTTGTTTCAACAATGGAGGGGCCTTCGCCGAGCGTGGTTTCTTTTGTAGTAAACAACGGTAAGGCGCATAAGGGGATGTTTGCGGAGCTTGAGTACTCCGAAGGAACAATGATGCTCCTTGTGGAGGATGTAATTAAAACAAATCGTTACTTTGAAAGACCTGATTCAGTGAAGGTTATTGGCGCAGAGCTTGAAAAGAATTTTCCTGCAAGCGAGTGGGAATTTTTAATCGCAAAAGCAAGGCCGCTTGGGGTGTTTCGTGATACAATTGTAACAAGACCAACGTTCCCTCCTTCGCCAGGAGTGAAAGTTTTTGATGCTGATAATGAGAGAATAAAAAAATTCCTCGGGCTTCAAGTAGACGGGCTCGATTTAGGAAAACTCCAGTTTCACGATGTTGAGATGAAAGTGAATCTCTCAAAATTATTGCAAAAGCACTTAGCGATTGTCGCAACGAGCGGAGCAGGCAAATCTTATTTTGTTAGTGTTCTTCTTGAAGAACTCTTGTCAAGAAAAAAAGAACAGGGTCAAATAGGGGTTGTTGTTTTTGATACTCACGGAGAGTACACTTCTTTTGGAGAGCCTGTAAAGCAATCAAGCGAAAACAAGTTCATGGATTTTTCTTCTAAAACAAAAATCGTGGATGGTTCAAAAATAAGAATTGCGTGCTCAAAAATAAATATTCACTTGGTTTCCTCAATTGTGGAACTTTCTCCTACGCAAAAGCGCGCCATGGCAAGAATTTTTTCAAAATTAAATGATGAAATGAAATCAGGCGCGGGGCCCTTTGACCTTAGCGCGGTGAAAAGCGAACTTGAGGGTGTTGATAATGAGAAAACAAGGGCCGGGTTGTACGGGGTTGTTTCGGAACTTGAAGATTTGGGATTATTTTCTAAAATTGATGAGCCTAGCATTATTGATTTTGTGAAACCTGGGCAAATGGTTGTGATTGATCTTAACGCCGTAATTTCAGAAAAGAAAAAGCAGGTGCTTGTTGCTTACCTTTCAAACAAATTGTTTAATGAAAGGCGCGGTCACTCAAAAAAGATTCCTCCTTTCGCGCTCTTTGTTGAGGAGGCGCATAATTTTATTCCAGAGGGAGTCGCTGCGGAGCATGCGGTTGCTAGAAGCAATTTGAGAACGATTGCAAGAGAGGGTAGAAAGTTTGGAGCTTCGCTTGTAGTAATCTCTCAGCGTCCAAAGCGTCTTGACACGACCACTCTTGCGAATTGTAACACAAGCCTTATCCTAAGAATTACTAACCCTTACGATTTGGATCACATTTCTCAGTCTTGTGAAGGGTTGGATAAATCAAGCATTGGAATAATTTCAACGCTTAGAGTCGGGGAGGCGCTTGTCGTTGGGGAAGCGGTTAGTGCTCCAACTTTTTTCAAAGTGCGCGCAAGAAAATCAGCCCCAAGCAGGCATGAGTCCACTCTTGAAGATTCTGCAAGAGCATTCCAATTTGAGTCAGAAAAGAAGAGTGCTGAAACGGATGCTTTTTTGTAAGTTTCGCATACTAATAAATACTTTGAAAACGAGTTTAATTCATGGCTCTTAAGAGGCGCGCGTTTGTTGTTGCTTTGGGAAAATCTAAAGCCGACATTGAGGCTACAGCATACAAACTTTACCTTGAAGGAAAAGCCCCGATTCCTGATGCAAATAAATTGGCTACGGCAAAAGGGGTGCGGCGTTCTGCCAAAGGAATTGTTGTTGATACAAGAAGGGCTTCTGAAAATGTGTCGGGTTTAGTAAAAATTGTTCAAGCCGCTGTTGTTCACCCTGCACAAATTCATCGGCAGAATGTCGAGCGGCTTGCTTTGATTAAGCAGCTTTCTGAGTTAGGGTTTAGGGTTGCTGTTCCCAAATTTGTTTTCTCTGATGAAAAGCTTTTACAAAGGGTCAAGCCGCACGCGAGAGTGTTTAAAGCAAATGCTCCAGTAATTGCGCAAATGGGTTCAACAAAAGAGTATGCTTCTTCAAGTTTTTGGCTGAGGGACATGTGGTCCAAACTTGGAGACAAACGCGTGAAACGATACGATAAGGGAAGCGAGACGGCTTTTGGCGAGGGCGGAATGATGGTGCATTTTGGGAAGACAATTTTTGCGTCAGATAAGTTGAGAAACGATCCTCAACTCAATAAAGCGTGGGATGCGGGGTACAAAGTTTATTTTTTAAAAGATGGGGAACAATATTATCCTAGCGTCTCAAGAATGATGGGTTCTAAAATTTATGTCACAATTGATCACGTGGATTTGTTCTTAGGGGTTGCAGGCAAAACCCTGCTAGTCGAGCAAGATTTTTTTGCCGCTAATGAGGGAACATTGAGAAGAGCTGCTAAAGATAATAAATTGAAGGTTTGTTTTGTTCCGCGGGAAGAAGCGGATTTTCATCCCGCAAATTTTTTAGTTCTTGGTGAAAACAAAGTGTTGATGGATAAGCAGGCGAGAAAAACAATTGAGTTGCTTCGCGCGCAGGGCGTCGAAGTTGTGCCGACCCGTACTCCTATGAAAGCAAATCTTTCCGCTGGCGGCGGAGTTCGCTGCATTGCTAATGAGCTTTAAAAATATTTTTCTCACCGCCGGCATGGCACTTCCAAAGCCTTTATAAGTAAAAAAATCGCCCCACTCTGTCATGCCCCAACATACACTGGTTAGTTTAGTCAATCAAGCAAATGAGAGCGCCGCGCAAAGGGTTAGAGAGTTTCTTTACCTTACCAAAATTTCTTTTAATGAACCTAAGGGGGAAATGCTTGTTGAGTTCTCAAACAACAAAGAGCGTATTGTAGAGAGGCACAAATTTTACCCCTTCATTCTGCTTTCTCCAACTCTTGAAAAACAAAAACTTTCAGAACTAGTTTTGTCATTGGGGTTTAAGGGGTTTAATATTCAGGAAAAAAATAATTTACTTTACTTGTACGCTTCTTCTTTCTCTGAACTAAAAAAGATTAGCACCTCCCTTGCGCTGCACATTAACAAAAAGCCCTTAGTGCTCGAGCCTGAGCGTTCGTTTCTATTAGAGCGGGGGTGGAGTTTGTTTTCTTCTTTTGAGAGTGTGGGCGGAGAGCTTTTTTTATCTAATCCAATAAGTGATTCGCATGCTAAAGATTTAGGGTTTGTTTTAACTAAAGCGATTCCTTTTGAACACGCATTAAAGTTGAGTGAGGGGGATGCTTTATTTTTGGTTGAAAGCGCGGCTTGGAGCGAGCTTTTAGCAGTTCCAATTGACAAGGTCCCAAGAAAAAAGGAAGAGCGTACGGAGCTTTTTTTAGAAAATATTTTCTTTAAGCGCGGAGAGATGCTTTCGTTTGAGTCAAGTGAGAAAGTTTTTTCGCAGAAGGATTATGACCCGCTCTCAAGAGAGGCCACCTCAAAAATTGATTTCTCTTTAGTCTGGGCAGAGCTTTTCTCTAACACTTTTTTTAATATTGGCCCTGAGACAAAGAATTGTTCTTGTTGTTCTCCTCTTGTTCTTGACGCAAGGAATTTGCTTCCCTCTTCATTAATAAGAGTTCAATTTTCGGAGGATAATGTTTTCTTCGAGTCTTCTTCAGATAATTTTTCTTTAGAGTATCACAACTCAATGCCGTTTAAGGAAGAGAGGGCATCAAAAAAGAAAGAGTTTTTCCTCAATTCTTTCCCGATAGGCCCTTTCTTTAAAGGAGATTTTGCGCTTCTTCCCCTAATGGATGCGAAGCGTTTGATTCGCGAGGAAAAAGTTATTCTTACTTCTTCAAAAGATGCGCCAAGCGGTTCTTTTGAAAAAGCAAGTATCGGAAGTGTTGGGGTTGGCGCTGGCGTGCATGAGTTGAACTGGTTTTGTTTAAACCGCGAGAGTTTTTTCTCAAAGGAAGTTCGACTAGCGAACCAGCGCCTCTTCGATTTAAGAAAACAAGTGGATTCCTATGAGGGGGAATTATTTTCAAAAAAGAGGTTTGATTATTTTTATTCAAAGGCCATGTATTCTGCATTAATGCAAACCCTTTGTGAGCTTCCTTCCCAACTAACAAATCCTAATTCAAAATTCTTTTCAACTTCTTTAGCAAAAAGTATTGTTTCGGTTCAGGAAGCAACGATTGCGAAATTCAAAGAGTTCTCAGAGAAAGAGGGTTATCGTGTGCTTCACGCGGGGAAGAATTTTGCTTCAATTAAGGGTTTTTCTTCTCTAAAACTCGCTAAAGATTTTTCCGAGCAAACAAAGCTCCCTCAGCCGGAAATTGTTTCTTTCAAATCAGTTCAGAAAAGGACGCACAGGGCGTATTCTTAATTTATTTAAAAATGTTTAAGCTTGAATTTTTTCAAATTACAAACGTTTTCAACTCACAAAACTTTTTCAACTTCTTTTACTTCCGCTTTTATTACTTGGTCTTTCTCATCAAACAGAATGTGTCCAGTAAACTTTTTTCCTTTCAAGAAAAGCGGCATCCAGTAGGGATCATCAGACCACATTGAGTCAAAAGGTATTTTATTTGTATCAAACCACCGCGGTCTCATCTCTTCGCTTTCGACAGGCGTGCCCGTGTACTCCAAGGCTCTGTAAAAATGAACTTCAAGAATTTCTGGCTTTCCTCGGAATTCAAAATTTATTTTTCCGAAATGGTCGCTCTTAATTACGTTGACTCCGCACTCTTCCATGAACTCTCTTTTCATTCCTTCTTCAATACTTTCCCCTTCTTGCACTTTTCCCCCAAACCCGTTCCATCTTCCTGCCCCAAATCCTCTCTTTTTCATCCCCAAAAGGATCTTATCCTTTTCAAGTATGAATCCAAGCGTTAATAGTTTAGCCATTTAATTATTGCTTGCCCCTTTCTGATTAAAATACTTGTTTGTTTTGCCATTTTGACTCGTTTTGAACGGGTTAAAACCTACTTTTTTAAAGGTTGCTTTAGAGAATTATTGTATTAGACTTGGTGAGGTTAATGGTTAGACTTACGAGATTTGAACTTACAAGAGTGTTAAGCGCAAGGAGTTTGCAATTATCCTTGGGGGCACCGCCTTTGGTAAAAAGGACTAGCGAATTATCAATGCTTCAGGTTGCGGAGAAAGAGTTCGACCAGAAGGTTTTGCCTTTATCAATTCTAAGAAAGTTTCCTAACGGAAAACTAAAGAGAATTGAATTATTTGAATAAAATTTGGTGATTTAAAAATGGGAAAATCAGTTGCTAAACAATTAAAGTACAAGGGAGAAGTTTTGCTTGAGGAATTTCCCGCAAGGTTTGGTAAGGACTTTGTTAAAAATAAGCGTTCACTTGACGAGATTAAGGACTTAAAATTATCAAAAACAACAAGAAATATTTTAGCAGGTTACATTGTTAGGCTTGCAAAGAGAGCGGAAGCGGTTAAAGTAATTTAAGTAGCTTCTTTACTTTTCTTTTTCTTATTTTTTTATTAAGCTCTTAGCCTTTTTCTAGTAAGTTTTTGATTAGTAGTTTTGTATTTGTTCTGCGTGTGTTGCTTCATCCTCGTCTTTGTTTCTTGAAAGTAAATATAAATTGCTTGAGGCAGCCGCTTCGAGTTGTTTGTCGTGAGTGATTACAAAAATCTGCTCAACGAGCCTTGGGAGTTCTTCCCTTAGCATTTCGCTTAGTTTTGCAACAGCGTTAGTGTCAAGGTTGTGGGTGGGTTCATCCAAAATCAGCATGGAAAGTTTTTTTGTGAGCACTAACGAGAATGCGATTCTTATGCAAAGCGCAGCTGCGCTTCTCTCTCCGCCTGAGAGCACCCCTTCTACTCTTACCCAATCATTTGAGCGGGTTTGTACTTGCAAATCGTATCCCTCATCTACTATTGCGAGTCTTGCGTCAGTAAAGTCTTTGTAAGGATATATTTGTTGCCAGATGTTGTTCATCGCTTCGTTTATTGTTGAGAGCATTCCTTCGCGGAGCTCAACTTGTGTTGCGATTAAACAATTCCCAAACACCCCTATTTTTTTAGCGGCTTCTTCAGTAGCGAGAGTTTCTTTTTCGATTTCAAGAATGTTCTTCTTTATTTGAGTTATTTTGGTTAAGGTGTTCTCAAAGTTTTTTATGAGCTCGCGTTTTGAGCCTATTTTTGATTCTGCAAGGGAAACAACACTTTTTTTCTTATAAAGTTCTTCACGGGCGAAATCAAGTTTTTTCTTGTCAAAACCGAGCGTAGTAAGAAGTTTCTTGGTTTTTGGAAGTTCGTCAAAAAGAATAGCGAGTTGTTTTTTCTTTTCTTCTGTTTCAGTTGCTTGTTTTTGCGCGGCTTCAAACCGATAAAGCGCCCTATTTTTTTCTTCGCTTTCTTTTCGGAAGATCTCTTTTTCTTTTTCGCAAGCGTTTTGTTTCTCAATAGCTTCTTTCTTGGTTTTCTCAAGCAGTTTGTGTTGCTCCGCGATTTTTGAGAGTTTTTCATTTATCTCAAGAGATAAGTGTTTTTTGTGATTCTCATCAAGCACTTGTTTGCATGTGGGGCAAGTTCCTTTGAGTGCGGAAAAACTTTTTTCTTCCGAGTTTAGTTTGCTCTTTTCATACTCGAGCACTTTCATTTCTTCGCTGTTTTTCTTCACTTCAAGGTCGAGCATTTTGTATTCTTTTTCTTTGCTCGTGAGTTTGTCTTTGAGCTCAAGAGTTTCTTTTTTTATTTTCTCAATGTCGGCAAGTATTTCTTTTAGGGGGACTTTTTCGCCTTTTGCAACGTCCTCTCGCAGGGATTCAATTCTTGCGTTTGTTTTCACAAGTAATTCTTCAAGTGTTTTGTTTTCTTTTTCTTTTGCAGAGAGTTCGCCGTATTCTTTTTCAATTAAAACAATTTCTTTTTTTGCACCAGTAATTTCTTTTTCAAGTTCTGTAATTATTTTTCCTTCCTCTTCTATTTGTTTTACGAGTTTTTCCTCTTCGTGGCTTTTTAGGGTTTCTTTTTGTTGTTTTAAAAATTCAGCGCGTTGTTTGTTTGCTTTAACGAGTTCATTTTGAACCGCAACAGAGTTTTTTCTTGCAGTTTCGTACTTTTCGAGTTCAAGTAGTTCATCAAATTTTTTCTTCCTGTCTCCCGGAGAGAGTTTGAGAAAGAAATCGAGTTCGTTTTGTTCAGCGTAAACCGCTCTGCTGAAGAGCTCGTAGTTTAGCCCCAGAATGTTCTCGACTTTTTCATTAACATCTTTTTGCTTGGGTCCTGCGATTAGTCTTCCCTCTTCGTACATTTTTGCTTCATTTGTTCCGTCAAGTTTGATTATTCTTTCAACTTTGTATTTTTTTCCTTCCTGCTCAAAATTAATTATGGTTTCCGCCCGATTCTCCTGATTCGGTTTGTTCATTATAATTTCGTCAAGCGACACGCTCCTGTTTTTGAGTTGAGGGAATGTTCCAAAAAGGGAGTAGCAAATAGCATTAACGATTGAACTTTTCCCGCTTCCCATTACTCCTACAATAACATTTGTTCCTTTTCCGAATTCGAGTGTGGTTTCTTTGTGCGTGCGCCAGTTCTTGAGTGTGAGCGAGTTAAGCATACTAATTAATGATTACAAAACCAATAAAATTAGATTAGTTTAAGTGCTTGAAGTTGTTAGTTTAAATTAGATTTTTTTTTACTTTAGCTTATTAGTGTCGCCATTTCTACTTCCGCTTCGTTAATTAGTGGTACTGCTTTTACTGCTGCTTCAAGGTTTGTCATTGCTCCGTCAACTTTGTCAGGAATAACATACCCCACTCTTATAACTTCAATTCCGAATCCGATTGCTTCTCTCTTTAGGTCCTTAAAGTCTCCTGCGGTTATTGCTCGCAGGGATTTTTCTACAGCGTCAATATTTTCAGGGTCAACAAATACCTTAAATATTACCATCGCTTTTCCCATTTTAGAATCACTTTTTTGAAATAAGTTTCTATTATTGTTTTAAGGCCCAACGAATCCGCATTCTTTGCAAGTGTAGTCTCTTGAATTTTGTTTGCAGTGGTCGCATCTAATTATCGTGCTTTTCCCGCAAGATGGGCATTTGAATTCGCCGTGGTTGTTTGTAACAACCTTATTGCATGATGTGCATGTCTTCATTAGTCTCACCAAAACTTCTAACAGAATCAGCTTCTGGAAGCTTTTTAAACGTTCCTCAAGAACCCTCAAAATGAAATTAATTGAAAGGGTTTTGAGGGATAGCAATTCATTGCTAGGCCCTGAAAGCCAAAAAATCAAGCGCCCAAAGAGCTTTTATTCTTTGGTCATTATTATTCCCTTTAGTGGGCCTGTGTGGCAACGGATAACCGGCGGGACTTCGGAATTACTTTTGAAGCTATCCCGAGATGGGGGTTCAATTCCCTCCAGGCCCGCTTTTTTATCGTTTGAATGCGCGCGTTGCTTTTCCAACTTTTCCCGGTTCTGGGATAGTTTTGTGTCGTGAGTCTGGACCTCTTGCAAGTTTTCTGGTTAGTTTTATTGCTTGGTCAACAGTTGCGCCGCTCCACACTTGTCTAGTTCTATATGGTGACACTACTACTTTTTGTCCAGGGGTTGAAAATTTTGAGTAAGGGATTGGTCTTAATCCAACTCTGTTTTGCGCTAAAAATACATTTAATTTGCCAGAAGGTCTTTTTTGCACTCTAGCCATTTTTCTTAGTGCTTCTTTCACTTTTCTTGATGCATTGTGTCTTCCGCCCATTATATTTCACCCATAATAAAACTAATTTCTATCTTTTTAATTATTTGTTTTTAAAATTCTCGTCGCTTTGAGTTTTAAATTAACCTTTTTTCCGTTTAAGCGAACAATCTTCCCAGGCACCCCAACAACAGTGCAATTGGATGGAACATCCTCCATTATGATAAAAGTCTCCGCCCCGATTTTCACGTTATCCCCGACAGTGATTGGTCCAAGGAGCGTTGCGCTTACCCCTACAAGAACATTATTTCCGAGTGTTGGGTGTCTTTTTCCGGTATGTTTTCCGGTTCCTCCGAGAGTAACATTTTGGAAGAGCACGCAATTGTCCCCGATGATTGTGGTTTCTCCAATAACAACTCCCACTCCGTGGTCAATGAAGAAACTTTTTCCAATTTTAGCAGAGGGGTGGATTTCCATTCCAGTTAATACTTTTAGTATTGTCATCCCGAACCTTGGCAGGACAGGGATTCCGATTTTTGCGAGCGGGTGCATTAGTCTGTAAGCAATAATTGTCCACAAGGGGGTGTGGCATAAT